>ERZ780151.2245-NODE-2245-length-11458-cov-5.288521_pt1 | contig 11458 bp, 19 predicted proteins | sample MGYA00510983_ERZ780151 | MGnify/ENA primary metagenome ERZ780151 (study PRJEB29588, sample SAMEA2144623) | human gut metagenome | biome: human gut; feature: human-associated habitat; material: faeces | place: Denmark | collected 2008/2010 ... | reverse complement strand
GGCACGCCTTCCGTATAGGGGTATGGGGTAATATTTTATCGTTTCGCCTACTGCAAACCTCACCGCGCTCGACTTTACACACGCGGAACTTTTTTCAAAAAAGCCAACTTCTAAAATTTCACCGGCGAAGAAGGTAGTCGATAACGCTCCGGTTCGCCCGGTCCACTTTCGTCCAATCATAGGAGATATAGAACTTTCCGGCAACCGAGGTATCGACATGCCCGAGCCCCTTGCTGATCTCCTTCTCGGAAATTCCAATCTTATCGGCCAATGTGGCCCACGTGTACCGCGCCCAGTAAAATGTCATTCCTTCGATGCCGAGTTCTTTGGCAATGATCCGGATCGCCTTCTGTATTCTATGGTTGAACGTCTCGTATGCCGCTGGTTCCTCCACAAATCGCAGCACGTGGTCGGTCCCGGCATACCGAGCAATGATTTCGGCAGCCTCTGGCTGGACAAGTATTGACACGGGGTTGATATTCTTTCCGGAGGTTTTCGTCCGGACGAAATAGGCTCGTCCATCCCGGAGACGCTCTAAATGGAAAAGATCAATCAGATTCATGCCGCACAAATAAAACGAGAGCATGAACATGTCTTTGGCGATTCGACGGATCGGATACGGACTATCATAAGCTACCACCCGGCGCAGTTGCTCTTCGGTCAAAGATTCCTTTTCCTTGTGCGAAGAAGCGATCTTGAATTTCCGGAACGGATAAGTTTCGAGCCCTATCAGGTCCTCGTTGATCGCACTATTGAATACCGCCCGAAGATTACGAAAATGGATAGCCCGCGTGTTGATTCCGATACCCTGTTTTTCAAGTTGAGCTTCGAATGCCTTCAACCAAACGACGTTCACGGCCTCGAATGGAATATCCATCTTGTCGAACGCCCGGATGGTTTTCAGGGTGTATAGGTATGTCTCCCGGCTCTTGTCCGCACGTCGCGAATCGGCATACCGCTGGAAATAGTCTGTCAGCAACTCCCGCTTGCTTTCCTCAGGCGGCACCGTAAGAAACCTTTTGATCTCGACCAAACTTTTCCCGGCGATCTGCCCGCTGATTTCCAACTCCCGCAGCGCATTATTGTATTTGAAATAAAGTTCCTCCAAACTCTCGTTGATAGCCCGGGCATTCGGGCACTTCGGAATGACCGCTTTATTTATTTCTCCGTTCCAATGTTCAGCCCGGATAGCAACACCCGTTCCGATGGTTGTCACACGCCCCTTGTGTGAAAGGAGAAACTGAATCGGGAACAGCCCGCGGGCATTAGCCCTGCGGCGATCCAATCTCATCGAAATAGTAGCCATATTTTGCAAGTTTTTTGCAAGTGGCTGCGGCGTCACAATACCAGCTAATGCCGCCCCAATGCGATACAAAGGTTGTTTATTTTTCGATATAAGGCAAAATTTAGGCATAAAAAAAGCACTTACAAAATTGCAAGTGCCTGATTTTAAACAAGTCGGGGTAACAGGATTCGAACCTGTGACCCCCTGCTCCCAAATTAGAAACAAGAAGATAAGTATCAATATATTAATATCAAATTAATATATTTTGCAAATAATTTGCAAGTAGTCATCACTCCTTTTTCGAATATTTTTTCGCATTCAATGGAGAAATGACGCGATCTCCAGTTTGAGCTTCCAACTCTTTTCTAACAGCCTGCGCAACCCTATTGTTTTCAGTTTATAGCGGTTTATTTTGTTCGGCCGGGCATAGAGGTCTTGATGTACTGAATGGTGTATTGTTACTTTCCTATTTGTTTTAGCCACTCGGCCCAACTCATCAACTGGTCTCGCGAGAATGATCCTATCTCTATGCCCGCCTTTGCGCATACAAATTTTCCATCCTCCGAGATAGATGTTATTTTAAGTTGATCTTCAGTATCTATGCAAACCACAGTCGCGCCCACCTCCATATTACCAGGTGTAGGTATATTACGCGAATCACTATCTTCAGCCTTACGCTCCAATTGCCGGCGGATGGCTGCGACGTTGTTTGTCATGCCCCAAATTTTGAAGAATAGAATAATTTGAAGTACCCCAAACACAAGGACCACAAGAAAAAGAACTGTAGTAAAAGTTTCCATTGTAATTCTATTAGATTATAGTTTCGCCTATTTAATTTCTCTTTCACCAAAAATATTTTCAACGCATTGTCCTGGGAAATAATAGTATCCCGCTAAATATAACAAGTTATTTGATTTCCCTTTTATATAAATGCGTTTCCGTCTCCCCTGATGAAAGGTATACTGTTATTTCCATCACATCTTCCCCTTTGAAAATAGCGGTAAATTCGTAAAAGTCTGTATTCTCGGTCGGATGAAAAGATGCGGTTGGGTATGTTAATGTATATGTGAATTCATGTGCAAGTTCGTACGGATCGGAAAAGAGCATGATCGCCTTATCTCTGGATACAAACTCAATATCCAATGCAGTATTTGATTCCCAAAAAGACCCGACTATATTATATTTTTCATAGTCATCAATCTCCTCGTTATTAGAGCAAGATACACTCAATAAAGTAATAATAGCAAACAGTATTTTTTTCATGATTTCAAGATTCCATTTTACCATCAATACAATAACTTATCCAATCAATAGTGCCATCTAACGCTCTGAATCTTGCGTATTTACGCTGATCGTGCGGGGGGGGGAAATTCTCTCATCCAACGGAGAAACACCGCTAAACCGGCTAATTATGGCCGTTAGATTCGAATTTTGCTCCAAAAGAGCATTAATTTGCTTGTCCTTGCGCTCAAGCGCTTCGAGAAGTTTTTGAATAGTCATATCATCTGATTGTTGGTTGGTATTTTCCGAATTCGTAGAAACCGATTCTCCCTTCAGCATATTACTTTCGCCAAACATAGATGTATCCCAATCTCGGTTTGCTATAATTTTCAGCAATTTATCGTGCGGCAATCTTCTTGACCCGTTGATAATCTGCGTTATAAATCCATTGGAAACCCCAATATATTGTGCTATTGCACTTTTTTTTAAATCATTCTTTTTTATAAAAACTTCAAAATCAGTCATGTGTATATTTTTTTTAGCTCTAATATTATTTTTATAGCAAAATATTTGTTTATAGCTATAAATTGCTATATATTTGCATCAGCAATAAGGCAACGAGCAAATATAAGGAATAAATCAGAAGAACTTTAGATATGCGACCACAAACAGGGCAAATATTTCGATCATCGCAGCAGCGCAGGACATATATTCAGAGACTACGCAGATTGATCCTTGCTTCTGAGATACGGTCTCGTCGATGGAGGCTTGCTCACGCCCGAATCCGGGATTATCCTTTATACTTTTCCAAAGTCGCTCTCTTTCATTTTGAATATTGTAAACAAAGCGATTGTGATTTGCTGACAAGCCAAGTAAAAAGAATATTGCAGCGAGCATTGATACCAGTGCTGATACCAATGCCGTCCGAAGAGCGATGGTTGTGTAGCAACTGTCCGTATCATCGTTATAGAGTGCTACGGTCAGCGCCAATAAGGCTGCGGACACGGTTAGGATTGTTACTTGTACGGATTGCCGATGCGCTGTTTGTCCGTTAATAGCATCTTCCAATATTTCTCCGTACCGGACGAACTTTTCTAAATTATTCATACGGGTACAATAAAGCAACAAACAAATATAATAAAAATTATCAATACATGGCAACAACGAACAAAAACAGCCGCAGGCAACAGTTGATTAACCTTGCAATCGGCGAAAGTCTGTCGTTCCCTCCGTCTGTCCGATCTGCGGTCAAGGCTCAGCTCGCCGAGTTGAAATTTTCCATCGGGCAGCGTTATAGCGTCGCGTCGTCCCAGGAAAAGGTCATCGTAACCCGTATATCCTAATTATAGAATGAACTATGAAATCAAAACTTCAACGGGATGTTCCGGTTCTATTTCTCAAAGGCAGCGAAGAGTTGGGGCGCGCTACGGGCGTAACCGGAGAAAAGACACACGCGAAATGGCGCCAGGAAGGGCTCAAATACAGCGTGATGAATGACGGAACTTTCCTCTACGATCCGGAAGATGTGTCCAGATTTATCAAAAAGCATTATGCCCCGCAGGGGATCAAGGAGACATTAAAATCGTAGTGCGATGGGAAGCCCGTCATGCGGCTGAGAGTAAAGAAGGATTAGTACGTAAAACACACATTTTTCAAATTCTTACATTATGGGAACAAAATTATCTATTCTTGCGCTGATCGTATGCTTAGGCGCAGTTGTCGGTCTATTTTTCGGCATTCCGAAGTATCGGGTGTGGGCATCTGAACAAGCCGGTCGGGCCGAGTATGTGCGGGCCGAACAAAACCGCCGCATCCGTGTCGAAGAGGCTAAAGCCAATCTTGAAGCGGAGAAACTCAATGCCCAAGCGGAAATCGAACGAGCGAAAGGAGCGGCCGAGGCAATTAAGATTGAAAACGGCTCACTGACCGAGAACTACATCAAGTACCTATGGGTTCGCCAACTCAATCTTTCGAATAGCGAAACGATCTATATTCCGACGGAGGCGGGATTGCCGATTCTCGAAGCCGGCAAGTAACGGCAAGGAGTGCGTAGCTCAGCGGTAGAGCGGTGCAGGAATGCGAAAGAGAATAGACGGAGGTTGGAAGGCCTCGCATTTCCGAGCGCAGGTTGCGGGTTCGAATCCTGCCGCACTCCCCAAAATAAACCACAATACCATGAATACGAACTACGACAAAATCAAATCCGATCTTTTGAATTTCGGTAAACGGCATGGCGCCTGCATCGGTCAATATCAACGGCTCTACAAGACAGAGAGCATAGAAGATGTAATTTCCGTTGTTAAAGACAATTTCGAATGGTGTATCAAATATAAGGACTTTGCCGACGTGCTGATGGCGAACCGCGAGCAGTTTGCAGAGCACCGAATATGGATCAACCAGAATGTAGAAATACAAGAGGGAGTAGGTTTTCTTTTGGTAACCGAAGGGTCGATCAACGCCAAGAGTTGGGGCACCTCGACGATCAACGCCAAGAGTTGGGGCACCTCGACGATTAACGCCGAGAGTTGGAGCACCTCGACAATCAACGCCACGAGTTGGGGCACCTCGACGATCAACGCCGAGAGTTATGACACCTCGACGATCAACGCCAAGAGTTATGGCGCCTCGACGATCAACGCCAAGAGTTGTGACACCTCGACGATGGTTATCCACACCTTGAATATCGAGTGCGAAGTAAACGATCGTAGCATCGCCCGCTATATATACGACAACCGCATCGTCATTGCGGATACCTCCGTAACGGTAGAACAATATCACAAGTAGGAATAAAAGGGAGTAACCCACCGGGGACGCCCGGACAAGTGGGAATCAATGATGCGAGAATCAAGCCGTTGAGTGGTACCGCAAGAAACGGCCTCTGAAAACGAAGATGGCAGCTACCTTTTCTCGCAGGTAAGCATCAAAGCTGCCGCCGGGGCGGTTCCGGCACTCCCGCAACAAAAATGATGACAACGATGAAACGCGAAATCGTGGTATCCGACATTGACGGAACCCTCTGCGTAGTCGGAGAGCGTCAAAAGTATCTCGAATCCCGTCCGCAGGACTGGGAACGCTTCTATGCCGACGAGTTCGACGACGAACCGATCCCCGAAATATGCCGGATGATCCGGGAGCTGGCAAAGAGTTATTCGATCGTCTTCTGTACGTCGCGGCGCGAGGTCGTGAGGCAAAAGACGCAGCTGTGGCTGAAGCGCCACCTCGGCATGGAGCCGAAGGATTACGTGCTCATCATGCGCGACAACTCGGATTTGAGGCCGGATATAGTGTCGAAGATCGACAGTTTCTACCAAGAGACGACGCCCGAGGAGCGCGCATCGGTCGCCTTCGTACTGGAGGACAGCCGTGCGATGGCGCAGACCTGGCGCGGTATCGGCTATCGTTGTTTGCAAGTACTGTAGGAATCATGGAATACAAGGATTTTTCACTCGAATTACGGGAGACGGGCCTGTATATCGAATCGGGATACAGCCGGTTCATGCTCGGCTTCTACGAACAGCCGTCGGTAGAGTACAGTGTTGCCCTGAGATGGTGTAAGGAGCAGAACGGACGGCTGCCGACCATCGAACAAGCTCTCCAGATATGCGAACACCGCGGCAAAATCAATGCGGCACTCGCAGCGGCGGGACACCGGACGATCGGCGAATACCTCTGGACAAGCCGGCAGCACGCTCTGAACGACGAGGCCATTTACGTCGTGTGCATGCGAACCGGGAACATAGAACGAAGCCGCCGGAACTACTACAACGGGGCCCGGCCTGTCATCACGATTACGGGAAAATAATTTTGAAAAACAAAGTCAGACGGGTATATGGGATACATGGGTTATGTAAAGGTCCCCCGGGAGCTGTTCGTCTCGGAAGAGTGGGCGAAAAAACGACGATTCAGCCGCATAGAAGCCCAGATCGACCTGCTGCAGGCCGCATCCTACACCGATGGTAGGACCGTGCATTGTGCGGCCGGAGACATAGTGCTGAAGCGCGGCCAGCTTCTGACTTCGACGCGCTATTTGGGTGAGCGTTGGGGATGGGGACATGTAACGGTAGCCCGGTATCTACAAGAGCTGCAATCCGAGCCCCGCAACAGCATCCGGATAAGGATCGAAAGGACAATCGAGGCGAATAAGACCCTCATCACCATCTGCAACTTCGACGGATGGTATTTGGACGGATACAACGATGAAACGCAAAATGGAACACCGAATAAAACGGATACCGATACACCGAATGAAACAGAATCCAACAATATAAAATATTATAATTCAAACAATTACAAGCACCCAAAACACAGCCATGAAACGCTGGATGGAACGGGGATTGAAACGCCGGATGGAACACCGGATGAAACATATATAGAAATAAAGAATAGTAATACAGGAAGAAAGAAAGATAAGCACACACAGGTAAGTGACTTAAAGGAAGGGGTTGTAGGGGGAACCGTTCCGGCCCCCGAAATCGAAACGGCCCGCAAGCTGATCGGCTGGGTCGAAACCCGGGTCCCGGCCATCGCCTCGATGCGGGAGCCGCTAACGGTCCGGAATGTCGTCTGGATGTTGCGGAAATACTCCGAGGAGGACATTCGCCGCATCATCGCCACGATGCAGAGCAAGGGGGCCCACCTGCGGAACTCGAATGCCTACGCCACATTCGTAAACTATGCGAAACTTGACATTCCGCTGCGCCGGAAGCGGGAAGCGCGGGGATATTCCTACGAGGAGTATTGCAACATGGTCGGAACCGACGGCCGCTTCTCCGATGCGGATTTTATCCGGAAGGTCGTGGGCGGGCGCCCTCTTTGGTTCAAAAAGCAGGATTTGCAAACAATCGACGAATAGCGCCATGAAGCAGGAAAAGATGCGATACGACGAGTTTCGGGCGCTGGAGCAGGATAAGACATCCCGCGGCAATCGAAAAGTGCTGAATGCGGAGAAAACCGAGCAGAACGGGATCATGTTCGCGAGCCGGCTCGAACGGTACATGTACAACCTGCTGAAGATGGCCGAAATTCCCTTCGAATTCCAAAAGCGATATACGCTCCAGGAGGGATTCCGCTACAACGGCGAGGCAGTGCGCCCCATCACCTACACGGCCGATTTCTGGCTTCCCGGATTCGATCTCGTGATCGACACGAAGGGTTTGCAGACCCAGCAGGGTGCCCTGCGGATCAAGCTGCTCAAACACCGGTTCGCCGTGCAGGGATTGAATACCCGAATCGAACTGCCGCAAGACAGATACGCCTGCGTCTCGCTGGTCTGCGCCCTGATCGACACTCGGAAAAAACATTGATAACAGCCATAAAAACGACAGAAAGCCTATGCCGCCCAAAGATTTCAATCTCAACGAAGCGCTATCCGGAGCCAAACTGAGGACACGGGACGGATTTCCGGTGACGATCTACACGTTTACCCGTCGGTTTCCGGCCTACCCTATCGTCGGAGTTATCAATTACCCGGACCACGATTTCGTGACGACATGGACCCCGCAAGGACGGGCGACAAAATTGCACCGTGCCCACGGGAATGACCTGATGATATGCACAGACGAAATCCCGGAACCCGAAGCATCAAATTCGGGCGACTGAAGCGTCGTAATCCGAAGATCGAATTTTAAGAGATGGACAAATTAGGAAATATTACACTGTACAACGCTGATTGTATGAATCTCCTGCGAGAGTTTCCGGACCGATCGTTCGATCTGGCGATTGTCGATCCGCCCTATTTCGATGGTCCTGAGAAATTGGGTTATTATGGAACTACTAAATCGTCGATAGGAGTAAAACGACCGGCATACGAGGCAAAACATTGGACGGTTCCCGACAAAGACTATTTCATGGAATTGCAGCGTGTATCGAAAAACCAGATCATTTGGGGATGCAATTATTTCTGTTATCCCTTCGGCCCCGGCCGCATCGTATGGGATAAAGTCAATGGAAAAAGCTCTTTTTCGGATTGCGAAATAGCCTACTGCAGTTTGATTGATTCGGTTCGCCTGTTTGCATTCATGTGGAACGGAATGTGCCAAGGAAAATCTATCTCCGAAGGGCGCATACAGCAAGGAAATAAAATGCTGAATGAGCGTCGTATCCATCCCACCCAGAAGCCTGTAGCGCTCTATAAATGGCTACTGTCGAACTATGCCGAACCGGGCGACAAGATTCTCGATACGCATCTGGGCAGCGGTTCGATATGCATAGCCTGCGACGATCTCGGATTCGAAATGACGGGCATAGAACTCGACAAAGATTATTACGAGGGCGCCAAACGGAGGCTTCAATGGCATCAGGCACAACAGAAACTATTTTGACGATGAAAGTACTTGTCACCTTTTCCGGCGGTAAAGACAGCCTTGCAGCGCTGTTGTGGACACGTGAGCATATCACCAAGAATTTCACGACCGTGTTCTGCGACACGGGATGGGAACACCCGCTGACTTACGAATACATCCACCGTGTCGCCGACAAGCTGCACCTCGACCTGGTAACACTCAAATCGAAGAAGTACGACGGGATGGTCGATCTTGCGCAGCAGAAAAAGCGCTGGCCCTCGACGCGGGCACGGTTTTGCACGATAGAACTCAAAACCAACCGACGATCGACTACGTGCTGGACGAGGTGCAGGACAATATGCTGATGATTCAGGGCATCCGTGGTGCAGAATCTCCGGCCCGTGCTAAGATGTCGGCGCAATGCACGTATTTCAAATACTATTTCGAGCCATACGGTTACGATAAGGTGGGCAAACCGAAAAAGCATACCTACCGGGGCAAGGATGTCCGGGCATTCCGGTCGCAGTTCGCCGACGATCTGTTACGACCTGTATTCGACTGGTCGGCGCAGCAGGTGATAGATTATATTCTCGCCGCAGGGTTAGAGCCGAATCCGCTCTACCGGATGGGATACAAGCGTGTCGGCTGTTGGCCGTGCGTGATGGCATCGCAGCGGGACATACTCAATATTTCCCGGCAATCTCCGGAGCGGATCGACGAGATTGCAAGCCTCGAAATGGAATTGCGCTCCTCGTTTTTTGGACCGGATAAAATTCCCGCCCATGCAATTACCAGCGGCGAGAAATACCCGACGATCCGTGATGTCGTGCGCTATGTCGAGTGGCAGAACGCCACGGGTAGTTTGTTCGACGACGACACGGCGACAAGCTGTATGAGTTATTACGGATTATGCGAATGACACACGCTTCCCTTTTCAGCGGTATCGGCGGCTTCGCTTGCGGAAACGCCATAGTCCCGCAGGCGGCATTGCAGATATTCAAGACGATCGAAGAATACGAAACAAAACAACTGAGATGAAAGTATGCAGAAAACACAGCCATTGCAGGAAAGTACCCGGGAATGGTAGCGTATTGGAGGTGGTGCATTGTCCGTGGTGCGGCTATGAGGTAAGCACGTCGAATATAGGGAAGTGGTGCGCCAAATGTTATTGCAAGTTCGAAGTGATGGACGACGGATATGTTCATTTCTCAAGAGACTTTACCCGAACAACGGCTGAAATATGGGCACAGGCATTCGCCAAAGGAGGGGGAATATCTTTCGGGAGCATAGAACAGAAAAACAAAGATTAGATATGGCAGACCAAGTAATACAATCATTGCGTCTCGTGGACGGTAAGTTCATGAGAGGGGATGTTGAAGAACCGGTACAAATCGGCAATACCGAGCAAATAGCGCTTTTGCGAAAAGCAGAACGCGAAATGACGAAACGGGAACAAGATGCCAAGGCCGGAAAGTTGAACGTGAAAATCAGTGTGGAAAATATCCGGTATCATGTCGTTTGTGAGTTAACATGTATTTGCGGAAACAAGATTATAGCGAGAGGCGTGAATTATACTGACGTCTGGGAGGATTTGGAAGACCCGAATTATGAAGATGGCCCGATCATTTGCGATAAATGCTACCGCGAGTATGAGATAGACAGATTACATGCAAAGTTAATATAGTTATGAAAAATCAAGTTACAAGCATCGAGCAGTCGAAGCGATTGATCGAACTGGGCGTGCCGGCGGAGAAGGCCAGCATGATATATCAGAGTTATTACACTCAGGGTGCGCCTAAATTGTATGCCCAATATTACCAACGGAACGGTTACCCGCCAAAAGAAAAAATACGTGAAGATGTTATCCCGGCCTTCACGGTCGCGGACTTGATCGCCATATTACCGACTACTTGCGGAGGTTTTCAGATTGGATTAGATCGAGTGAGAAAAGATAACACCCATATTTTTTATGAAGATTACGCGGATTCATCGCATATAGTCTTTTTCATAGAAAATTCACTCGTCGAATCTTGTGTGAAGGCGATAGAATGGGTTATATCCAACAATTATAAGCTGAACATATAAAACAGACAACAAGGGTATGAGAACAATTAAATTCCGCGGGAAGCGCCTCTCCAATGGAGAGTGGGCATATGGTAGTTATGTATCACACAAGGATTTTTTTGGAGAGATCAAGACGGGGATAATAGACAAGGAAGGTAATGTGTTTGAAATAAATCCTGTCACCGTCGGCCAGTACACGGGGCTGAATGACACTAATTCCCGGGAAATATACGAGGGGGACATATTTCAAGCAGGATATTTTGGAGGGGTGGATGTTGTAATGTGGGATAACGAGAATGCCCGATATATCGGGCGTTCTCCTCAAGGCTGTATATCCTACGTTGGACGAGAACCGGCCGTAAAAATCATCGGCAACATACACGACAATTCCGAATTGCTGGAAGGAGGTGAGCAATGAAAAGCGAAAGAGCAAAGAAGTACATCGACAACGATGCAATCGTGATGCGCAACGGAGATCGCATGGTTGATGCTTCCACAGCTTACATGGCGATAGAACTTGCCGAGCAGGATGTCGAGATGCGAATGCGTGAGAAAGCACATAAGATTATCAAGGAAATGATGGAAGGCGTTTTTCAAGGCAATATGC
>ERZ780151.2239-NODE-2239-length-11481-cov-2.035445_pt1 | contig 11481 bp, 10 predicted proteins | sample MGYA00510983_ERZ780151 | MGnify/ENA primary metagenome ERZ780151 (study PRJEB29588, sample SAMEA2144623) | human gut metagenome | biome: human gut; feature: human-associated habitat; material: faeces | place: Denmark | collected 2008/2010 ... | reverse complement strand
GTACGCCTTCTATCGTTATCTCACGTGGCTGAACCTGCCAGCCATGATAATTCGTCCCATCATATGCTACTACTAATTTAATTCGTTTCATGCCAATAATCTCCATTCCGGCCCTACGCAGATATGTTCTATTTCCAATCAAACCATTCAGCGTATTTTTCGCTCAAAGCAGAATCATTCCACCACAGCTTTCCACATCAAAATGCCACGATCCGATCCACGGCAATCAGGACGATCAAATAGCACACGATACTAATATAACCGATCATATCCCGATATCCATAGCGGAGTGGTTTCATTTTTGTTCTGCCTTCTCCACCATGATAACAGCGCGCATCCATCGCATACGCCAATTCATTAGCACGCCGCATTGCCGATGCAAATAACGGCAATAAAATGGGCAGCATATTTTTTAGCCGATGCAAAAAATTGCCGCTCTCAAAATCAGCGCCTCTGGCAAGCTGTGCTTTCATAATTTTATCCAGTTCTTCCATCAGGATTGGAATAAACCGAAGCGCGATCGACATCATCAACGCAAATTCGTGAACCGGTACATGCAGCTTTCGCAACGGCCTCAACATTTGCTCAATTCCGTCGGTGAGCTGATTCGGTGTCGTTGTCAGCGTCATTAACGAAGATCCAATCATCATAAGGGTCAAACGTACCGTCAAAAAAATACATTTTTGTACGCCCTCTATCGTGATATGAAGCACTCCCAGTGAAAATATCGCCTTGCCCGGTGTGCAAAACAGATGCAGCAGGGCTGTAAATACCAACATCATCATAATTGGCTTAAGACCTTTTACAATAAAACGAAACGGCACATTAGACATTCGTACCATCACGCCAAATATCAACGCCGCAACAACCAATCCTATATAATGATGTACCAAAAACAAGGAAATAATATATAATAAAGTCCCGGCAATCTTAACACGTGGATCCAAGCGATGAAGCAGTGAATCCGTCGCATAATACTGCCCTATTGTTATTTCTCGTAACATCTAATTCCTCCAAATCACTAACAGTCTGTCATCGTGACGTACCTTTTGCATGCCACCACTGCTCGATCAAAGGTAATCCCTCCTCTAACGTGATTGCATCACCAAGCCGGCATCCCGTTTCCTTCTCCAGACGATGAATCAAGTGTGTCATTTGTGGGACACCAAGTCCAATCTGTTCCAACTCGTCCTGATAGTGAAATACTTTCTTTGGAACGCCATCCAATACCAGTTCCCCCTCATTCATAACCAAAATACGATCCGCATATTTTGCAACATCGTCCATATTGTGGGACACCAGCACAATGCTGATCTGGCGCTCCTCATATAATTTACTTAACAATGTAAGCATTTCTTCTCTGCCGCTTGGATCCAGTCCTGCCATCGGCTCATCCAAAATAAGCAGCTTAGGCGCCATTGCCAACACGCCGGCAATCGCTACCCGCCTCTTCTGTCCCCCGGAAAGCGAGAGCGGAGAAACATCCAATAAATTTTCACCAATTCCAACTTGTTTGAGTGCCTCATACGAACGATATTCTACATCCAAATTAGACCACCCTAAATTTCTAGGACCATATTCTACATCCGCAATAACAGACTCCGCAAAAAGCTGATATTCCGGATACTGAAACACTAAACCAACTTGTCCACGCAGACTCCGCATCGAAAAAGATTTGTCATAAATATCTTGTCCATCCCAATAAATGGTACCTTCCGTTGCACGCAAAAGTCCATTCATCAACTGTATCAATGTGGATTTGCCGGAGCCGCTATGCCCCACCAATCCAATAAATTCATGGTCACCAATCTGCAAATTGATGTCTTTCAAAGCATGAAACTCTTTGCCGGTGCCTACACCATAACTATAATTCACATGCTCTAGTATCATCGCCATCACTAATTCCTCCATGCCTGACATTAAGCAAGCAACTGTGCTATCAGCTCATTTCCGTGATCAACACGCCCTGCATCGCTGCTTTAACGAAGCAACTGTTCCATCAGCTCATTTCCGTGATTAACAAGCCACATTGCTGCTTTAACGAAGCAATTGTTCCATCAGCTCATCCTCCGTCAAAGTTGCCTTGTCTACCGGAAGCCCTGCAGCCTGCAAAGCTGTCGCAATTTTCGTAATCTCCGGCACATCCAGCTTGCATCTGCGAAGTGCCTCTTCTCGCACGAACACTTCCTTCGGTGTGCCTTCCGTCACAACTTGTCCATCCCCCATCACATATACATAATCGGCATCTACAATCTCTTCCATATAATGTGTGATCAATACGATGGTTATCTTTTCCTTGCGATTTAACTCCTTGATCGTCTTAATAACGGACTCTCGCCCCTTAGGATCTAACATTGCCGTAGGCTCATCCAAAACAATACATTTTGGTCGCATTGCCACGATTCCCGCAATCGCCACACGCTGTTTCTGTCCACCTGACAAATGCATCGGTGACGCATAACGATATGCGCTCATACCTACACTTTGCAAACTTTCTTCTACACGCTGCCATATTTGACGCGACTCTACTCCAATATTTTCAGGGCCAAAGGCAACATCCTCTTCTACAACACCGGCAACCAACTGATTGTCCGGATTTTGGAACACCATCCCTGCTGTCTGGCGAATCTGCAAATGTTTCTCCTCATCTGCCGTGTCCATTCCTGCAACCAAAATCGTTCCTTCTCCAGGCGTGAGCAGTGCACACAAATGCTTCGCAAAAGTAGATTTCCCTGAACCATTTGCGCCGAGTACCGCTACAAAATCTCCCGGCTGCACCTGCATCGAAACATCCTTTAATGCCGGTATCACTTCTATCACTTCGCCATCGCTGTCCCTGCGAAAATACTCAAACCCAACATTCTTTGCATGGATCAAACCAATAAGCCCCTTCCCGTTTTCGCATTGCAGATGCCCCCTCACAGCACATCCCAAACAATGCTTTCAGAATTTTATCTATTATTCTGCCATGGAATAGTCAAATTGTCAAACCAGCCAATGTCCTTCCACAGCGCATAAATCCGCCCCCCACCCTGAATGCCGGATACCCTTTACGAACGAGATCTCTGGCTACGATCAAGCTGATATTACCTCTGTCACAATACAATACAATGGCTCGTATCTCTTTTTCCTGCTGTTCTAAAATAGTATCTATATTTTGCTCCAAAGTTTCCCAGTCTGCATACACCGCTCCGGGCAGGTGCCCCTGCTCATAATCTGCTTTTTCGCGCAGATCAAGCAGAATACAATCATCCCTTTGCATATATTCTTTTAGCGTTTCGCAAGATATGATCTTAATCTGCATACGCATTCCCCCACGCTTATTTTCAGTCCTATATAGATATCTTATTCCTTTAACAGAATTTGGTCACTCTCGCCCCGGTACTCCTTTGTAATAAACCGCCTTGCGCCCCTCTCCTAACGGAAGTACGCCCATCGTGAGAAAGAAATCGTCCTGAACCTCCGTTACCAATGCCCCGCCATGCCTTTCCAGCGTCTCCCGGACATTGTGCAGCCCCACTCCATGAAACCAGTCCTCATGAGGCATCTTAACCGGCTGTTGTGGCGGCATTCCATTCTTGGCAAAAATGCGGATCGTGTTGTCTAACATTTCTAATTCAAACAACACATATCGTTTGTCCCTATCTGTTACAAGCGGCACTGCTTTCATTTGATTATCTGTGATATTTCCTATAATCGTTACCAGATCATATTCAGGAATATCCCGCATACGTGCCTCCTCAATATTAACAGTAAGATAACACGGAATATTCATCTCCTGCAGCCGGGTCTTCATATTGCTCAAAATACTATCTACTGCAAGATTACCTGTGCAAATGCTTCCATATGTTTCTTGTAATGTTCCGCTAATACGTTCAATATAGTCCATCGCCCCCTGCGCATCATCTGACTGCAGCTTGGCTCCGATATAGCGCAGATGTTTATTGGTGTCGTGTAACAATCGATTACCGGATCGAAACGCCGTAGATAACTGTTCATATTTTTCCTTTTGTGTCTCAAGTTGATTATTTAACTGGAACACCTTGCTAGCCCGGATAATATAATCCGATAACTCATCCAACAAATAATATGACACAATGTTCAACAACATAATGCATCCCGTCGCAATATAACTAATATAATCGATATACATGGATTTACGATATAATACGCATAACACAAATATACAGGCAATCGGTATTGCAAAATATGTGATCAGATAATGTGTTGGAATGTTTTTTTGTTTTTTCTGCAAAAGCATAAGTATCATAAGAAACACTAGCAAAAATAGCTTCGAAATAAACATACCGAGCACATTAATATCCTGGAAATATTTCTCAGGTACAACTAAAAAAATAACATTTGCAAAAATTTCCGATACAATTGCTGTCACCTGAAATACCACAACTGCAACAATACGTTTTGCCACTTTAGCATCATACAAAAGTGTCATAGCAAACAGTCCCAAAACACTTACCAGCATATTAACTGCTATATACGGTGCCACTGTATTAAATACGTAATTAATTCCTTCCATCATCGCAAAAGCGCCCCAAATAACTGCCATAGAAGCAAATTCTCTGCGCCTTTCCTTGGAAAAATACTTATCGTAAAATACATAGATCAGCAATGCATCGATCACATAACTAAAAATCTCCATTAATATCATTACATTGCTCCTCCTTTTCGCACCAAATATTTTGTGAATTGCTCCTGAAGTTCCTTTACTTTCCTGCGACTTACACTGATACATTCACCATTTTCAAGATGAATCTCCTTCTTCTCCAAACGCCATACAGAAGATAAATTCACCAAATGCGTACGACTCACCCGGATAAAATCCTTATCAACTAACACCCCTTCCAGTTCCTGCAAGGTGTTTTTCACAATATAGTTATCCCGCGTCATATGTACACATAATTTATCCTGTTCCTTCGGCTTTTCTATATATAAAATTTGGTCAATACTCTGCAGTAATTCTCCCTGCTCTGTATGCAATAATATCTTATGGTGATCTGTCCTAAGATAATTCATTGCATTCTGTATCTCCTTAATAAATGAATCCGTTTCTAATGGTTTCATTAAGTATTGAAAGGGCTGCACTCGAAAACTTTGCTGCATATACTCCGGATAACTCGTCAAAAAGATAATAATAACTTCACGGTTGATCCGGCGCATCTGTTCTGCCACCTGCATTCCTGAAATAAGCGGCATCTCCATGTCTAATAAAATGATATCATATTTTGAATGGTCCGCTTGATATGCTTGGATCAAGTTCCGTCCATCGGTATAATAATCAACCTGCGTCTCTATGTCCGTCTGCACCTCAAGACGAACAAAACATTCTTTGAGTCGATCTAAAATTTGTTGTTCATCGTCACAACATGCTATTCTATATAACATATTCCCATCTCCTTCGCTTTTTTCATTTACATTCATACTAGCATATTTTTGCTGTCTATAACCAAAAAACTTTTGAACGGTCGTTTTTTGCCGGTGAACGGTCAATGTTAAACCCTAACACACAATAATCACATTTCCAAAAAACGGACGCTGTCAATCAGCGCCCGTCTCATCAATTCTAATTCGTTATTTCTGTTATTGCTACGCTTATACTATCTGCCATGTAATGTTAAAACCACACTCTTTCGCCTGATTCTGATAGTAATTTAATTCTTTCCAATTCTTATTGACAATAATCTTACATGAAATTTTAAATCCCGGCATAAAGTCAAATCCAGATCCCAAGTCATCCTGATCACAGATCAACAATGAATTGCGAACATCCAATTCTTTTATTCCACTGTCTCCAAATATTACATCCCTCAACTTTGCCTGATTTGACAAGTCTAATTTCGACAGCTTTGTCGTTCCTCGTACGTATACCGTCACTAATTCGCGGCAATTTTGTACGTTTAAGGATGTAATCTTGGTCTGTGACGCATTTAGGTGCTTCAATGCCGTATACTTTCTTAAATCCAGCGAGGATATCTTAGTCTCACTACAATCAAGTTCCTCTATAGCACTTGGATTAGGAACGGATAACATCTTAGAAACTTTCGTATTCCGGTATCTCAAAACCTTTAATTTTTTATTAGTAGAAAGATCCATCTTAGATATTTTGCTGTCACTAATATCCAACTCTTCCAACTTTTTATTTTTCTTCACTGAAAGCGTTGTTATTTTTGAACCGCCCACTCTAAGCTCTCGTAAATTTTTCATTTTACTGACATTAAGTTTCTTAATCAATCCGCTATAGTTTAACTTTAATACACGTAATCCATTCGTGCCGTTCAAATTAACTTTCTTTAACTGACTAACCTCCAAATCCACACTACGTAATTTTTTGCAATTTTGTGCCAATATGTTTTTTAATGCAACCGGATAATTACCTTGTGCAATAAGTCGTACAGATGAACCAGAAACATCAAGTTTGTTATAATGGCCTTGATCCAAATGAATTCGATCCAGTTTCTTAAAGCCACGAAAATCAAGTGTACATGGCATTTTTTCTACTGCAAAATAAACATCGTGTAAATTCTTAGACAGTTTTATTTTTCTTACTGTAGTCGCTGCAAGATTAAGAGATCTTAATTTTTTATTCTTACTAAGATCAATAGACTTAACATTAACAGCATACAAGTCTAATGAACGCAAATTTGTAAAATACTGTACTCCTTTCAAAGAAATACTTTTACTTTTCTTAGAATCTACGTTTAAGTATTTTATGCCCTTTATCTCTGCTTTACTTAACTTTCCGTCTTTATTCTTGTCATAACTTTTACGCAGTTCCTTTCGCAAATCCTTACTAGGAAAATTCTTTTGCGTTATACTGATTTGACGGCTGGAGGCCGCCTCACTATAATTACCTGTTTGCGACATTACTGTTAATGCCATCGCTCCAATCATCATACATTTCAATAATTTTCTCATGATTTATTCCCCTTTCTTTTCCCAAAGATTACTAGCTAGAATTTCTTTGTCCCATATACTGGACTGCACTATTTTTCAACTACTTTTACGTGCCACTTCTTAGCAAACTTCTTGATCCATTTTTTGTCGGCTTTTCGAAGCTTTTTGTTGATAACGAGTTTCTTTGGCACACCATTTTTTCCTTTATGAAGAGTATATTCATTTGTGATCTGTCTCTTGCGTACATAATTATTCATCACCTTCCACGCAGACACATCAAGCGTTCCAACAGCGCCTTGGCTAGCCTGAATTTTGTCTTACACTTTATTCAGATTCCATGTATGCCATCGCATTTGCTTCTGCACCCTCCGTGGCGTCACATATATGACTTGGCAGCCACTTCCCGCCCTTCTTCTTTCAGCACCTGGACAGGTGTTTCGTCTGCCATGGCAAAGTTTCTTTGTACCAGCAGACAGCGGCCATACCCATACAGCACTTTCTGAGATATGCCGATACATGTAATCACCCCATTTGCCATTGTGGTACGGCTCAGGACGAATCCGTGGGCAGATTAGGCACTTACGATTCATTCCCTAAAACCGGTCAGATGACCACTTTTAGGGAATGAACTGTTGCTTTTTGTAAGTTTCATACCGAGTTTTTGACCATTTGACCGGTTTCAGAGAGTGATTCTATCTTACCTCTGTTTTCTAGCAATTGATCAGCTTATATCCTGGCTCTCATTCAAAACTATATTTGAAATTGTAACTGTAAGAAGTTTAACTTGCTTCAAATCACTGATTAGTCTGCAAAAAGTGCAGTTGACAAATATCTGTCACCTGTATCCGGTAATAATACGACAATGTTCTTGCCTGCATTTTCCGGACGATTGGCTAAAATAGTTGCTGCATGCAATGCTGCACCGGAAGAAATTCCTACCAATACACCTTCTGCCTTAGCAAAGGCACGACCTGCTGCAAATGCATCTTCATTCTCGATTGGTAACACCTCATCATAAATCTTAGTATTCAATGTATCCGGCACGAAACCTGCACCGATTCCCTGAATCTTATGAGGTCCTGCTTCTCCCTTAGAAAGAACCGGAGACGTTGCCGGCTCTACAGCTACAACCTTGATATCCGGATTCTGCTCTTTTAAGTACTCGCCGATACCTGTAACTGTTCCACCGGTACCTACACCGGCAACGAAGATATCAACTTTTCCGTCAGTGTCTTTCCAAATCTCCGGTCCTGTTGTTGCACGATGTGCAGCCGGATTAGCTGGATTTTCAAACTGACTTGGGATGAATGCGCCTTCGATTTCTTTTGCCAGCTCTTCTGCTTTGGCAATAGCACCCTTCATACCCTTAGCGCCTTCTGTCAAGACAAGCTCAGCACCATATGCTTTTAACAAATTACGACGCTCTACACTCATTGTCTCAGGCATTGTCAAAATAATACGGTAGCCTTTCGCTGCTGCTATAGATGCCAAACCGATTCCTGTATTTCCGCTGGTTGGCTCGATAATAACAGAACCTTCTTTTAATTTGCCGCTTTTCTCTGCTTCATCGATCATCGCTTTAGCGATACGATCCTTAACACTTCCTGCCGGATTAAAATACTCTAATTTTGCCAAAAGAGTTGCATTAGCTCCTGCCTGTTTTGCAAAATTCTTTGCATTCAAGATCGGTGTTCCTCCGATCAATTCTGTAACGCTTTCATAAATCTTTGCCATGTTAGTGTCCTCCTTATATTAAAAATGTTATTAGTGATCATTATTTTTTAATTGCTTACTCAAACTTCCCATACCCATTTATGTTACGATGTCCCATAATACTTATTATGCGGTATATTTACTATCATTTTACAGCCTTAAACGCCTCATCCAAATCCTGAATGATATCATCAATATGCTCGGTACCGATAGAAAGACGAATCGTATTTTTATAAATACCTACTTCCTCTAACTCCTCTACCGTCATCTGTGAATGTGTAGTACTTGCCGGATGAATTACTAAGGACTTCACGTCCGCTACATTTGCCAGCAAAGAGAAAATCTCCAAGTTATCAATAAAGTCTTTCGCTGTGCGATCATCACCCTTAATCTCGAAGGTGAAAATGGAACCGCCACCATTCGGGAAGTACTTCTTGTATAATCTCTGCTGCTCCGGATCATCCGTTACAGATGGATGATGTACGCGCTCTACCTGTGGATGATTGTTCAAATATTCCACAACTTTCAATGCATTTTCCACGTGACGCTCAACACGAAGAGATAATGTCTCTAATCCCTGCAGGAAAATGAATGCATGAAATGGGGAAAGTGTTGCGCCTGTATCACGAAGCAAGATAGCACGGATTTTTGTAACAAATGCTGCCGGGCCAACTGCTTTTGTAAAGCTGATTCCATGGTAACTTGGGTTTGGCTCTGTCAAAGATGCAAATTTGCCGGATGCTTCCCAGTCAAACTTACCGCTATCAACAATGACACCACCAATCGTAGTTCCATGTCCACCAATAAATTTTGTTGCAGAATGTACAACAATGTCTGCACCATACTCAATCGGACGGATCAGATATGGTGTTCCAAATGTATTATCAATAACAAGTGGAATCTTGTGTGCATGTGCAATCTTTGCAATGCCCTCAATATCAACAACATCTGAATTTGGATTTCCTAATGTCTCAATGAAAACCGCTTTGGTGTTGTCCTGAATTGCTGCCTCAACCTCATCAAAATTTGCAATATCTACAAATGTAGTCTGCACGCCATCCTGAGGAAGTGTATGCTCCAGATAATTGTAGGTACCACCATAAATATTACTTGCTGATACAATGTGGTCACCATTCTGTGCCAATGTCTTCAATGTATAAGAAATTGCTGCTGCACCGGATGCTACTGCAAGTGCTGCGACACCACCTTCCAGTGCTGCAATTCTCTGCTCAAAAATATCTGCTGTCGGATTTGTTAAACGTCCATAAATGTTACCCGCATCACTCAGGCCAAAACGAGCCTCTGCATGATCACTATTGTGAAATACATAGGAAGATGTCTGATAAATCGGTACGGCTCTTGCATCCGTAACCGGGTCAGCCTGCTCCTGACCAACATGCAACTGTAATGTCTCAAACTTCAAATTTCTGTCTTCTCTCTTTAACTTTGCCATATTTCAAACTCCTTTTCTGTACTAATTTCACATGTTCCCTGACACCGCATAATATGAGGCGTCTTGCACTGTCTGTTTCAAGTGATGAACTGAGTATACTACTATATTCCTAGTATGTCAATAGGGTTTATATACTTTTTTATTTTTTTGATTTGCCATATCTCCATACTGCTACCGCAGTATGGAGATATTATCGCCCCGCGCAACGACTGTATGATACCCAACGCTTTCTACACGCCGCTCCAAACAATTACGGCATTCGGCTGCCTCGTCCCCGGTACATACCTTTCCGTCATACAAAGAATATTTTGCACGCACTGCCACCGGAGACAAATTTGGCATAAGAACATTAGCTCCTGCCAAAATACCAAGTTCACGTCCCCGTGGATGAATGGTCGCCAACGCTGTTGTCGCTGGAAGCAATACATCCGGCTGCATAATACGCAGCAAACTCAACAAATATAATGTCTGTTCCAAAGTTCCCTGTGTTTCATTCGCAAAAGGCGTGTCTTGATGCGGTATAAACGGGCCGATCCCTATCATCTCCGGATGTAGTTCATGGATAAACAAGAAATCTTCTGCCAGATCTGCCGCTGTCTGTCCTGGACTGCCTACCATAAATCCGCACCCCGTCTGGTAGCCAATTTCCTTTAGATCACGAAGACACTGTTTTCGATGCGATAACGACATGCTCTCCGGATGCAATTTACGATAATGCGTATCATTGGCAGTTTCATGACGCAATAGATAACGGTCTGCTCCCGCCGCAAAAAAACGCTCATAGCTTTCCCGTTCCCGCTCTCCAATCGACAAAGTGACCGCATGCTCCGGGTAGCGCCGTTTAATTTCCCGGACAATATCCACAATCTTGTCATCTGTGTAATATGGATCCTCTCCGCCTTGCAGCACAAACGTCCGAAAGCCCAGACGGTCTCCTTCTTCGCAGCACGCTAAAATATCTTCCTCAGATAAACGATAGCGATTCGCCTTTTTGTTGCTGCATCGAATGCCGCAATAATAACAATCGTTTTTACAATAATTTGTAAATTCGATCAAACCACGTACAAATATTTCTTTTCCATAATATCGGTCTGCGAGTGCCCGCGCCTTATGCGCCGCATATTCACGGTTTTCCTCACTGTCATCTTCAATAACATGAATCCACTCTTCTTTTTGTAAGGATTTGTCCTGTTCCAAACGATCGATCAATTCTATTGTGTTCATATGAATCCTTTCTTCTATATAAATACCCCAAACTTTGCACCTCAAAAATTGTCATGCTGTCACATATTGCTTATTATGTCATAATACTTGCGCATGGTTTCTGCGCATAATGGAGTTTCGAAGAAACTCCCAAGATGAGCACAGAGTGCTCATTATGTCAGCAATAACTATGATATTTT
>ERZ780151.2230-NODE-2230-length-11538-cov-6.937734_pt1 | contig 11538 bp, 9 predicted proteins | sample MGYA00510983_ERZ780151 | MGnify/ENA primary metagenome ERZ780151 (study PRJEB29588, sample SAMEA2144623) | human gut metagenome | biome: human gut; feature: human-associated habitat; material: faeces | place: Denmark | collected 2008/2010 ... | reverse complement strand
TCTGACGAAAAATCCATTCGCCAGCCGACCACCTCATTTGTGCGGTGTTACCTTAGGATTCCCTATCGCTATTATACACCAGAAATTCCGCTTTGAAAAGGCTTGTTTTTGGGCGAAAAATCGTGTATCATGGCAGATGAGGTGAATCATATGCTCCGCACTTTTGATGATATTTACGAAACCATGCCGTGGGACGCGGTGGATGCCGTCGTCTTCGACGTTGGACAGGTACTGCTCTCTTATAACCCGCAGGAAATTTTGGATGAGCATGTGCCGGATCGCCCCGACCTGCACCCGATTCTGCTGGAAAAGATTTTCCGTTCCCCCTACTGGCTCATGCGCGACCACGGGCTGATGACCCGCGACGAGGCCATTGAGGCCATGATCGGGCGCGACGAGCCGCTCCGCCCGTACATCACGCGCGTGATGCACAATTGGGTGGACTTGAAGAAAGTGCTGCCGGAGGGGCTGAAAACGCTGCAAAGCTGCAAGGCGCATGGCAAGAAGGTCTACGTCCTCTCGAATTATGCCGACGATGCCTTTGCGGTTGTCGAGCACAAGTACGACTTTTTTAACCTCTTCGACGCGAAATTCGTCTCCGGGCGCTTGAAGCTGATGAAGCCCAGCGAGCAGATTTTCCAGTACGTCATTTCCGCCACGGGGCACGAGCCGTCGCGCGTGCTGTTTCTGGATGACACGCCGGGGAACGTCGAGGGTGCGCTCTTCTGCGGCTGGCAGTCGCTGTGCGTGTCGCATCCCGGCAAGCTGACGGAATTTTTCGGCTTGGAATAACGCAAAGCCTTGAATTTTCCGCATTTTCCTCTTGACATCCCCCTGCGAACGTGGTATCATTACCGTTGAGCCGCACGGGAGAGGTCTGTCACAATGCGCATCTGCGCAACCTCAGATTCCGGCGAGTATATAATAGGAGGTGCTTATTGTCATGTACGCAATCATCAGCGCTGGCAACAAGCAGTACAAGGTTTCTCAGGGTGAAACCATCTACATCGACAAGGTGAATCAGGCAGATGGCTCTGCTATCTCCTTCGACGCCATCATGGTCGTCAATGAAGGCGATGTCAAGGTCGGCACGCCCACTGTCGCGGGTGTGACGGTTGAAGGCAAGATCGTCGGTCAGGTCAAGGGCGAGAAGATTAAGATCTACAAGTACAAGTCCAAGAAGAACTACCATCGTCGTGCCGGCCATCGTCAGCCCTACACGAAGGTGGAAATCACCGCCATCAACGCCTAATGACGCGCGCTGTGCTTTTTGAGGACGCTGCCGGACGCATCACGGGTGTTTCCGTCAAGGGACATTCCGGCTATGCGGAGGAGGGCAGCGACATCGTCTGCGCGGGCATTTCCACGCTGCTCATCACCATCGACCAAGCGCTTTGCAGCCTGGTGGGGCTTTCCCCCATCGAACACGGCGGTGAAGATGGCTTCGCGGAGGTGCTGCTGCCGCCGGGAATCACCGATAAGCAGATGGAACAGGCGCAGCTGCTGTTTGGGGCGCTTCGCATCGGCTTTTCCGCCATTGCGGAGCAGTACCCCGCGTATTTTCGGCTCACGATCCGCAAGGTTCATTGAGCCACGACCTTGATAGATAAATTGGAGGGTATTACCATGATGAAGTTGAATCTTCAGCTGTTCGCTCATAAGAAAGGTATGGGTTCTACCCGTAACGGCCGCGACAGCGAATCCAAGCGCCTTGGCCCGAAGCGTGCCGACGGTCAGTTCTCTCAGGCTGGCAACATTCTCGTTCGTCAGCGCGGCACCAAGATTCATCCCGGTCAGAACGTGGGCATCGGCAAGGACGACACCCTGTTCGCGCTGGTGAGCGGCGTTGTCCGCTTCGAGCGTCTGGGCCGCGACAAGAAGCAGGTTTCCGTCTATCCTGTGGCGGAATGATCGCTTCCCCATCCGCTTTGAAACGCCTGATCGCCGCATTGATGCGTCGGTCGGGCGTTTTCTGTTAGAGGATTTCAGGCGCAGTTCGCGCGCGAATTACTCCGCATTCCGAATTCCGCATTCCGAATTTCTTTCAGGAGGTTTCCATGCGTTTCTTCCGTACTTCCCCTGAAAAACTCCCGGCGGCTGAATCCGAGATGATTTTCTCCAAACAGGACTTGAAGCAGCTGCTTTTGCCGCTCTTGGCGGAGCAGTTTCTTGTCGTGCTGATTGGCATGATGGATACCATCATGGTGTCCTACTGCGGCATGAAGGCGATGAGCGGCGTTTCGCTGGTGGACGGCATCAACGTGCTGCTGATTGGCGTGTTCTCCGCCTTGGCGACGGGCGGCGCGGTGCTGGTCAGCCAGTATCTGGGGAAGAAGCGCCCGGATGCCGCGAAAACTGCCGCGAAGATGCTGTTTTACGTCGTTTTGCTCGTTTCGCTGGCGATTATGGCGATTTGCCTGATTTTCCGCAAGCCGCTGCTGCTGACCCTCTTCGGCAATGTCGAGGATGAGGTGATGGCAGCAAGTCAGGCGTACTTCCTCATGTCGGCGCTCTCCTACCCCGTCATGGCGATTTACAATGCCTACTGCGCGCTCCTGCGCTGCATCGGCAATCCACGCGCGACGATGTTCTCCTCCCTCATCATGAACATCGTCAACCTCGTCGGCAACGCCGTGACCATCTACCTGCTGGGCTGGGGCGTGGTCGGCGCGGGGCTGGCGACGCTGATTTCGCGTTCCGTGGGCGCGTACATCACGCAGCGTGCCCTCCGCGACCCGCACTGCCGGATTCCGTATCCGGGCATGTTCCCCTTCGAGTGGCATCCGAGCGAGGTCAAGAAGATTCTGAGCGTCGGCATTCCCAGCGGCTTTGAGAACGGGCTGTTCCAGCTCGGCAAGCTGCTGCTTTTGCGGATGATTGCGGGCTTCGGCACCATCAGCACCGCGGCGAACACCGTCGGCAACACGCTCGGTTCATTCCAGTGCCTGCCCGGAAACGCCATTGGGCTGGCGATGATTGCGGTCGTTGGGCAGTGCTGCGGCGCGCACGCCTACGATCAGGCGAAATTCTACACCAAGAAACTCATGCAGATTGTCTACCTCTGCATGGGCACGCTGAACATCCTGATGCTGCTCTGCAACCCGATTATTACCCTGCCGTTCAACCTCTCGCCGGAAGCGACGGTGCTTGCGCGGCAGATTGTGGCGCTGCACGGCGCGGGCTGCGTGATTTTCTGGCCGATGTCCTTCACGATGCCGAACGCGCTCCGTGCGGCGGGCGACGCGAAGTACACGATGACGGTCGCGGTCTTCTCGATGGCGGTGTTCCGCATCGGCTTCGGCGTTTTCCTCGCGACGACGATGGGCATGGGCGTCATCGGCGTGTGGATTGCCATGCAGATTGACTGGGTGTTCCGCATCATCTGCTTCCTGATTCGCTGGCACAGCGGCAAGTGGCAGACGAAGACGCTGGTGTAAAGAAAAGCGCGGTACGCTTTCCCCGGATTGGGGGGGCGTACCGCGTTTTTTGTGGTGTTGACTTTTTTCGGACAACCAAGGTCGATTTTTCTACCATTCAGATCATTGCCTTGCTTCTTCCGCGTGTTAATCCGTCAGGCGTTCCTTCGTCTCGCGTCCCTCACGCAATAATTTTCTCATTCCTTCCCTATCCTCATCCCGCAGCGCGTCCCGATATTCCGTCACCCGCTGCACCAAGTCCTCCACCACCGGCAGAAGCGCCTCTCGATTATCAAAGAACAGCTCCGTCCACATATCCTCATTCAGCCTTGCCACGCGGGTCATATCCGCGAAGCTCCCTGCCGAGAACCCGCGGTGCTTATCCGCCAGCGGGCACTTCACATACGCGCTCGACACAACATGCGCCAGCTGCGACGTATACGCAATCATCTCGTCATGCGTCTTCGGCGTCGTGAACTGCACACGCAGGAAGCCCAGTTCCATGAAAAAGTCGCGGGCGCACTGCAAAACCGCCGGGTCGTCGTCGCCGTGACCGCACAGAATCATCGACGCATGGTCGAACAGATCGTCGCGGGCGTACTTGAAGCCGCTGTACTCGCGCCCCGCCATCGGGTGTCCGCCGATGAAATGCCACGCATACCGCTGTGATACGGGAAACAGTGCGTCGCAAATCACCTGCTTCACGCCGCCGCAGTCAATCACAAGGCTGTCGGGCTTAAAGTCCGCCGCGTGCGCGGTCACATAGTCGATAATTCCCTGCGGGTACAGGCAGATCAGCACAACATCGCACTGCGGCAGCGTCTCCGCCGTCAGTTCGCCGTCAATCGCCTCCATCAGGAACGCGCGGCGCATCGTGTCCGCATTCTTGTCCGTGCCATAAACCGTGTACGGCGTGTGGAGCTTGATGGTTTTTGCAAGTGATCCACCAATCAGTCCCAATCCGACAATACCTACATTCTGCATGAAAAAAATCCTCCGTTCTTCTGCACTCCCGTTTCAAGGAATGCGCTGCAACGGAGGATTTCGACGTATTATGCGTTTTTTCCTGCTGATTTACGCCTGAACCGTGGCTTTCTGCTGCTTTTTCTGCTTCTTCGCCGGCTGCTCGCCAACTTTCGGGACGTGGTATTCGCACTTTTCGTCAAAGCGGACGGATTCCGGCGGCTTCTCCAGTTCTTCCGGATGATTGAGCAGATACGACATCGTGCCGAAGAACGCCGCGTAGTGCGCGCCAGAGCAGACGCGCTCATCCGCCGTGATGCCGATGGGCAGGAAGCGCTTCATGCGCGCCTCGCCCTTCTCCACCACGGCAACCTTCTCCACGGTACCCATGCCGAAGAACAGCGTAACCGAACCGAAGTTGTAGATGTGGTGGTTGACGTGATGCAGGCCGATGGAAGCGTTGTTGGTGATATACATGCTGGTATGGAAGGGCAGCTCATCCAGCAGTGCGCCGGGGCATAGCCCGTAGCGATCAAGCAGGCGAACCAGCGCGACGATGCCCGTTGCCAGACCCGGCACGACCAGTACCGCTTTCGCCAGCTTATCCGCGAAGTTCTTCTTGTCCTCGCCGCGGTTAGCGTTGATGACCTTTTCCATGCGGTCGCGCACGTCGTAGATGGTGTCGGTCAGGTCGTACTTCACCTTCACCGCGGTCTCGCCCATTTCGGCGTTCTGCGGGTTCTTGAGCATCGTGAAGGACACGGCGCACATGTTCCGCGCGAAGAACTGCTTATTGAGGATGAAGCGGTTGATTTCCGGGTGCTGGGACACAGTGCGGACGAACGCGGCGGTAATAATCTGCATGAACGTGATTTTCTCGCCCTTCGCCGCCTGCGCCGCAATGTAGCGCGTCAGCAGCTCATAGTCCACGCGGTGCTGCAGGAAAACCTGCGCGTCGCAGCGCATGGGCATCAGGTACGGCGTAATGCCGACGATGGGGTCAATGGACGACACGCGCCGTCCGTCGGGTCGAAATCCGAACATGGTACTTTCCTCTCTCTCTTGTCCTCGGCTGTCCATCGGAATGAATGAAAAATGAATGATTTCAGCCGCAATTTTATTGTATGGATTTTGGGCGATTTGTCAATAGGGCATCGGCGGATGATTTCGGATGTGCGCAAAAAGGCACTGCCGCGCTGCAGCAGTGCCTTTTTGCTTTGCCCTTTGACTGGGATTTTTACCAAGTCGCCTTCATGGCCTGTTCCACGCACCTCTGGTGATCTGCATCCACGCGGTCTGTACCGTGGGTCTTGCTGCCGTAGAAGTGCAGGCAGAACTGCCCATCGAAGTTGTTGTCCAGAATTGTGTTTGTGCCGTGGGGTTCGGAGTAAATCGACGCGGCATACACATGCCCGTTGTACTTCACCAGCACTGCGCGGCGGCGCCAGCTGAACGTGCCGCCGTTGATTTTCTTGAGAATCGCGGTATCTTCCGCCGTCAGCGGCTCGGCGTCCATATGGTTGCCGCCGCTCTGCCGGCGCGCGGAGAAAATCAGCCCCGTGCTGACGTCCTTAATCTGGAATACAGCGCCGTTCGGGATGACGTTCTTGCCGCCATTGAACCAGTCCAGTCGCTCAGTGGTAATCTTGCCGCTGCTGGCGCTCGCCACAGCGGATTCAATCTTCTTGAGCGTCGCGCTGCCTGCCACGCCGTCCGCCGTCAGACCGTATTTTTTCTGGAATGCCTTGACGGCGCTTTCGGTCGTCGCGCCGAACGAACCGTCGACATACGCCGTGTAGAAGCCCAGCTTCTTCAGGTTGGTCTGCAGCGTCTTGACTGCCGTGCCGGTTGCGCCCTTGCGGAGCGAATCGTCATCGGTGCTGGTATTGCTGTCCGCGTTCTTGTACGCGCTGTCGAGCTTCTTGAGCGTTTCGCTGCCCGCCACGCCATCCGCCGTCAGGTTATACTTCTTCTGGAACGCCTTGACCGCAGCAACCGTCGTATCACCATAATCGCCGTCAATGGACGCGTTGTAGAAGCCGAGTTTCTTCAGCTTCGTCTGCAAATTCTTGACGGCGCTGCCGGTTGCGCCTTTGCGGAGCGAGTCGTCGTCCTTGTCGCTGTCCGCGTTCTTGTACGCGCTGTCGAGCTTCTTGAGCGTTTCGCTGCCCGCTACGCCATCCGCCGTCAGGTTATACTTCTTCTGAAACGCCTTGACCGCCGCGTATGTGCCCGAACCAAACGTGCTGTCCACCGTGCCGTCGTAATAGCCCAGCTTCTTCAGCTTCGTCTGCAAGTCCTTGACCGCGCTGCCGCTGTCGCCCATGCGGAGCGAGTCGTCGTCCTTGTCGCTGTCCGCGTTCTTGTAGACACTGTCCAGCTTTTTGAGCGTCTCTTTGCCTGCAATGCCATCCGCCGTCAGGTTATACTTCTTCTGGAACGCCTTGACCGCCGCGACGGTCGTGTCGCCATAATCGCCATCGACATAAGCATCATAATAGCCGAGTTTTTTCAGCTTTGTCTGCAAATCCTTGACGTCGCTGCCAGTGCTCCCCTTTTCCAGCCGCGTCGCGCTGCTGGAAGAACTGGAACTGCTGGCCGTCTTGGTCACGCTGACATACGTTTTATAGACATAGCCGGTGTATTTCCCGTAAGTCACTTTATACCAGCTGCCGCTTTTGCCGAGAACCTCCAGCTTCGTTCCTTTAGGCAGGGTTTGCAGGGCATCGCTGGTCGAGGATGCTTTTTCGCGCAGAATGAGTTTGCGCGCAGTGACCGTCGCCGTATCCGCCAAGGCGGAGGAACAGCCCAGCAGCATCAGCGCCACCGCGCCGGACAGAAGCCGCCGCAGACCGGAATTCATCATGGGGAAATCACTCCTTTCCGTACAGCCTGATTTTATTACAAAATTGTTTCATTGTCAAGAGGCTTTTTCCCTGTGAATTGTAAATTCTGCGGCGTTTTTGCGGATTTTCCCTTGTTTGATTCGGCAATTATCTGCCCGTTTTCAATATCTTTTTTTGTTTTCCCATGAACATGTTTCCGATATTTGATAAAATGTTACGTTTTTGTTGAGCGGGTGAAAATTTTTCGCGCCGCTTTGCTGTCCGAGCGTCATTTTGCTGTTCGCCTTGATGAATCGGCGGAATTGTGGTATAATGAAAATTGGTGTTTTGTCACCACTGATGATTTCGATGGATTCCCTTCATATACAAGGAGTTTTTTTCATGTACAAGGAGTTTTTTTCATGGCAAATCAAGCAAATCACTATGATGCGGGCAATATTCAGGTGCTGGAAGGGCTGGAAGCGGTTCGGATGCGACCGGGCATGTATATCGGCACCACCTCGACGCGCGGTCTGCATCACCTGCTCTGGGAGATTGTGGATAACGCGATTGACGAGGCGTCGAACGGCTTTGCGGATGAGGTGCGCGTGACGCTGCACACGGACGGCTCCGCGTCGGTGTACGACAACGGGCGCGGTATGCCCGTGGACGAGCACCCGACCATGCACGTCAGCGGCGCGGAGGTCATTTTCACCGTGCTGCACGCGGGCGGCAAGTTCAACAACGAGAATTACAGCTATTCCGGCGGTCTGCACGGCGTGGGCGCGTCGGTCGTCAACGCGCTGAGCAAGTGGCTGACCGTGGACATCTACCGCGATTTCAGCCATTATGCCATGCGCTTCACAAGTCAGTTCGACGAGAAGAAGGGCAAGGTCATCGCGGGCAAGCCGGACGCGCCCTTGGCAAAAGTCGGCAACACACGCAAGAAGGGCACACTCGTGCGTTTTCTTCCCGATGACGCGATTTTCGAGGACGTGCGCTTCAATTACGACACAGTCTTCCGCCGCCTGCAGGAGTTGGCATACCTGAACCGGGGCTTGAAAATCGTCTTTCTCGACGAGCGTGTGAGCGACCCCGCCCGCCGCGAAACGACCTTCCACTACGAGGGCGGCATCATCGACTATGTGCGGTATTTGAACGACGGCAAAACCGTCCTGCACGATCAGCCGATTTACCTCGAAGGCCAGAAGGATTCCGTCATCTGCCGCGTCGCCATTCAGTACACCGACGGCTATACCGAGAGCCTTTTTTCCTATGTCAACAACATCCCCACGGGTGAAGGCGGAACGCACGAAACAGGCTTCAAGGCGGCATTCACGAAGATGTTCAACGACTACGCCCGCCGCAACGGCTTCCTGAAGGAAAAGGACAGCAACCTGACGGGCGAGGACTTCCGCGAAGGCTTGAGCTGCGTGCTGACGACGATGGTCAAGAATCCGCAGTTCGAGGGGCAGACGAAGGGGCGGCTGGGCAACAGCGAAGTGCGCCCCGCGGTGGAGGGCATCATCACCCAGCAGCTGACGGACTGGCTGGAGAACCTCAAGAATCAGGAGATTGCGCAGCAGATTGTGCAGAAGGCGATTCGCGCCGCGCAGGTGCGGGAAGCCGCGCGCAAGACCCGCGACAACGCCCGCAAAGCGAATCAGCTTGACGCCGCGCCGCTGGTCGGCAAGCTCAGCGCCTGCCGCGGCAAAAAGGCGGAGGACAATGAGTTGTTCATCGTCGAGGGCGATTCCGCAGGCGGCAGCGCCAAGCAGGGGCGCGACAGCCGCTATCAGGCGATTCTCCCCCTGCGCGGCAAGCCCCTCAATGCCGAAAAGAAGCGGCTGGATCAGGTGCTGAGCAATGAGGAGTTCCGCTCGCTGATTACCGCGCTCGGCACGTCCATCGACGAGAATTTCAACCTCGCCAACCTCAAATACAACAAAGTCATCATCCTCTCCGATGCCGATCAGGACGGCGCGCACATCCGCGCCATTCTGCTCACTTTCTTCTTCCGTTACATGAAGGAGCTCGTCACTGGGGGGCATGTGTATATTGGGATGCCGCCGCTGTACAAGGTGCAAAAGGGCAGCAAAGTCCTCTATGCCTACGACGACAAGGAGCTGGCGAAGTGCATCAAGGAAGCGGGCAAAGGCTACACGCTCCAGCGCTACAAAGGCCTGGGCGAAATGAACCCCGAACAGCTCTGGGCGACGACGATGGATCCGTCGCAGCGCAAACTGATGCAGGTGACGATTGAGGACGCAGCGCTGGCTGACCGCCGCATTACCATCCTGATGGGCGACAAGGTGGAGCCGCGCCGCGATTACATCATCGAGAACGCCGACTTCAACAAGCCGGATAATTTCGAGCTGCCGGAAGGTCAGCGAGGGGAAGGAAAGTAAGTTATGGCAAAGAAAACAAGCGATAACCGCCCGATTCCCAAGGACGACCCGTCGCGCATCCTGCAAACGACCGTCGAGGACGTGATGCACCAGTCCATGATCCCCTACGCGGAGCATGTCATTCTGGAACGCGCCCTGCCGCGCGTCGAGGATGGCTTAAAACCCGTGCAGCGCCGCATTCTCTATACCATGATGGAACTGGGCACGACGCCCGACAAGCCGCACCGCAAGTGCGCCCGCATCGTCGGCGACTGCCTGGGCAAATATCACCCGCACGGCGATTCCTCCGTGTACGACGCGCTCGTGCGCATGGCGCAGGACTTCTCCATGCGCGGGCCGATGGTCGATGGGCACGGCAATTTCGGCTCCATTGACGGCGACAGCGCTGCCGCCATGCGTTACACCGAGGCGCGCATGACGCCCCTCGCGCTGGAAATGCTGCGCGACATTGAGAAGGACACCGTGCCGTTCCGCCTGAATTTCGACGACACGCTCAAAGAGCCGGACATGCTGCCCGCGCGCTTTCCGAATCTGCTCGTCAACGGCGCAAGCGGCATCGCGGTAGGGCTTGCGACGAACATTCCCCCGCACAATCTGGGCGAAAGCATCCGCGCGGCGATTGCTGTGATGGAGAATCCGGACATTCCGCTGGATGAGCTGATGAAAATCATCCCCGGCCCGGACTTTCCCACCGGCGGCGTGCTGGTGAAAAACGAGGAAATCCGCAGAGGCTATGAGACCGGACGCTCGAAGCTGTCCCTGCGCGCGCGTGTGCATGTGGAGGACGGTGTGAACGGGCGCAAGCTGCTTGTCATCACGGAAATCCCCTACATGGTCAACAAAGCCGCGATGCTGGAGAAGATTTTGAAGCTGTCGGAAGAAAAGAAGGGGCAGCTGCAAAACATCTACGACATCCGCGACGAATCCGACCGCGAGGGAATGCGCGCCGTCATCGAGCTGAAGAAGGACGCCGACCCGGACAAGGTGCTGAAAGTGCTCTACAAGTATTCGGACTTGCAGGTCACCTTCGGCGTGAACATGGTCGCCATCGCCGAGGGCAAGCCCGTGCAGATGGGACTGAAAACGATGCTGGGGCACTTCATCCGCCATCAAAAAAACGTCATCACCCGCCGCACGGAGTACGACCTGAAGCAGGCGAAAGCCCGCGCGCACATTTTGCAGGGGCTGATGATTGCGGTGGACAACCTTGATGAGGTCATTGCGCTGATTCGCTCCTCGAAGAACCCGAAGGAGGCGAAAACCCGCCTGATGGAGCGCTTCGAGCTTTCCGACGCACAGGCGCAGGCAATCTTGGACATGCGCCTGCAGCGCTTGACGAATTTGGAAATCATCGCCCTGCGCAAGGAGTACGAGGACATCCTGAAGCTCATCGACCGCTTGGAGGGCATCCTGCACAGCGAGAAAAAGCTCTTGGCGGTCATCCGCAAGGAATTGCAGGAGATTGCCGAGGAATTCGCCGACGAGCGCCGCACAACCATCGAAAAAGCGGACGAATCCCCGCTGGAAGTTGAGGAAGAGGCCGCCGCGCCGGAAGAGGTCATCGTGGCGTTCACGGGCGCGGGGCAATTGAAGCGCATGAATCCCGCGCTCTACAAGAAAACGCCGCTCCCGACCCGCGCGGAGGACGACAAGGAGTTCGCCGACTTCCTGTTCATGGCCAAAACAGACGAGACGCTGCTCATCTTCACCGACCACGGCAACTGCTATCCCCTGCCCGTTGCGTCGCTGAACGAAGTCAAGCCCAAGGATCGCGGGCAGCTGCTTTCAGGCGTGCTGGCCGGGCTGGAGGACGACGAGAAGGCGCTGTGGATGACGTGCATCCGCATGGCGGACGTCGGGCATCTGCCGGACATTCTCTTCATCACCCGGCAGGGCATGGTGAAACGCACCGCCGCCGCGGATTAC
>ERZ780151.2228-NODE-2228-length-11543-cov-6.673311_pt1 | contig 11543 bp, 10 predicted proteins | sample MGYA00510983_ERZ780151 | MGnify/ENA primary metagenome ERZ780151 (study PRJEB29588, sample SAMEA2144623) | human gut metagenome | biome: human gut; feature: human-associated habitat; material: faeces | place: Denmark | collected 2008/2010 ... | reverse complement strand
AGGAAAAGTGCCGTGCAGGGCCTGCTGGCCCCGCTGGATGCCGGGCAGATGCAGTACCATCTGGCCCGCATCCGTGCCGATCCCTACAACATCTCTGTGCTTGCGGAGAACATCGAACAGATGCTGCAGCAGTTGCACATCACGGCGGCAGCACCTACAAAGCTCTGCCTGCTGGGCGAAATGCTGACCGGAGCCGGGGTGCCGCTGGGCGAGAGCCGACAGATCGTGACCGCATACCATAACCACCTGAAAGGAGGAACTGTATGAGCGAGATCAGCGGCGGCAGCGCCGAGAACGATGAGATGAACCCTCCCGAAACAGGCGGCGAGACAGGCCAGACCGGCTCCGGGGGCACCGAAGGTCTTGCGGGCGGGAACCTGGAGAGCGTCCAGCTGGACGAGGGCAGCGAAGTACCGCCCGCCGCCCCAGCAGCCGAAATCACCCCTGCCCTGGCAACAGAGGTGCAGGAGCTCAGCCCGCAGCAGCAGGCTGAGGTCATCCACCAGAATACCATCGCCAGTATCCTACAGGAGAACGGGGCCTACTTTTCGCCCAAGGATGCGGCCCGGGTCAGCCAGGGCGCAGACAGCATCCGGGTGGTGCAGGACCTTGGCGAGGGGGTGACCGGCGGCTACCGCTACAGTGAAGGGAAAAGCTCGATCCAGCTGCTTGCCACCAGCAAAAACCAGCTGGAACGCTCTGCCATCCATGAGACGGTGCACTGCAGCAGCTTCAACCGGGAGATCATCGTGCCCGAGCCGTCAAAGGGCGGCTACATGGTCTACAATACCGTGGGCACCCGTCAGGCATCCTGGTTCAAGTCGGATAAGAATGGCGAGATCTCCAACTATGCAGAGAAAGGCAGAGGAATGAACGAGGGTATCACGACCATGTACACAAACCGGGAGCTGGCCAAGATTAGCCAGGAACGTGCCCTTGCCGCCCAGCGCCAGCAGATCTACGGCCATGCCACAGACCTGTGCACAGCACTGGAAGGGCAGGTGGGCGAAGCACCCATGAAGGAAGCCTTCTTTGGCGGCAACATGAAGGCGCTGGAAGACAAGGTGAACGAACTGGCAGGGGATAAAGTGTTCGACAGCCTACGCAGCTGCCTGGACCGTGCCATTTCCGATGACTATACTGAACGTGTGGCCGCCACCCGGGAGGCACAGGAGATCCTGGCCCGGATGGCAGAGAGGAGCAAAAAATGATGATCGATCTGGTATTTGATTATATGGCAGCAAAAGGCGTTGTCTTTTATAGCCAGGAGGAGATGAAGACCGCCGAGGCGGGCATCCGGGAGTATCTGCAGTGCAATGGCATCCCGGAAGAAAAAAACGACGAATATTACCGTGATTACCTGCACAGGGGGCTGGATATCATCGACCCTGCGGACCTGAAAGCCTATTTTCTGCACCGGAAGGCGATCAGCCTTGTGGTGCAGCTGCGAATCGAGCAAGCCCACGCAGGCGGCGTGCTCAAACCGGAGCGTGCTGTCCTGCTGCGCGAAGCGCTGGCCGAACTGTACCGTGCAGGGCTGGGGGAACGCTATGTGCCCACCGAAGAGCAGGCCCGCATCGCAGGGAGTTTCGTCTGATGGCCGCGGCACCAGAGTTCCCGGCGTGGGCCGTGGAAGAAGCTGCCCGGCAGCTGCAGATCACCCTGCGGCAACTGCGCCAGGCACAGGGTACCCTGTATTTCTGCACCCTGCCCAGCGGGCTGAGATTTGATCTGTACGCCGGTTTAGACGGCACGCTGCAGTGCTGGCGGCTGGTAGATGGCTCCAGGTGGGAGAAAGACCGCCGCATGGAATGCCGTGACCCTTCTCGGAACGGGCCCGCTGTGGGGGTGGAACCCACAGGGGAAGGTACGCTCCGCATCTATGCCGAGCAGCACATCGATCCGGAAGAGCCAGACCCGGAGAAGAAAATCCTGAAATTGCTGCGTGGGTATGCGGAGCTGATCAGCGCACCGGAAATGCAGCACCTGGGGCTGTAAACTGCTGGGTGATACACATTGCACGGCAGAGCTGGTATACTGGAACCAGAAAAAACAAAGGAGTGAATTACCATGCAAGTGATTCAAAAAAGCAGCAGCGGCACCCAGAGCTTTCCGCTGGATGCCATGCTTCTGGCGCAGCGGACGGTGTTCCTGACCGGTGAGATCAACACCAGCACGGTCAACGCCATCATCCAGCAGCTTCTGTTTCTGGAAAGCGCAGATGCCACAGCCCCCATCAAGCTTATCATCACCTCGCCCGGCGGCACCGTGCAGGCGGGCCTTGCCCTTTACGACCAGCTGAAGGGCATGACTGTGCCCATCGACCTGTACTGTGTGGAGTTGGCGGCCAGCATGGCGGCGGTGATTTTGGCCGGTGGAAGACGTGGCCACCGCTTTATCCTGCGGCACAGCATGGTCATGATCCATGAACCGCAGATTGCTTCCGCTTCGGGCGGGGTATGCGGCAGTGCATCCTCCATCCAGAAAACGGCAGAATCCATTTTGACCACCAAGCGAGAACTGACCGGCCTGCTGGCACGGGACACCGGCCACCGGGTGGAAGAGATCGAAGCGGCCATTGGTTACGACAACTTCATGAAAGCGGACGAGGCTGTGGCCTTTGGAATCTGCGACCGTATTGTGGACCGAGTGTAAAGGAGAGTACGATGAAACGAGATTCTCTTGTTGTGGCGGAAGGCTGTGTGCTGTCCGGTGACGAGGTGGGCCGCACTCGCCCCAACGCAAATGCGCTGATCGTGGGCACCACCGGCTGCGGCAAAAGTACTAGCGTGATCCTGCCCACAGTGGCCCGGATGCACTGCAGCAACCCGATCCTGAGCTATGCAAAAGAGCGGGACGCCTACCTTATGGCAGAGTACCTCAAGCGCAAAAACTACATGGTGCACATCCTGAATGCGGCACACCCCAAGAAGAGCACCCTCAGCTACGACCCCATTGCTTCCATCGAGAGTTATGCGGACATCGAGGCACTGTCGGCAGCCATCGTGGATATGTCCATCCGCAAGAGCGTGGATGATTACTGGCAGGTCAAGGCAAAGCAGCTGCTCTCGGGCCTGATCGCTGGCTGCTTCATGACCTCCAAAGGCAGCCGTATGCCCGGCATGGCCGATGTGCTGGCACTGTTCGACAAGACCATTCCTTGCGAAAATGCCTATGGCGTTGAGCCGGAGCTGTATGGGATGTTCCAGCGGCTGGAAAAGGCCTCGCCGGGGTGCTTTGCGGTGCGGGAGTTTAACAGCTGGCGCAGCTTGCCAGAACGCACGGCATCCTGCGTGCGGGATACTCTGGCGGGTGCTTTGAGCACCGTATTCCCGGAGTCCATCCGCCGCATGATGCGAGAAAAACCGCAGTTCGACCCTGTGCGTTTTGCAAGCCGCAAGGAAGCATTGCTGGTGATCACCTCGGCGGCAGACACCGCACAGCAATACTATGCGAACCTGTTCTACCGCAGCACGGAGCAGCAACTGCTCCGATATGCGGCCAGCTGTCCCGGCGGTGAGCTGCCTCGGGAAGTGCGCTACATCTTTGATGATTTCGCCTGCACGGCCCCTATTCAGGGCTTTGCCAGCGACATCAGCCTGTTCCGCTCGGCAGGGCTTTCGGCCATTCTGCTGCTGCAGTCGGAGCAACAGCTGGAAGCTATGTACAAAGAAGAAGCTGCCGTCATTCGGCAGAACTGTGCAGTATACGCTTACTTCCCCGGCGGGTTCGATAACCGCTCCTGTGAGATCGTCTCCAAACGGATGGATCTGCCATACGACGAGGTGCTCTATGCACCGATGGGTAAGGTGTTCGTAATGAGGTCAGGGTGTCGGCCGGCATGCCTGCCCCGCTACGACACCCTGAACAGCCGGGAATACCAGGAGTATCTCAGTTGCAGCAATGACCGCACCGGCCGCAGACGCTTTGGAGGTGATGAGCTATGAGAATGTCCGCACACAAAAAGTTCGTGCTGGAACTGCGTGCCCCGGTGGAACGGTACGAGACCCGCAGTGCCGCAGGCTGTAAGCCGGGCACCGCCCGGGAAGATGACCTTGGTCAGATGCTAGAAAAAAAATTCGACGAGCTTTTTGGCCCGGGGGAAGAGGACTGAAAAAGGAAAGAAGGGGATGTGGAGCAATGCAGGATCGTTCGACGATGACGCTGGGGGGATACCTGTACAGCGTTTTCTGGAAATTCGTGGTGGGCTATGTATGGTACCGCAGCCTGCTGTTCCGCCCGCTGGCGGGGCTTGAACGCAAAGCATCGCTGCACATTCTTTTGTGGCTGACGGCGGCTGCGGTACTTGCGCTCAGCCTTGGCTTCCGCCGCAGAAAAAACGGGTGGATCTCTTCAGCCTGCATCTTTCTGCCGTTTGGGCTGTACACGGTGCTGGCTTACGCAAACACCTTCCGCACACGCATTCTGCTGATTTTGATGCTGGCGGCTGTGCTGGCAATGGGCCTTACCGCCGTGATGTTCTGGGGCAGGCGGCTCTCGCGCCGCCGTTTCCGGGCAAGGGTCTCCCGCTGGAAGTACCTGATGGTGTGTACGGCAGTCTCGGCCAGTGTCTGCCTAATCGGCAGTGTAGGGTGGCATGCGTTTCTGGAAGGGGAGCTGTTTCCCGCCGCAGTAAAAGCACAGGCATCGGCCGTGGATGAAACGCAGGCGCAGACCATTGCCTCGAACATCAGTGAGGTGCTGAAGCTGCAGCCCGAGGTCTGGCAGGACCTTACCACGGCCCAGCGCATCGACACGATGCAGACGATCTGCAACATCGAGGTGTATTATCTGGGCCTGCCCTGTGCGGTCACGGTGAGCGGTGCGAACCTTCCGGAAAACACGCTGGGCAGTTACGATGACAGCAGCCGGGCCATCAGCATCAGCATCGAACATCTGGAAAATGACCCGGTGGAAGAAGTGCTGGACACCCTGCTGCACGAGATCTACCATTGTTACGAACATCGCCTTGCAGAGGTGTACACCTCCGCAGACCCGGAACTGCAGCGGCTGCGGCTTTTCCGCGATGCAGCCGATTATGCCAATGAGGTGGCGCAGCCGGTGGACCCGGAAGAAGACTACAACGCCTATGCCGCGCAGGCACTGGAAACGGACAGCCGCGCTTATGCCGCTGCCGGTGTGCAGGAATACTACCACCGCATCGCGGTCTATATGGCGCAGAACTGATGTTACAACAGCAAATGCGGAACAGAACCGTTGACTTTTTCTGGAGGCACTGTACTGGGAAACATGAGCGTGTTGCGTTCTTGAAACGTCGCCTTTGTGCTTTTCCTTTCATAGGGCAGTGCGAACCTCCTCACGGCACAAGCCTCTGCCATCCTGAAAACCTCCGGTTCGCACCACAGAAAAACAGTATTTTGCCCCAAATGCACTTTTCTTTTCATGCAACTCAATGTATAATACGAGTGTAATGTATATTTGCTCAGCTTCGACAGACCTTTTTCGATGTTTTTTAGAGAAGTTTGCCATTACAACTTATCCCCGCAAGGGGACGGAAACCCATGAATTCTTACTGATGACCCTTGCCCCCAACATTACAACTTACCCCCGTAAGGGGACGAAAGCAAATTCAGCTTATCATGCCTTTCAATAACGCTCTGAGATTACAGCTTACCTCGCAAGGGGACGAAAGCAAAAGCCGCAAGGCGGTCTAGAGATTTATTGGGCTTACGACTTATCCCCGCTAGGGGACGGAAACCCCATCTTCTTGTCGGCGATCGTGATATACATACCGATTACAACTTATCCCCGCGAGGGGACAACAAAGCACCTCCGCCACTGGCGTTTTGCCAGCAGCGGAGGTGCTTTGTGTTATCCTTATTCTATTTACAGGTTACAGGGCAAGCGCCATGCCTGCGGAAATGGTCATTGTAACAGGAAGCGCTTTGGCACCCTGAGGAACATTTGGCCTCATGGGACGGAGCTCCTGCAGGTAGTCCGTCACATCCTGCAGGAGCTGCTCAATATGAGCAATGTCCAGCGGGAGAATGCGGTCGCTCTGCAAGCCAAAAGAGTTATCGTTTGCATGGTTGACCTGATTGCGGTAATGTATCACCCTTTGATAAAGCATTGCCGCTCCTTCGACCTGTCGCTGTACCTTATGGTCTATGACCAGCTGTCCAAAATCAATTGCCTCCTTCACATAGTCGTGGACCTCTTCTGCACTTGCCACGCCAAACAATATATTGCCGTCTTCATTTTCTCTGTTTCTGTTCAAGCGCAAATCTGCCGTATAGTGAAGTTTTTGCTGCAGCAGCGCCATCCGGCAGAAATGGAAATGAAACAATGGATACACCCATGGTTTCCCTTTGTTCTCTTTCCGTGTTTCCAAATATTTGAGCCCGCTTTCCGTAGGCTGTAAAAAAATATGGCTGCAAATATACTCCGGCATCTGCTCACACAACAATGTCAGCGCCTGCTGATATAACCCATGCTTTGCACACCAGCTCACCAGTTCCGGCAGCTTATCCAAAGCCCTCCGGTTATTTTCCTGTGATGCCAGCAGACCTTCGAATTCCATACGGAAACGATCATTCAACAGATGAAAAAACAGGCTGATCAGGGTTTTGCTCTCTTTAGGCGGTGTCTGTAATGCCTGTGCGATCTGACGCAGATCCTCATTCAGTGCCTGCACCCGGCACAAAGCCAGATCATCCGAGAATCGATTGATGCAGGTCAGCAGCATGTGCAGAACCGGGTCGTTTTCGCCTTCGCTCTGCAAGTAATTTTTCAGCTTTTGTGCCGTTCCGGTAGAAAAGAATTCGTCCATTGCTGTGATCAGGTCGAATAAATTGTACAGCATACTGCTGTCGTGGATGCGGGAAGTCCCGTCCGGGCACAGCTCAGAATAGATCACTCTGCGGGTCTCCACGCCTCGCAGGTCCCGCATACACCGGGCAGCTGTTACCAGCAGCATGGCAGTGTCCCGCATACCACCAGAAAGGTCGATGGAAAGGGTATCTTCTGCTTCGATTTTACCCAGCAGCAAAGAGATCGCCCGGAACTGCGCTTGATCATCCATGCTGTCCGGCACCGGGATCACCACAAGCCGCTCTGCCGGAATGTCCACTGAAGGCAGGAACACATCCCGGAAATACTCTACAGTGGTGCAGGTTTTTCCGTCCGGCAGATGCACGGTAGGTTTGGTGCGCACCAACTCACTGCACAGCGCCAGAATGTAGTCCGGGCCTTCTTTGTGCTTTCTTAGTTCCTGAACGGCCGCTTCGTTGGTTTGGGTATGGATATTCGGATTTCTGCCGAACGGACTCATATACAAAAGCAATACATTGCGTTCCATCTTACACATCCTCCTGTTCTGTCCGCATCCGCAGCAGCTTCTGCTACCAGGTCTCATGCCGCTGTGATACGGTCACTTTGTTCGCACCGGGAAATTCTGCTACAGTTTTATCCTGGGCGGTTTCTTTTATCTGCATCATATCATGAAGCCGTTCTGCATGCAAGATAAAATAAAGTTTTTTCAGACCTTTATTCTTTCGATATTTTGTGCTATATTTAGCGTATGATCCCCGCAAGGGGGCAACACCAAGCAGCACCAAAAAGAAAGATGCGGTCATTCCATGTACATGCTTTTTATGTGTCTCGTTGCGCCGGTTGTAATGAACATTATTTTCAGCAAGAAATAATTTCGAACTTCTTGCTTAACTATCTGCAACTTGTGAGCTTTTTTCTTTGCAGCAACAAGGGGGTGTATTATGTTCATCAACTTTACCAACCATCCGTCTGCCCAGTGGAGCGCCGAACAGAAGGCAGCAGCGCAGGCTTACGGCGAAGTGATCGACCTTGCCTTTCCTGCCATTGACCCTGCTGCGGATGAGGCGGCACTTGACTCGCTGGCATCCGCGTATGCCGCCCGCATCCTGCACATGAACCCGGACGCTGTGCTCTGTCAGGGCGAGTTTACCTTTGTCTACCGGGTCGTCCTGCGGCTGGAGAGAGCAGGCATCCCGGTATTTTCTGCCTGCTCTTTCCGTAAGAGTCAGGAGACCATCTCCCCGGACGGCAGCACTCTGAAGCAGAGCGTTTTCGTGTTTACCCGGTTCCGACGGTATGGTTCGCCGTCTTGAAAAGGGACTTTTTACCAACTGCGGCGTTTATAATCGGAGAGTTTGCATTTGTTCTTTTTTATGCAGATTTACTGCATTACAGTAAAGTAAATATTTTCCAACCTTCTGGCTCTTCCTTTTTTCGATGGGTTGTGATATATTTAGTATATGATCCCCGTAAGGGGGCGAAAACTCAGCGCACCTGACTTTAAAAAATTTTGGGTACAAATATGATCCCCGTAAGGGGGCGAAAACCCATAGGTGCACAGGTAACACTTCTCACGCTTCATGTGATCCCCGTAAGGGGGCGAGAACATATGCTCCGCGATCTTGACCACGATGTAGGTGATATGATCCCCGTAAGGGGGCGGAAACTGGCTGCGGTCATCTGCTATCGGTCAAGTCCTTGGTACCATCCCCGTAAGGGGGCAAAAAAACTCCGCATCAAAAAAGATGCGGAGTTTTTCTTTTACAAACCTTAACTTCTTGTTTTCCGTGGGCTGTCCCTCTATGAACGGAATGATTGCAGCTGCTGTGATATTTTCTCTGCTGCGGCTTTTGCATAGCGACAAAATGTGTTATAATAAAGCCAATTCCAAGCATCTCTTACAAAATCGACAAATACGTTTTCCGTTTATTGTGCAATTCTTCCACAACCCGTAAAGGAGATGGTATTTTGAACGTTCTCACCCTGCAGTCCACCTATGGCGGGCTGCTGCACGACACCGGTAAAGCGGTGTACCGTGCCGGTGGGCAGCGCGGCAGCCACAGTGAACAGGGCTACCAGTTTTTGCACGGCGTTTTGCCCGGTGCAGACTGGGCACCGGCGCTGGACTGTGTGCGCTACCACCACGCCGCCGCGCTGCGCGGTGCAGCAAGGGCTCTGCCAGCCGATTCCCCGGCCTATATCATTTATCTGGCAGATGATCTTTCTGCCGCCGCAGACCGCCGGGAGGTCGAAGGCGAAAGCAGTTCCTTCCGGCGGGATCTTCCGCTGGACTCGGTGTTCACCCACCTGAACGGTACGCACCCCGGCTGGATGATGCCTGCGCAGCCACAGGACGGCAACCTGAAGCTGCCACGGCAGCAGCAGCCGCTCTCTGCTTCCGTCTATGCAGATGCCGTGCGCAAGCTGAAAGAGTGCCTGCCGGATCTGCAGCCGCAGCCGGAATGGATCAATTCCCTGATGGGCTTACTGGAAACACAGTTCAGCTGCTTTCCATCCAGCACCTTTACCGGCGAAAGCCCGGATGTTTCTCTGTTCGACCACGCCAAGACCACCGCAGCCATTGCGGCGTGTATCAGCGAATATGTGCAGGCAAACAACATCACCGACCTGCGCAAGGCACTTTTTGAGCAGGAGAAGGATTTTTGCCAGAAGGACGCCTTTCTGCTCTATACCGCTGATTTTTCCCGCATCCAGAAGTTCCTTTATACTGTCCATACCGAAAACGCCCTGCGCTCCCTGCGCAGCCGGTCGTTCTTTCTGGAGCTGCTCATGGAGCACTATCTGGACGAGCTTCTGGCCGGGTGCGGCGTGTCCCGCGCCAACCTGATCTACAGCGGCGGCGGACACTGCTATGTGCTGCTGCCCAACACTGCCGCTGTGGCCGATACCCTGACCCGGTGGAACCGGCAGTTCAACCGCTGGCTGCTGCAGCAGTTCGGCACCCAGCTGTTTCTGGCCAACGCATGGACACCCTGCTCCGGCAGCGACCTGACCAATACCCCCGCTGAAAAAAGCCCCTACAAAGAGCTGTTCCGCCGGGTGAACCGGCTGCTGGAACAGCACAAATTCCACCGCTATACCGCAGAGGATCTGCGGCAGCTGAACAGTACCGCCGCTTACCCGGATGGCCGGGAATGCAAGGTGTGCGGCACCAGTGCCAACCTGAAGGATAACTTGTGCCCATGGTGCAGACTATTCGTGGATCTTTCCTATAAGATCCAGAACAAAACCGCATTCGTGGTCAGCCGCCGGGCTTCCGATGCGGACGACTGCACCCTGCCCGCGCTGGACGGCGGTAGCGAATATCTTTCCCTCACCGATCCGGCTTCCGCCCGCAAGCGCCTGAACTCTGACGAACCTATCGTGCGGGTGTATACCAAAAATGCACCGTTCACCAGTCTGACGTACAGCACCAATCTGTACGTGGGCGACTATGCCGCCAGCAACAGCATGGAAGAACTGGCCGGGCAGTCCCAGGGCGTGCGCCGTATTGCAGTCTGCCGTATGGATGTGGACAACCTCGGGCACGCATTTATCTCCGGTTTCGAGCAGGAAAACGAGAAAGACCCTGTCAAACGGATGCACTATGTTACCCTGTCCCGCACCTCGGCGTTCTCCCGGCAGATGTCACTGTTTTTCAAGTGCTACATCAACGGCATTCTCGAAGGGCTGCAAGTGAGCATTGTTTATGCCGGCGGCGATGATGTGTTCCTTGTGGGCGCATGGAACGCTGTGCTGGAAGCAGCACAGCGCATCCAGAGCAATTTCACTGCATTTTCCTGCGGTGCACTGACCCTCAGCGCAGGCATCGGCATCTTTGATGACCATTACCCCATCCGGCTTTCCGCCGAGGAAACTGCCGCGCTGGAAGAAGCCGCCAAGCATCTGCCCGGCAAAAATGCAGTGGCACTGTTTACGCCGGAGCGCAAAGCAGTACGGGATGCAAAGGGCAATCTGCTGGTGCAGCCGGAGCAGGGACATATCTATGCGTGGGATGTATTCCGTACAAAGGTCCTGACCGAAAAGGTCGGCTGCCTGCAAAGCTTCTTCGGCAAGGATGACGCCGAGCATGGAAACACCATGCTCTACAATCTTCTGGCACTGCTGCGGGAAGCAGAAAACGACCGCATCAACCTTGCACGGTACGCTTACCTGCTGGCGCGGCTTTCCCCAAAAAAGAATGCACCAGATTATAAACTTTACGAGCAATTCTCTCACAACATGATGGATTGGGCATTGGATGCCGTACAGCGTCACCAGCTCATCACCGCAATTTATATTTATGTCTATCAGAACAGAAAGGGTGGCGACACAGATGGCAGGATGGAATGATAATGGCCGCAGCTATGGACAGCAGAAAGAGCTGCCGCCGGAGATCACGCCGAAAAAGGTGCCGGAAGATTATGTAGACGAAGCCGAGCGTATTATGAGCAACCTGATGAGTCAGCCCAAAAAAGTGACCACTAGCAAGATCCGTGGCCTGCTGAGTCTTGTAACAGAGATTTTTAACGTTGAAAATCTCCGCACCGAAGAAGCACTTTTGCCCGAAAGTGTTGTAAAGATTAATCTGATGCGAGTTCGGGTAGCCTATGAATATGGTCGCGATACCGGAGAAAGTGTCGGTAAAGATAAAGCTTATCCCATGAAAGACTTTATTTCACAATCACATCTGCTAGAATACCTCAAGGGCATTTCCACCGACCGTGCGGATCTGATCCGCTTTGCACACT
>ERZ780151.2225-NODE-2225-length-11554-cov-4.418558_pt1 | contig 11554 bp, 10 predicted proteins | sample MGYA00510983_ERZ780151 | MGnify/ENA primary metagenome ERZ780151 (study PRJEB29588, sample SAMEA2144623) | human gut metagenome | biome: human gut; feature: human-associated habitat; material: faeces | place: Denmark | collected 2008/2010 ... | reverse complement strand
CCTTAAGTATCTGAGAGAAAAGGCTTATCGTGGTCGAGTCAAGGATGTACAACCCTTTCTGAAAAGCCTTGGAGGCCTTGCTGTCCGATAAAACGGCCGAATATCGCTCGTATAGGGCCTTGTAAACATCACCAAAGAACTGGCTTGCCCGTTTCTTGTTTGCATCAGACAGAGTGCTGCGTCTCACCAAATAGGAGATGCCCAGGTGATTCAGGCGGGTTACGTTGGCTTCAAAGCCCTCTACAACTTGCCTGGTAGACTTGGCACCGCTCAATGCCACATATATCATCACAACAAGATGCGTAAAGGCATCGAAGCTCTTCACGTATCTGTTGACTTTTGTAGTTGTGGCTAACTTGTTCACTTTATCTCGGTCTATCAACTTTATTATCTGACTTAGTACTGGATGTCCGGAAAAATTAGTATCTTTGCTCATGGTTACCAACGTTTTTGTTTAGCAACACAAAGATAGTAACTTTGGGGAAGAATCCATCGGGATTTATTCCCCTTTTTTCAGCTTTTGATTTTTTCGTTTACCGGACAACTATAATTTACAATATCAAAATTGGTAAGAACGAGGTCTGCATGGACTTTTTGGAGCTGATAGATATATTCCTCAAAGCCCTTAGTATAGAAAGAGTCATCCGCATCAAGTACTTTCACGTTGCCTCTTTTAGACCACGGTTGACACAAGAACCATAGTTGCCATTCTCCTAGTCAATGACCCGAAATGTCTGAGAATACTTGTCTTGGTACTCGTGTCCTACGGCAGAGGATGAATCCTTGCTGCCATCGTTTATTACAAGTACTTCCACCTTGTCCATGTTTGGTACAATCAGTGAGTCCAAACAATGCCGGAGATACTTCTCCATGTTGTAGGTGGGGATAATGATTGTTAATATTTTGTCCATAAAATATACGAATTTATTTATTCGCTAAACATCCTATTTTATTAAACCAGCCTTTTATTTCTTCAACAACTCCCATATCTTCTAAATACTCATATGTCATTGTACTTTTAAAGACCTTACTTAGATATAGCTTTGCCGTTTTAGCCTTCATTGTTCCGTCAAAGCCCATTTTCTCACTATATACTTTTGCAAAGTTTTCAGGAACTTTTGGAGATAATGTGTCTACATCTACGTCATAAAGTTCCTTAATAGCATCAGAATGTAAATAATTTTCTATCTCATATCTGTGCGTCAAAGTTGCCCAAGACCCATCTCGTCTTGCATTTACTTCATCTACACAATGCTGATATTTACTTACATCATTATCATATATGTGAACCGCAGGTACATGAAGCTTGTTTAAATATCTAAGTTCTACCCAGTATTTTAATATACTTCCTCCTAATGGGATTACCACCACTCTTGAATCATTCTCTAGATCAATTACACTATCATCTTTACTGCGCAAACAACGACTGAAACTTTTCAAAGCAGTAACATCTGTAGGTCCTTCTACACAAACTAAGACTTTAACTTTGTCATCTTTTTCGATATTTGCAAAAACGCCCAACGTCTTAACTACTTCTTGAAAGACCTCAGCAGTCCCTTGTTTAATTATTGGAAGTCCTTCTTCTGTCCTATCTATAAATCTTATACTATCTAAAGGTAATTCTTGTGCTAACCCTGGACTGTGAGTGGTCAATATGACTTGGCAGTTTTCATTTTGCGAAAGTTTCAAGAAAGAGTCTATAAGAATCTTTTGATTATTAGGGTGTTGGGCTGTTTCTGGTTCTTCTATAGCATATATGATATTTTTCTTTTGTGTACTTTTGGCTTTTCTCTCAGCTTCAGCTTTGAAAAAACCTACTAATATCATTCTGCGTACTCCACTTCCTCTTTTATTCAAAGCTATACCTTCATCTGTGTCCATTGAAATAGAATAAAGTGAATTCCATTTCGATGCAGCCGGTGAAGAAAAGCGAGGCATTAGTTGGCTGGCAAGTTGTGGATCTATTGACTTTAGTGCATCGTAAGTCTCATTAGCTATAGCTTCTGCTTTTTCTCTAATCTTTTCTTGAATGTCATTAATGTCATCTTGAACTTCGCTAATAGCTTCTTGTATTGCAGCTTTCATAGGATTCTGTACTTCACCATCAGAATCTTGGCTGTTTCTATCGCTCTGGAAAAGCGCATAGTTCGGAAGATATGCGTCAATTTTTGACCATATTGATTTTACGTCTTCCTTAGCTTTACTTACAGGAATATCAACGAGTTTTAATTCGAGATCATCAGTAGAATCCCAAATGAATTTTCGCATTTTGGGATTATTTTTCTGTGGACCATTGCTGTCTATTTTCTTGACGAGTTTTTGTAATTCGACTTCTTTTTTAGAAAGCAGGTCATCATATCCCTTTTTTGTTGGATGCTTTGCACAAATATAAATTTCACAAGAAACTTTTAATTTTGAACAATCATACACTTTCTTAATGCGCAATAAATTAGGTCCTGCTAATAAATGTTCCTGAAAAAGACTGGTAGATGCTCCAGAATCAAGAATTATGTCTTTTGGTAGATCTTCAAAATCACATGTTATTTCTACAAGTCTCGATGCAGAATATATATTACAGTCAGAAGGGTCAATTTTTACAGTATCATTATTGAAGAAAATTTCAAGAGCCTCTAGGATAGTAGATTTTCCAATGTCATTCTTGCCTATGAAGGTTGTCATGTCTTCAAAGTCAATTTTTGTTAGTTCACAATAGCAGCGAAAGTTTTTAAGGTACAATGATTTTAGTCTCATGCTTTGTTCTTCCTTATTTATAATATGTTTTGTTATGATTCAAACATCGTCATGACTTTCTCGATAATAGGAGCCATGTCGTAGTATTTATACTCGGCAAGACGACCGCCGAAGATGACGAGCCCATCCTTACCTTTCCACGTAGAGAAGGAATGTGCGGCTGCTTCGGCACGATACTTGTCGGCAAGAACATTATTTGTGTCATCGTTGACTGGGTAGTATGGTTCCATACCATCTTTGTATTCGGTGGAGTATTCTCCGCTGACGACTGTCTTGGGATTATCGTAGATTTGCTGGCCAAACATATCGAAACGTTTATGCTCGATGACACGGGTATAAGTAACATCGTGTGGAGTGTAGTTGACTACGGCATTGCCTTGGTAGTTCGTGGTGTTTTCTATACGGGTCTTGAATGAGACCGTGCGCCAATCCAACTTACCGAATTTATAGGAGAAAAACTCGTCTAATCTTCCTGTATACACAAGTTTGTCTGTATAGCGCTGCCAACCATGATATTCGCTATCTAAGAAGTCAACGTTTGTCTTTGTTTCTACTCCTTCAAGAAGTCCGTTATCAGTTTTTGTATCCACCGATAGGAATGCCTTGATAAGAATCGTTGAAGTAGTTGTTGTCAAATACCAACCTTACGGGCAGGCGCTTGATGATAAAGGCGGGGAGCTCAGTACATTTACGACCCCATTGCTTCTCTGTGTACTCTTTTATCAGCGTATAGAAGATGTCCTTGCCTACAAGACAAAGTGCTTGCTCTTCAAGATTCTGTGGCTCACGACAGTGCAGCTACCGCATCTCTCTTTTGCTCATCAATCTTAGCCTTTGCCTCTTCCGGTGTTGTAACTCCCCACATCTGGTAGAACGTGTTCATGTTGAACGGCAGGTTGAAGAGCTTCCCATGGAAGTTAGCAACAGGAGAATTAGTATAGCGGTTGAAAGGTACAATGGAGTTCACGAAATCCCATACTTCCTTGCTTGACGTGTGGAAGATGTGTGCTCCGTACTTATGTACGTTGATTCCCTCTATGTTCTCACAATAGACGTTACCGCCCAGTTGTGGTCGTTTGTCTATCACCAAGCATTTCTTCCCCTGCTTGTATGCGAAATATGCGAATGTGGCACCAAAAAGGCCGGAGCCAACTATTAAGTAATCGTATTTAGCCATATCTGGATTCTATCTATATTCTAAATATATTATTCATGCATGGCACTTTCATGAGCCAATAACAAATAAAAATTAAAACTACAGTGTTAATTGTAAAATCAAATATTGGGGATAGTTCACCCATAAATGTGGTGTCTACAAAGTGATAATAGACCATGAAATACAAAGGATGAAGTGAATATATTGGCAAGAATAAATTTGATACATTTTTAATAATATTGTTATTTTGCTTAATTCTCTGAACAATAAAGATAAACAATACAACAGAATATACTGTACAAGTCACTGCTCCGAAATATCTATCTCTTACTTCTACTGTATTATATGTTACCCTAATAAACCATATATATACTATAGCAAGAATTAATATCGACACAAAATTAATTCTAATTTTTATTTTTTCATGTATTCTTTTTATGACCGCACCAATAAGAAAATAATAAATCCAATTCCACACCCTAAAAGTTTGTATGACGTCACCTTCAAATTTCCATTTAATATTCAATATGAATATAATAAATTGTATAACAATAAGTGATAAGAGCATGGATGGCAGATACCCCTTATAAGTATTTGTCATTTTATTGATTATAGGCATTAAGGCATAAAGTATCATCATTGCCCCGAAAAACCAAAATATTGACATATCACCAAGTTGAATCAATGAGAGAACATCATTTTTCAACATCGTTATTGGAGAAAGTTCTCCTTTTCTTACATGAAAAAATAACCAATATAGAATGCCAATAAAGAAAATAAAGCGTAATATGCGATATATCTTATTTACTACATAATGATAGTCTAATTTTCTAAAGGTCATTAAATAACCATTTACCATAAAGAACAGTGGAATTGCAATTCCGCTAATAGAAGCAATAACCTGAGTACTGCAGCAATTATCATGTCTTCCAAATTGTTGATGCAATCCTAAAACCATTATCATAGCAATAAACTTAATAATATCTATTGCATAATCACGATTACCCCCCCCCGTGAATTTTATTATTGTTTTCTTTCATCTTTAAATCTACTTCCATAATATTTGCTTAACATCTTCCATAGTCTCATCTTTGGTAATCACAGCCATTATGAAATAGCTTATAATTCCTACAGCTACGCCAACAAACAACTGTAACCACGGATTATCGAATATAAAATTACATAAATAGCAAAGGACGCCCATAGTACCCGATTTAAGTAAAACAGGAATATTGTAGTACATCTGTTTCCAAAAACCGTAATTAATGAATTTTTGGGTATAATAGCAATTAAAACAATAGGCAATGAATTCATATATTGCGCGACCAAAACATAGCCACCACAGTCCTAATGGAATCATGCCAAAAAGAATTGCAAAAGCAATAGGCTTCTTTATCAATTCTAATTTCAGGACCAAGTCTGTTCTCCCTTTTACATAAAGTATATTCAAATTAATATGAGTAAGAGGACCAAAGAAACTTCCTATGCATAAAACTTGTAGTAAAGGAACACAAGGCAACCATTTCTCACCAAGTAAAAGTAATATAAAAGGTTTAGCCAATGCTATTAAGCCGAACAAGAGTGGCCATAACACAAATAGTGGCACACGTAAGAATTTTTTATACGCTCTTTTTAATTTTTCAGCATCGTCTTGAACCTCTGCCATTAAAGGATATGCTACTTTCATAAAAATTGAAAGTAAAGTCTGTGATGGTAAAGATGCAAACTGATTTCCTCGATTGTAATAACCTACCTCTTTTGGCGAGAATACACGTCCGATTACCAATGTATAAACATTATCATATATAGTATTGATAAGGCTGGAACAAAGAATTTTTGAGCCAAACGCAAAGAGATGATGAAAAGAATTTATCGAGAAGCTCCATCTAGGAATCCATCGTAAATAGCACTGAAGAAGAATTAGCCTGATAATACTTCCAGATACTTGCTGGAAGACCAAAGCCCATACGCCCCAACCCGTATAAGCCATATAAAGTCCTAAAGCGCCTGTCGCTAGTTGGCTGGACACTGTGATTACAGCCATAGCTTTGAACTTCATTTCGGCAGTAAGCTTCGCATTTTGGGATATACCAAGTGAATTAATCACCAATGTTATGCTTAATACTCTTGTAACATCACATAAAATTGGCGTCCTATAAAATGAAGCTATAGACGGAGAACAAGCATAGATTACCCCAAACAGAAAAATGCTGATGATGACATTAAAATAAAAACATGTAGAATAATCATCTTCATTTCGATCTTTTTTCTGGATTAATGCACTACCAAACCCGCTATCAATAAATGTGTTGGCAATAGCAAAAAAGATTGCGGTCATTCCAACTACACCATAATCTGCAGGAGCCAAAACTCGGGCAATAGCAACACCTATTATAAATTGGATTATTTGTTGAGCAAAACGCTCAACAGATGTCCATGCCACTCCAGACACAGCTTGCTTCTTCAGGGAACTTGCCATATTACTTTTCTATTTTTATCTTACCAGATTTGATATCTTTCAAAACATCCTTGTATGAACGATGTGTGTCAAAAAAGACGCCACCATGCATTGAACCATTTTTAACAAACTTATGCCAATCACCAAACACTCTAGTTAAGTTATCTTCATAATTATAGGGTACGGGAACTTTAGTGAACTCGAAATCAAGATATACAGTTTTAGAATAATCAGAGCGCAATCTCGGATGAACAAATGCGAAATTACAAATTAATAAGGAAAATTCTTTAGTATCTATATCATCAAACCTTGAAAGTATTAACTCATAACGATGATATGGCTTCTGAACAAGCCTTTTGTAAAAGATCTTAATAAAAGGCTTCAAGAGAAACTGAATGGTATTCTTCACAAAGAACCTTGGATGTCTACTGAAGACAAGTTTGGTCAAATACGAATTACGGAAATAAGCTGCTTTTTCATATTCTTTTTTTGCATCAGCCTTAAGTTTTTCAAAGTCATCTTTATTATCAGGAATTCTGTCAATTGGAAAAATATCCAGGAATACACCTTGATTAAAACTTCTAGCCTGTCTTATCTCATTAATTAGAATGCAAGTTGTTGCACTATTACGTAGTTGGGCATGGGTTCTAAAAGATGTAGGATCAGAATATTCTGTTTGTAAAAAATAGGGATATGCGAATTCTTTTTTAGCAACATTACAAAACTTATTGTAATCTTTACGGGGCATCATGATGTCTATATCATCATCCCAAGGTATAAAGCCATGATGTCTTACTGCTCCAAGCATTGTGCCACCATTGGCCCAATAAGTCAACTTGTATTTTTTGCAAACTCTTTCTATCTCAGATAGCAAATCTAATTCGATGGCCCACAATTCCTTCATTTTTGAGGATATTGTATAATCACATCTCACTTCTTCGTCCAGAAAATGTTCTGGAAGCTTAATTTTAATCGGTAACATAATTTTTTAGAATATTGTCTCCCCATTGATATATCTTATTGATATTAGAAGATTCAATGGAATTACAATTGACAAGTTGATAAATGAATTTGAGTCCATATCCGAAATCTTCTGTGAAATAACGGCTATGTGTATCAGGAATCCAACCATTAGCAGTCTCTATCATCGGAGATTTGATACCTTTGAAAGCAGCAATACTTCTAATTTTGTTGCACAAAGATTCGGCATCATGACTTTCATAATACTCAAGGACTGGCGGAATGGCTCCATCTTTAACACCAAGTTTGCGAAGTAGCGTCTGAAATTCATTATCCATGTCTATATAAAGTTGTGCTGCTTCAACGGTCCAATCCTCATAGAAAAGACACTGCTTTGGATAGTATATCCCTTCATGCCAATCTTTCCACATTGTATAGAGGCGTGATGTATGGAGAAGCGGATTACTATTGGACAAACTAACTCCATAGAAACTATCCAGCAGATTAACAGGCGTGTCAAATAGATGTTCCAATGTTGAACGGAGTCCCTCTACATCAGCATAATTTTCTATAACGACATTCAGAGAGTTCTTGAATCCTAATAGATGTGCCTTATGACCATACTCCTCAGTCCTTGCAATGAAAGGTACTCGCTGAAAGCCAAAGGTTGGCTGGCTCGGTATCAGCTCATGGGCTTGGAAGAAGAAGCCTGTACTTGATACGATACTACCAACAATAGTAGTCGGTTTCAAATATGGCTTAATCTCTTCTATCTCACTTCTGATATACATACCTGGCAGACAAAGTAAAACAATGTCTGCTTGTGGAATAATGTCTTTAGGCTCTTTGGTTACAACGGCTAATTCTCCTTTTACAGAAGAAACATCTGGTAGTGTTATTTCAAGTTGCCTTGCCCAACGTTCAGGATGACGAGTAAGAATCCCGACATTGACATCAGACTTTGCACCCAAATATCCACTTACTACATGTCCGAGGTTGCCGCCTCCACAAATACAAATGTTCATTTATGTTGATTAGTTTATAGCGGACAACATTGACAAATGTTAGATGATGTACTTCTGACTAGAATGAACCAGCTCTATATTTTCATGCGGCTTTGCTTTCACTACATCGTAGACTTTGCTACAAATATAAGCGTCGTGAAGCCCTAACCCAATATTATAGTCGATTATTCTCTCTTCTTCCGACTGTCTGCCGGGCTTGTCTTCTCGTAAGATGTCACCAAGCTCTGTCAGGTTCTTGAATTGATTGAAGTACTTGAAGCCTTTTACATGACCAACATCATCACAAACTACTTTGTCGAATATCGTGTCACAATTCTGAAAACCTCTTGTGTGAACAGGTACCACAAGTACACCGGGCTTAAAGATATTAACGTCATCAATAAACAACCCGTTAGCCTGCGTTATACAAGAGATGATAACATCGGCATCCTCGAATAGTTCTTCTGTGTCGTTCGCTATTGTAAAATGAAAGTTATCTAAGTTGTTGTAATGCTCTATGAATTGTTCTGCTTGATCCTTATACCTTAACAAGCAAACTTCATACTTGTTATCGGGGGGGGTAGTATTGAAGACAGACACATCATAGTTGCCCGTGATGTATTGCCAAGTCCCATCAGTGCTATCTTTTTCACATTGTTTTTCTTCAATGTGTCAACTGCAAGTGCTGCAACAGCGCCAGTGCGCATGGTTGTTATATAGTCGCAGTCAATAACTGCAAGCAATTCGCCCGTTGTAACATCATAAAGCATGGAATCGCTCTTGAGTGCCGGAGTCCTGCCTTTTACACGTGAAACTATCTTTACTCCATAGCGGTTCGTCGAAGGTGGAAGAAGGCATGGCATTGTATTGATGAAGTCATCACCCTTTGGATGTAGACTTATCTTAGGAGGCAGCTGGCATTCAGGCTTATGCACGAAGCAGTGTCTGACGCTATCTATGAAGTCTTTTTGGGTTAACCCAAGACTTCTTACTTCCTTATCTTGTATTACAATCATATCAACTATTATAAAGACTTTAGAATATTCACGAGTTTCTCATCATCCTTACGGTCGCGAACTGCAAGACGGATAAGTTGCTTACCACTGCCACCCATATTACGCTTCAAAGAGCAGTTGCTGATGATAACGTCGTGCTCTATGAGTTTCTGAGTGAGCTCGGCAGAAGTGTATTTATCTGTTACTTCACAAAGGAAGTAGTTTGCCTGTGACGGAATGACACGGAGGTATGGAATGGTCTGCAAGTCATTGAAGAACTTCTCACGCTCTTCACGGAACAATTTGCAAGCACGCTTGTAGTCGTTCTCGTACTTGCCGAATATCTGCATGTAGAACTCGCCAAATGAGTTGATGTTCCAAATGGAGACTTCCTTCTTGATTCGGGCAATGAGTTCCTTATTAGAAGAAGCAAAGACACCAAGGCGAAGTCCCGGAACACCGTAAGATTTGCTGATGCTCTTCATAACCATCAGATCCGGATATTTCTCCAAAATGTCATTATGAAGCAGGCTGTTGTCCTCGTAGCCGTCTGTGAAATCGACAAAACTCTCGTCAACAATAAGTTTGATACCTTTCCCCTTACACCAATCTGCAAGACGAAGAACATCTTCCTTCTGAATGTACTGACCGGAAGGATTGTCAGGATTGATAAGAAGCAACAAAGAAATATTCTTATCGCCGAAGAAGTTCATCAGTTCGTCAACGGTATAAGAGAAGTTGTCCTTGTGGGAAATGAAAGGAACAATCTGCTCCGGCTTTAATCGGTTAGGATACTCGTCGAATGTTGGGAACATAACACCAACTTTCTTACCTGTGTGGTCCTCCATTACAATCTTGATAAGTTCGGCGGCTCCATTGCCAACGACTACGTAATCCTGTTTAATGCCGAAATACTTGCCGGCAATCAGTGAGTTGACAAACATTCCTGATGGATATTCAGTCAGTAGCGTGTCGAAGTTTGCTCGCATCTCGTCCCGCATCCTCTTTGTAGGGAAGTATGGATTAACAAGATAGCAAAAGTCAAGAAGATTAGGAAATCTCCAAAAGCCTCCATAACGCTTGTGATATTCGTGATACTTGGTAACACCATCTGAGAATATAGTCGAGGCTATATCCAAGTCTTGAACGTCATCTATTTCATACCATTTCTGATCAGCCCTAATAGGTAAAGCGTGGAGGTTGGCCTGATGAAGATGGATTATGACACGAAGTACTTGCTCATAGTACTGATTATTACCCATCACTTTCGTGAAGGCTTCAAGGAATGGCACGTAGACATCACGGCTAAACTCCTTACTAAATTTGTAGATGTTTACCGTCTTATAATAGTTATTGGCTTCGGCCCACGAAAACGCCTCTTTGGGCACGAAATTCACAATTTCATTAAACTCATTGAGCTTAACAACCGTTCCATCCATCCAAGACTCGTACTTAGCAACAAGAGCAAGGTTGGGGAAAGGATCATCAACCAACATTTGAAGCATACTATACTCAAATATCAGATCAGATTCCAACAGCAAAGTGTCTTCTTCAGCGAGCTTATTTTTTGCCAAAGCCAACGAATAGATATTATTAGTTTTGAAATATACAGGGTTGTCAATATACTCGATCTTGAGTATATTATCGTACCTATGTCCGATATAATCTTTAAGTTTCTGCCCTTCATAGCCAACTACCATAACAAGGCGGCTCAAGTTTAGTTTGGCTAATTGATTAATTACTCTGTCTACGAGTCTAACACCATTAACTTCTACCATGCATTTGGTGTTATCTTTGGTGTATTCTCCAAGCCGCTTGCCCATTCCGGCAGCCAATATTATTGCTTGCATATGATTTAAATTGTTTACCTTATGAATTCAATAATTCGATAATATTTAGTTCTCATTTTAAAGACAGTCTTCTATAGAGTCCATCAATCCTTTATAGCCCTATTGATGTCTCTTAGTATTTCTAATCTTTCTTTCGCTTGCGGACGGCCACAAGGGGCCGCACCCTGCAGTGGATGTGCCTGTGTGGTGCTATGTTAGGACCCCGAGACGGTGAACCTCCTAATGCGGACCGCCACAAAACGACGCGCCATGAAGTAGGTGTGCGTTGCGTGATGTTCGCTTGCGGACGCTCGAACGAGCGTCCCTACCGTTAGGGTGAGGATTATTGATGCTAGTTGATTGTTTGTCTTTTGCGGACGCTCGAACGAGCGTCCCTACGG
>ERZ780151.2197-NODE-2197-length-11653-cov-4.221331_pt1 | contig 11653 bp, 8 predicted proteins | sample MGYA00510983_ERZ780151 | MGnify/ENA primary metagenome ERZ780151 (study PRJEB29588, sample SAMEA2144623) | human gut metagenome | biome: human gut; feature: human-associated habitat; material: faeces | place: Denmark | collected 2008/2010 ... | reverse complement strand
GTTTACCCCCGCTGCGGCGGATGGCAAGGTGGCCTGTGCGCTGTTCAGTGCCGCGGCGTTCATTCTGCTGGCCGCACTGGGGGGCTGCATCCACTGGGTGCCGCTGCAAAATGCGTGTGCGCTCCTCAGCAAGTATTCTTATGCGGTCTTTCTGACCCACCATGTCATCATTCTGCGCCTGGTGGATAACTTTGACCTGGCCGCCATGACCCGGCGGGATACCGCGCTCTTGTTTGGCGTTTACCTTTTGGCCGTTGCCGCGGCGTCGGCAGCGCTCTTCCGGCTGGATGCCTGGGTGCGCAGCAGTGCGGTAAAGCTGGCTGCTAAACCGGAATAACGTGCCCCATAATTTGCATTAAGATGAAAATGCCTGCTTTGCTGCGGGCATTTTTTCCTGTGGTGAATTATGATTGAAATATCGCAGCGCCGCGGACACCTGTGCGGCAGAACCGGCAGGGAAAGCCCTGCTGTTTCATCCCCGGAACAAGGAAAGAATCAAAATTATTTCGGCTATGACTGTACAAAAAAAATCCTGTACGTTATAATACTAACAAAACCATTTGATCGCAAACCTAAAACGATATACCATAACTAAAATTGGAAAGGAGCGCATTTTCCGTGGAGCAGTTTTTCGTCAGCCTTGACAAGCTTGCGCGCGAATCCCATCTGACCGTTGCCTACACCCCCAAGGATCTTGACCAGTTCAAGGTCTATACCGCCGAGGTATACCGCCCCGGCATCATGCTGGCCGGTTACTATCAGTACTTTGACCGCACCCGGATCCAGATCATCGGCCTGACTGAGCTTTCCTACCTGAATGAGCTGGACCCGGAGATCCGCCGTACCCATCTCGAAAAGCTTTTCTCTTTCCAGCCGCCGGCAGTCATCCTGACCCGCGGGTTTGAGCCGTTGCCGGAAATGATGGAGTTTGCCCAAAAGTACGGCGTGCCACTGCTGCAGTCGGCCGAAATGACCTCCCCGCTGATGAGCTCCCTGATCCAGGCGCTGAGCACCGAGCTCGCCCCCCGCATCACCCGCCACGGCGTGTTGGTGGAAGTATACGGCGAAGGTATCCTGATCCTTGGCGACAGCGGCGTTGGCAAAAGCGAGACGGCCATTGAGCTGGTCAAGCGCGGCCACCGCCTGATTGCGGACGATGCTGTGGAGCTGCGCAAGGTTTCCAGCAGCAAGATCATGGGCATGGCACCGGAGAACATCCGCCACTTTATTGAGTTGCGCGGCATCGGCATCATCAACGTGGCGCGCCTGTTTGGTATCGGTGCGGTCAAAAACAGCGTTGAGGTGGAAATGGTCATTGAGCTGGAAGCCTGGGATCGCACCAAGAATTATGACCGCACCGGCCTGGAAAGCAATACCTATGATATCCTTGGCGTTAAGGTGCCCAGTATGCTGATCCCCGTTATGCCCGGCCGTAACCTGGCCGTTATCCTGGAAACTGCAGCCATCAACAACCGCCAGAAAGAGATGGGCTATAACGCGGCGCAGGAACTGCTCAACCGCCTTGGCTTGCAGAACGATGTAAGCGGGTTCTGAGCCTGGCTGTAAATTATCATTTTATCACTAGAAACGGAAGTACCATCTATATGCAGATCATTGCGGATCTTCACACCCATACTTTAAGCGCTACCCATGCATTTAATACCTTAGATGAAATGGCCGCCAAAGCCGCCGCCCTCGGCTATGCGGCGCTGGCCATTACCGACCACGGCCCGGCTATGCCGGATGCCCCGCACATGTGGCATTTTGCCAACCAGACGGCTTTGCCGCTGGTACTGCACGGCGTTGCGATGATGTACGGTGCGGAGGCCAATGTGATGGACACAAACGGCGGGCTGGATTTTGCCCAAAGCCGTTTGCGGGCGCTGGATTGGGTTGTGGCATCCATGGGAACCGCTTCGCCCGAAGACGTCCGTCAGGTATCCATCGGTCTGCTCACCATGCCGAACACAAATGACTTCGAATGGTGGGCGGCCGGAGATTTTCGAGCGCTTAACGAGCTCTACCGTACGCTGTGGCTGGCTGTGGCCGAAAACCCTTATGTGGATTGCATCGGCCATTCCGAGCAGCAGAATTACCGCTATGACTATGACCTTGTAACCAAAGCGTTCGCCAAAAACCATAAGGTTGTGGAGCTCAACGGCAATTCCGTCAATGTGCGGCGGGATGGTATACCCAACATGAAGCTGCTGCTGGCCGCCTGCCTGAAAAACGGCTGCCATATTGCGCTGGATACCGACGCCCACAGCACCACCCAGCTGCAAGGCAACATGCCCCCGCTGCTGGCGATGCTGGAGGAAATGCAGTTCCCGCAGGAACTTGTGGTAAACGCCACGCGGCAGAACCTTGTAAATGAGCTAAAACTGCACGGCCGCATCTGTGCAGAATATATAGGAGGAGAAATCTTATGAAATACACCATTGGTATCGATCTTGGCGGCACTACCATGACGGCAGGCCTTGTTGACGAAGCTTACAACATTGTGGGCAAAATTACCCGCCCGACCCGCCTGCCGCGTCCGGCGCAGGACCTGGAGCAGGCACTGGCAGATTTGTGCCGTGCTGTTGCCAAAGACTGCAAGATTGATTTTGCAGATGTCAGCTATGTGGGCATCGGTACCCCGGGCAGTGTGAATTTTACCACCGGCTTTGTGGGCTATAACACCAACTTCGGCTACTATGACTGGAACCTGGGGCCTGACCTGGAAGCTCTGCTCGGCTGCAAGGTCTATGTGGAAAACGATGCCAACGCAGCAGCATTTGGCGAATACATCGCAGGCGGCGCAAAGGGCTTCAAGGATGCCGTTGTTATCACGCTGGGTACCGGCATTGGCAGCGGCATTATCCTGGGCGGCAAGATTCTGCGCGGATTCAACTTTGCTGCTGGCGAGATGGGCCATACCGTGATTGTAAAGGGTGGACGCAAGTGCAACTGCGGCCGTTACGGCTGCTGGGAACGCTATGCTTCCTCTCGCGCTCTTTCGGAGGATGCCCGCGAAGCGATGACCCGGCACCCCGAGAGCATGATGTGGAAACTGGCGGGGGATATTGACCATGTGAACGCCAAGATCCCCTTTGACGCGATGGAAGCCGGCGATGCAACCGCCAAGGCTGTTGTGGATAATTGGATCGAATATGTTGCCTGCGGCATTTCCAACGTGGTGAATACCTTTGAGCCGGAAGCCATCTGCATTGGCGGCGGTGTTTCCAATCAGGGAGAAACCCTGCTGGCACCCATCCGCAAGTATGTGGAGGAAGAAACCAAAAACATTACCACCGGCAAAATGCCCGCTATTCGTGCCTGTGTGCTGACCAACGATGCCGGCGTGATCGGCGCGGCAGCCCTGGCAAATTCTATCTGAGCCGTTTGTGAGGTTTGCTTATGAACGAGCAATTTCTTGCAGCTTTGCAGGCAGAAAACCTGCCTGTCAGCCTTGATGAATCCCTGGGGCGGCATACAACGTTCCGCATTGGCGGCAATGCAGACTTTTTTTGTGTGCCCGCCACGGTAACGCAGCTGACCCGTATTCTGGAACTATGCCGCCAATATCAAGTCCGCACCTATCTGCTGGGCAACGGTTCCAACACGCTGTTTTCGGATGCAGGGTTCGGCGGGGCGGTTATCTGCCTGACGGGGTTAAACTCCCGCTTTTCCATGCAGGCCCAGCCGGATGGCAGCACCAAGGTGCTGGCCCCGGCTGGCATGATGCTTTCCGCTCTTTGCAATACCGCCCAGAAGGAAAGCCTGGCCGGGCTGGAATTTGCCTTCGGCATTCCCGGCACGGTGGGCGGGGCTGTGTATATGAACGCGGGCGCTTACGGCGGAGAAATAAAGGACGTGCTGACAGCCGTTACGTTCTTGGACGAAAACCTGCATCTGCAAACCCTGCCTGTGCAGGAACTGCAGCTGGGTTATCGCACCAGCATTTTTGAGCGGTGCTCCTGGTGCATCCTGGAAGCGGAATTTACCCTGCACCCCGGTGATGCACAGGAGATCCATACCGCCATGCAGGAATATATGCGCCGCCGCAAAGAAAAGCAGCCGCTGGAATACCCGTCCGCCGGCAGTACCTTCAAGCGCCCTGTGGGCCAGTTTGCCGGCAAGCTAATCGAGGACTGCGGCCTGCGCGGTTTCCGCGTGGGCGGGGCAGCCATCAGTGAAAAGCACTGCGGCTTTGTGGTCAACCTGGGTAATGCCACCTGCGCGGATGTTGTCAGCCTGACGGAGCAGGTGCGGCAGATCGTGCTGGAAAAAACCGGCTGCACCCTGGAACGCGAGATCCGCGTGGTGGAATAACCATGCCGCATCTTGATGCTTGCCAGGCAAGGAACGGTATTCCGCCCCGCTGAATGAGAGAGGAACAACAGGATGAACTTTTTGATCGTAACCGGCCTTTCCGGCGCAGGCAAGTCCATGGCGGTCAACGCGCTGGAAGATATCGGATTTTTCTGCATTGATAATATCCCGGCGGGCCTTTTGCCCCGTATCCTGGACTTTGCCCAGCAGGGCGAAAACCAGCTCAGCCGCGTTGCGGTCGTGATGGACATCCGCGGCCTGCATTCTGTTCAGGAAACCAATGAGGCACTGGAAGCGCTGGACGAAAAGAAAATGCCTTATGACATCCTGTTCCTGGATGCCAGCGATGCCGCCATCCGCCGCCGCTATAAAGAAACCCGCCGTGTGCATCCCATGACCATCAGCGAGGGGATCCCGGTCAGTGAGGCAATCACCAAAGAACGGCAGATACTGCAGCCCCTGCGGGAACGTGCAAAATATGTGATTGATACCTCTTTGCTTTCTACCGCACAAAACCGGGAACGTGTTTCCAGCCTGTTTTTGCAAAAAGGTCAGTGTGCCATGTCTATCAACGTGGTTTCCTTTGGCTTTAAATACGGTCTTCCGCAGGAAGCGGACATCGTGTTTGATGTGCGCTGCCTGCCCAACCCGTTCTATGTGCCAGAGCTGAAAGAAAAGACTGGCCTGGACCAGGAAGTGGTGGATTATGTGATGAAGTTCCCTGAATCGCAGGAGCTGCTGCGCCGGATAGAGAGCTTTCTGGAATATGCGCTGCCGCTGTATGTTAAGGAGGGCAAAAGCCAGCTGATGATCGCCATTGGCTGCACCGGCGGCAAGCACCGTTCTATCACTTTTGCCCGCAAGATCGGGGAGTACTGCACAAAGCTTGGTTACCAGCCCAGCGTGCAGCACCGCGATGCCCGCCGCACGGCCTGATACATCCCAAATCTCCCGATAAAGAGAGTGTGAACACCAAACGTGAGTTTTTCCCAAGACGTTAAAAACGAGATACTGCACCGCAAAATCGTGCGCAGCTGCTGTGTTACCGCAGCAGCTTACGCGGTTGCCTGCTTTGGCAAGTATTTTGATGACCGCGGCGTGGTTTTGCAGACCGAAAACGAGGGCATTGCCCAGCTGGCACAAAAGCTGTATGCCCGCTGCGGCATTACCGGTACCGTAATTTCCAAGGAGCGCGGCACCGGCCTGATTTATGAGTTCAGCGTAAAAGACCCCGAACAGGTACAAAAAATGCTGAACCTGTTTGGACATACTGGCCGCGAAACCACCCTGCGCATCCGGCCGGATTGCTTCAAATGCCAGAAATGCGGATCATTTTTCATTTCCACTGCATTTTTATGCTGCGGTACGGCAACCGACCCGGAAAAGGAATATAACATTGAGTTCCTTTCGCCCCGGCATTCGCTCTCCCAGCAGCTGGAGGGTATTCTGGCCCAGTATGAGTTCAATCCCCACCGCGCCGTGCGCAAGGGGGCCAATACCGTATATGTCAAATCCAGCGACCATCTGGAAGATCTGCTGACCTTTATGGGCGCGGGCAACGCCGCCATGCGCATCATGGAACAGCGCATGTATAACGATATGCGCAATAAAACTAACCGCCTTTCCAACTGCGAAACCGCCAACATGGGCAAAACCGTACAGGCAGCCGTGCAGGTGCGCCTTGCGATTGAGATGCTGGAAGAGGCCGGCGCGCTGGAAACCCTGCCCAAACCATTGCAGCAGGCAGCCCGCCTGCGGATGCAGTACCCCGAAATGCCGCTTGCCAAATTGGCGGAAAAGTTTGACCCGCCTGTCAGCAAAGCAGGGCTTTCCCACCGGTTCAAGCGGATCCAGGAAGCTGCCGCTCGCCTGAACGCCGCTGCATCAGCACAGCCGGAAGAGCAGGAAAATCTTAAAGAGCCGGAACCAGCAGGACAGGACATCGCACCATCTCCGCAATAAACCACGCAAAGCCGCTGCGTAACTGCTGCGGCTTTTCCGCATTTTACCACAGCAGCAAAGGGATACATTATGCCAGAAACCACGCCACACCAACCGCAAAGACAGTTCACCCACCTGCACCTGCATACTGAGTACAGCCTGCTGGATGGCGCCTGCCGTATTGACCGCCTGTTTGACTATATCAAACAGCTGGGCCAGACCGCCGTTGCCATTACCGACCACGGCGTTATGTACGGCTGCGTTGCCTTTTATGATGCAGCCAAAGCCGCAGGCATCAAGCCGATCATTGGCTGTGAGGTGTATGTTGCCACCCGCACCCGCTTTGATAAGGTCAACCGTATTGACGGCAACAACCACCTGATCCTGCTCTGCAAAAATGAAACCGGGTATAAAAACCTGATCAAAATGGTATCTGCCGGTTTCTTGGAGGGCTTTTATTCCAAGCCGCGCATTGACCATGACCTGCTGGAGCAGTACCACGAAGGCCTGATCTGCCTTTCCGCCTGCCTTGCCGGTGAGGTCCCTCAGGCGATTCTGGCAGGGGACTATGAGCGCGCCAAGCAGATTGCTCTTTACTATAACGATCTGTTCGGCCAGGGCAACTATTATATTGAGCTGCAGGACCACGGCTTGGAAGAAGACACTACCGTTCTGCCGCAGCTTATCCGCCTTTCGCGGGAGACAGGCATCCCCATGGTTGCCACCAACGACTCCCACTACATCACCCGCGAGGACGCCAAGATGCAGAGCATTCTGCTGTGCATCCAGACCGGCAAAACCGTCAACGATGTGGACCGCATGGAGTTTCAGACCGAGGAATTCTATGTAAAAAGCACCGATGAAATGTATGACCTGTTCTCCATGGTGCCGGAAGCCTGCGAGAACACCAACAAAATTGCAGAACAGTGCAACTTTGACTTTGTGTTTGGCGATACCAAGCTCCCGTATTTCAAAGCTCCGGACGGCATGGAAAACCAGGAATACTTTGAAAAGCTCTGTTATGAGGGCTTGGAACGCCGCTACCCCGGCAAGGTAACGGATGCCTTGCGTGAACGCCTGGAATACGAGATTGGCGTGGTTAAAAAGATGGGGTACACCAACTATTACCTCATCGTGTATGACTTTATCAATTACGCCAAAAGCCGCGATATCCCGGTCGGCCCCGGCCGCGGCTCCGGTGCGGGCAGCCTGGCGGCCTATTGTGTCGGTATTACGGACATTGACCCCATCCGCTACAGTTTGATTTTTGAACGCTTCCTGAACCCGGAACGTGTCTCTATGCCGGACTTTGACGTTGACTTTTGTTACGAGCGCCGCCAGGAAGTGATTGATTACGTCAACCGCAAGTATGGCCGTGACCATGTGGCACAGATCGTGACCTTTGGAACTATGGCCGCCCGTGCCGCCGTGCGCGATGTCGGCCGCGTGATGGGTATGCCGTACCAGGACGTGGATAAGGTGGCCAAGCTGATTCCTACTGAACTGAAAATGACGCTGAACCATGCGCTGGAGGTTTCGCCGGACCTGAAAGCAATGTATGACGCTGAACCCCAGGTGCATGAGCTGATCGATACCTCGCTGAAAGTGGAGGGCATGCCGCGTCACGCTTCCACTCATGCGGCGGGCGTTGTGATTACCCGCGAACCGGCTACCGAGTATGTGCCGCTTTCCACCAACGATGGTCTGCCGGTTACCCAGTTCAACATGGTGGAAATTGAGCGCCTTGGCCTGCTCAAGATGGACTTCCTTGGCCTGCGCACCCTGACCGTTATCCATGATACCGAAGCCGCTGTGCGCCTGCATGAACCGGATTTCCGCATTGCCAATCTGGATTATGACGATGCCGCTACTTATGCTATGCTGGAACGGGGCGAAACAGAGGGCATCTTCCAGCTTGAATCTACTGGTATGACCCAGGTGCTGGTCAGTATGCACCCCCGCAGCCTTGAAGACGTCATCGCCCTCATCTCGCTGTACCGCCCCGGCCCCATGGATTCTATCCCGACCTATCTGCGCAACCGCAGGGAGCCGGATAAAGTCACCTATAAAACACCCCAGCTGGCCCATATCCTGGATGTTACCAACGGCTGTATCGTTTATCAGGAACAGGTCATGCAGATCTGCCGCGAGCTGGCAGGCTTCAGCTTTGGCCAGGCTGATAACGTGCGCCGTGCCATGAGCAAAAAGAAGCATAAAGTCATGGAAGCCGAGCGAGAGCACTTTGTGCATGGCTGTACTGAGCCGGGCAAAGAGTGCGCCGGGTGTGTGAAGAACGGGATCCCGGAAGCCGTGGCCAATGAGATCTATGACGATATGGTCAGTTTTGCTTCTTATGCGTTCAACAAATCTCATGCGGCCTGCTATGCCTATGTGGCATTCCAGACAGCCTATCTCAAGTGCCATTACCCGCGCGAGTTCATGGCTGCGCTGTTGACCAGCGTACTGGACAGCACCGCCAAGGTGATTGAATATTCGTCCGAATGCCAGCGCCTTGGCATCAAGGTTTTGCCGCCGGATATCAATGTATCCCGCGGCGGCTTTACGGTGGACGGGCAGAGCATCCGCTTTGGCCTGAACGCCGTCAAAAGCGTTGGCCGCGATTTGATTGAAGCGGTCATCAAAGAGCGCGAAAGCCGCCCATTCCGCAGCCTGTACGATTTCTGCAAGCGGATGCGCAGCAACATGCTTAACCGCCGTGCGCTGGAAAACCTGATCAAAGCCGGTGCCTTTGATACCCTGGAACCCAGCCGCCACGGCATGATGGAAAGCGTGGAAACGGTACTGCGCATTGTTGAAAACGATGCCCGCCAGAATCTGGATGGCCAGCTGGATTTGTTCAGCGCCATGGCCGGTGCCGAGGAAGCCCCCCAGAACGATGATTATCAGGTACCCAACCTGCGTGAGTATGATTCCGGCGAGCTGCTGAAAATGGAAAAAGAGGTCTCGGGCCTGTACCTGTCCGGCCACCCGTTGGATGCTTACCGGGAAAAGATCGAAAAAATCTCCACCTGTACCATCGCTCAGCTGCAGGGAGAGAATGCCAGGAATTTTGATAACCAGACGGTTACCTTGGTATGTACCGTGGTCAAAAACAAGATCATGACCACAAAGTCCAATACGTTGATGGCCTTTACTACCATTGAAGATCTGACCGGCACAATGGAGCTGTTGGTGTTCCCCCGCGTGCTGACCAGCTGCCGTGCGTATTTGCAGGAGAACGCCGTTGTTGTCACCACTGGCCGCGCTTCCGTTAAAGAGGATGAAGGCACCCGCCTGATCGTGGAAAGCGTACTGCCGGTCGATGGTTATGATCCATCCCAAAGCTTTGGCCAGAACCGTTCCCAGCGCATCAGCGCGGCAGCGGGGGATACGGCTGCCCAAAGCATATGGCTGCTGGTGCCCTCGCGGGAATGCGCCCAGATGCACAAGGTGGAAAACCTGCTGCAAAATATTTTTGACGGCCCCACACCCGTATATTTCAAATTTGAAGATTCCGGCCAGCGGGTGCGTGCGCCGCAAAGTATGTGGGCCATGGATCACCCGCTGCTGCGCCAGGAGCTGGAACGCATCCTGGGTGCTGACCATGTAAAGTTCACAACGGCACAAGCGGCAAAATAAATCCATGCACTTTGCACGTTTTATCCATAAAATTGGGCCGCTGGTATGGTATAATAGCAGGCAGGGGAGTATGTTAAAAAATAGGCAGGTTGCCCGGTGGTACGCCGGAAAATGCCTGCCGGGGAAAACCAGTTCTGCGTTTTCTTCATTGGGCCGCTCTGCGCGGCTCAACTATAACAGGAGGACATTTTTATGGCTAAGGAAATCAAAACCATCGGTGTACTGACCAGCGGCGGCGACGCCCCCGGCATGAATGCAGCGGTACGCGCCATTGTCCGTGCAGGCATCTCCAAGGGCTACCGCATGATGGGCATTCAGCGCGGTTATAACGGCCTGATCAACGGCGAATGCTACGAAATGAACGTCCGTAGCGTGTCGGAGATCATCCACCGCGGCGGTACGATTCTGTATACTGCCCGCTGCCTGGAGTTCAAAACCAAGGAAGGCCAGGCCAAAGGTCTTGCACGCTGTAAGGAACTTGGCATTGATGCCCTCGTGGTCATCGGCGGCGACGGTTCTTTCATGGGCGCCCGCGCATTGGCGAACCAGGGCATTCCCTGCGTTGGCATTCCCGGCACCATTGATAACGATATTGCCTGCAGCGAGTATACCATTGGCTATGATACAGCCATGAATACCGCGGTAGAAGCCATTGATAAATTGCGTGATACCACCCAGAGCCATGACCGCTGCAGTGTTGTTGAGGTTATGGGCCACCATGCAGGCTATATTGCGCTGAACGTCGGCATTGCTACCGGTGCTTTGGCTGTGCTGCTGCCGGAGCGTCCGTTCGACTTTGAGCGTGACATTCTCCAGCGTATGCGCCAGACCCAGGTTACCGGCAAAAAGCACTTCATCATCATTGTGTCGGAAGGCGTTACCGATGCCCAGACCTTGGCCAACCAGATTCAGGCTGCAACAGGTGTTGATTCGCGTGCAACTGTTCTGGGCCATATCCAGCGCGGCGGTTCACCTACCGTGCGTGACCGTGTGAATGCCTCCCTGATGGGTTACCATGCAGTGGACCTGCTGGATAAGGGCATTTATAACCGCGTGGTTGCCCTGTCCGGCGGTAAGATCGTGGACTATGATGTCAACGTGGCGTTGTCGATGCACAAATACCTTGACCCGATGGAGATCGAAGTGGCACAGGCGATTTCCATCTGATGCGGTAAGTCCGTGCGGCCCTGTATATGGGCCGCATTTTTTTGTAAAGATGCATATTTTGCGCCGTGCAGGCAAGAATTTTCGCATAATGAAAAAAAGTTCTTGCATTTTGCTGCACCTTGTGCTACTATACTATAGCAATACACACGCATTGCGTTGTTTTTTTGTGCCTTTTTTGCCGTAACACGTAAAAAGGTTAGAAAACAAGTACGCGATGCGGAGGGTAAAAAACTAAATTTTGGAGGAAATTAACTATGGCAGTCGTATCTATGAAACAGCTTCTCGAAGCCGGCGTGCATTTCGGTCATCAGACCCGCCGCTGGAACCCCAAGATGGCAAAGTACATCTTCACCGAGCGCAACGGCATCTACATCATTGACCTGCAGAAGACCGTAAAAAAACTCGATGAGGCTTACAACTTTGTCCGCGATGTTGCTGCTGACGGCGGCGAGATCCTGTTTGTTGGCACCAAGAAGCAGGCTCAGGAGTCCATCCGTGACGAGGCTACCCGCTGCGGCATGCACTATGTCAACGCTCGCTGGCTGGGCGGCATGATGACCAACTTCCGCACCATCCGTAAGCGCATCGACCG
>ERZ780151.2195-NODE-2195-length-11656-cov-2.356952_pt1 | contig 11656 bp, 21 predicted proteins | sample MGYA00510983_ERZ780151 | MGnify/ENA primary metagenome ERZ780151 (study PRJEB29588, sample SAMEA2144623) | human gut metagenome | biome: human gut; feature: human-associated habitat; material: faeces | place: Denmark | collected 2008/2010 ... | reverse complement strand
CGCACTCACGTGGAGTGCGACCGGGTTAGGCAGAAAGCTGACGAACCTTCTCGTTATTTCAACTCACGCACTCACGTGGAGTGCGACGTCAGTTCACCATTCTTTGCAACACGTATTACAACAGGATTTCGATACGCTCGAAATTTTCCTGCACTATCATCAATAATACCTTTTTCCTTTGACAGATATTTCATTTTATCTGGTGCAAAAAAATCAGGGCGCTTGTTGTAATACTCAACGTGGCAATCAATACAATCATAAACCGCCTTGCTTGCAGCCCAACGGTTTCCAGGTAGCTGGTGCAAGGGGAGCCCTATTTTCACATCGTATCCATCACATCCCTCGCCACGCAGCACATGAGGGGCATGCTTAGCGAACCATCCATGGTAAAGGATAGAATCAAACATAATGATCCCATCACTAGAAACAATTCTGCCATCCTTAAGAGTCATAGTGATTTTTAGTGGTTTTGTCGGCTCTTTGCTCATTTTTTCTTACCTCCTGCCGCATCTAGCAAATACAACCATTCAGCAGGATGGTCTTCTTGCAGAAACTTTTCATACTTTTCTATCATCTTTTTTACATAGTCATCGCATTCAACAACGCCATCCGTAACGGAAATACCATCAGATTCTGCATCGAATCTTCCAAATCCCTTTGATTTCATTCCACCCAAATACGGTTCTTGAAACCAGCGGTATAATGCTGAATATAGCGCTGCCACTTCTAGTTCTGTGGCGCCGCTCGAAATATCAATCCGCTGTAGGAATTGGGCGCCTGGGGATATGTATTGCACGTTGGTCCGCATTTGTGTAGACGCTTTTGCTTTTCGCTCTTCTTCATGATTTTCGATATACCCAGATTTCTTATAATCTTTGGAATCATCCATTCTTGTAAACTCTATATCATCGATCCAGTTATGCCACGAAGTGCCTGTCTTCGTGTGGGTAATGGGTTCTGCTTCTTTGCAAATTGGATACAAAAATCCAACGCTAAAATTGCCGGACATCATCATGGTGCCAAGTGCACCGCCAAACATGGAAATAAATGGAAAATGCTCACGGATCTGCTTAGCTCGCTCAATATCATTTTTGGTAGAACCAGAAATGTTTCCACCTGAAAATAGTATATCAAAAACATCTATATTTACCTTTACGCCTGCCGCATCCATCAACTGTTCTGCTGCTCTGTCCCGTAAAATGCCACGGACGGAATTCCCGGTGATAGTCGGAATTTTTCCACACGCTGTAGTCAACGCCTGAAAATAACTTCCGACGCCTGACGATTCACCAATGTGGGAAACAGGGGCCACGAATGTATACTTCACAGTAATCGATTTAAACTTCTTCATTTTCGTTTTCCTCCATCATGTATTTTTCACGTTGAATACGCTCACGAACTAGCAAAACAATAATTGGGTACTCTTTTTCAATCGTTGAACGAACCTGATCGTCTTCCATAATATCAGTGTGATACTCTTTTACAGCCCCGGACTCTATCACAGTACCATCCGGCATCATTTGCAGCCCAGTTTCTCCGCTGCTCAGGTATCTTGGCTTAATAGATCCGACTTTCGCCAACTCTTTAAATTTCGTTACGAACTCAGGCGTTGTAGTGCTTTTCTTGCATGCTCCAACGCACGCTGACTCCGCCCGGTTCCACGTCTCCAGGCCGTTTAGTGGGGAATTAGAATCCCGGCTTTTGTACAGCGCATAGAGCAGCAGAGCAGCTCTGGCGCGATCTACGCTTTCAGTGTTAAAGTTAAACAACATTTTGCTTCCTCCTCGGTAATGTTTCTTTTCTGTCCACAGTAAAGCGGAATTTGGATTTCACGGGAAGTTGTGAGTTCCCGTTTTAAGAATTGGTATGCACGAACGCCAAACGATTCGAGCATGATGTTCATTGGAAGTTTTCCATCTAACATCATGGTTTTAGTGACTCCAAGTGTTTGTAAACATTCAACGAAATCAAAGAGGTGTTTCATGCGTTTTCTGTTAGTGAATATCGTTTCAGTTTCTAGCTGAATTGCAAACACATCGTCCGACAGATTTTCTTCTGCTAAGTAAAACAAATGCTTTTTCTGTGTTTTTGTCACAATAAATTTGAACGGCACAATATGTTCTCTCATGATGTTCTCGTAAATTTCACGCACGTTAAACATATGTATTTCGCCATTTTCCACAGAATAGTTGTAAAAATACAAACTCAGCAGCCGGGAACATTTCTGGCAAATGTACGCACGATCTCCGAAATACGCCCAGTCCGTAAATTTGGCTGAAACGCATTTTTTTAATCGTGAACCATTGTCGCAATGGTTCTTACAAACACAGCAATCAAATTCGACATTCTCCAATGGAAACTCTTTGATCTTCACCTTTTTCAAGATGTCGTTTCCTTTTCCATCTCGTGTCAGGTAGTCAAGTTCCATTATTTTTCACCCCATTTCTGAATCTGAGATACTGCATAATGTATGCCGGCGTTTCCCATCTGTCCCACGTTTCCAATGTCAACGCATCTTGATGCAGGATGATCGCAGGAATCCCGGCTAACGCCAATTGCAAATATGCCATATGCACACACCGTTTATCAATATCGCCGCAGACAACAAACAAATTTCTGGAAAAATTGAAATTGTATTTGTTATACAGAATGTCGGCAGCTGCAATAATCATTCCGCCAGAACCGCATGCAGGCTCATTCAATTTCAAAACATCGTCATTTTCTATATGTTGTTCCACAATGTCTTTTGACATCGCCATTTCTGCACAAACCTTAGAAACATGATACGGTGTGAAAAATTGTCCTGCTCTGTCGGAACTAGTTCCTGACGACATGTAAATTTCGCCCAGATAATCGGAAAAACCAACGTCCAATTGGTGCGTCAACAATACGAAAATCATACCGAATGTTTCGCACAACAATTTTTGTATGTCAGAATCATATTTTTTCACGATTCTGACATATTCTTCTTCACGCTTTTTGGCATGAATTTTGTCGAATCTATTAGAAATTGCAATTGCACCACATTCGAAAACGTCAGATAGAAATTCGTATCGACTGACTCTATATGTTCCTTTGTCCAGATTTTTCACAATTTCATTGACTGTCGGAATGTTCAAACGTCACCGTTCCCCTTTCTCTGAAAAAGCAAGTCGTTCACAGTTTTCCAGCTGTTTTCACGTTTGTACGAGCGTGCTTTTTTTAAATTCTCACACGTTTTTTTGTAGCATTCCGGGCACAGCTTTTTTCCTGGAACGAGAGGAATTTCTTTTGTACACTGAAAACATCTGTGCCCATCGGCACGCATCTGCATCGACAATCCCGCATTCTTTCGTTTGGATTTCGCTTGGTACTTTCTAGAACGTTCTCTGCATGCCGGGCACATCAGGAAACTTTTATCTGGATTTTCTTTTCCACATTCAAAACACAAACCAGCCTTTTTTCTTTCGGCACGGCGCCTCTTGATCGCTTGTTTTTTTCGTTCTATCAGTTTTTCTTTCTTTTCCGGTGGCAAATTAGCATAATAAACTTTGGCGGAATCATTGTCGTTCGCAAGGCATCGCCAGCATTTTCTTTTTCCTGGTTCAGCTCGTTCTTGCCCACATGCATAACATATTCCGTGTTCTATATAAAATTGTTGTGTTTCATTCATACTTAACTCCTATATCCATCAGATCAACGTCTATTTTATATTTTTCCCGTAAATAATTGATAGCATCTTCGCCGGTCACATCGTTTTCAAAAATTTTAGGCATTTGAAAAACCGTTTGAACGGAATCATAAACACGGGAAAGGCGTTTCTTGCGCCATCCTGTCAATTTCTCCATCGCAATCAATCCGGTGTAAAATTCACTTTTCACAGCCTGTTTCTAAAAATTGCACATCTCCGGATTTGCAAAACAGGAACTTGAATAGCTTCCGCTTTATGATATATTCCGGCGGCATTTTCTGTTTTTTGGTTTTCTTCTTGCCGAACCCCATTCCTTTCACGTCCTCGGCGAACACAATGCCGTTTTTTTCATAAACAAAATCAGGCGTATACGTGATGCTGCGTTCATTTTTGGTTCCACCAGGGTACTTCTGGGCACCCAACAGGGTATATTTTTTATGTATCTGCAAATTGCTGATTAATCCAGCATCCTGTTGTTCGTGCAGTTCATCACACCGTGCAGCTTCTGTTCTGCTGTCGTGCTTGTGTCCTTGCTTGCAAAATGTCTTTTTCGCATTGTATTTATTCTTTTGCATTCTCTCACTTTCCTTTTTTATTCATCAATGTTGAAAACTAGCGACTGATACAATTCCGCGTTGCTGACCGTTTCTTGCTGCTGTTTCTGCTGCTTCGTCTGTTTCCGATTTAGGTAGTTTTCAAATTTGGTTCCGAATAGGGTACTAGGTCGTAGGTATTCTTCCCACTGCGTTCCAATCCAATCAGTGCATTTGTTGTCAATCACACGCTTGAAATCTTCCACCGTGTAGCCTTCCTCTAGCCATGCACGAATGTTTGCCTGCGTTGCTTTGCTATTACTGCGGTAGCTTGTCCCTGCCTTCTGGTTCAGATAGTCAACGATTTCTTGATAGGGCTTTGCATCTGGTTTTTCACTTTTCGCATCTTCCACATTTTCAAAATTTGAATTCCCGACTATATATATATCATTCTTATTCTTCTTATTCTTCTTATACTGTTGGGACGACCTTGGGACTACCTTGGGATTACCTTGGGATTCACCCTGTGAAATGCTTGGGATGTCTTGGAACTTGCTGTAATTATTTATCGCAAATACGGTGTATTTCGGATATTTGTACCTTGTGACTTCCCCTGTGCTTTCCAGGTGGCTTATTGCAGTTCGCACCTTGTCAACGCTTAGCCGCGTTTCTTTTGCTAAAATAGCATAGCTGGAAACGCGGCTGCCGCGCTGAATAGTAATGCCATGCCACTGGCTGTCTGCAATGCTGACGGTCAGCAGCAGATGCAGGAAAACCGTTTTCGTATTTATATCATCGTACCACTCCCAATTTAGCAAACTGCGGTAAATTTTCACAAATCCGGTGTCCAGCATCCTGCATCACCTCAAATCAAAACGGAACTTCCGGATCACTCAGAATGTCTTCGAATTCTGATAGGTCTCCGATTGTTTGCGCTGTTTGCTGCTGTGCCGCGCCCTGCGCAACGTTAGGCGGTACGGCAGTATAATTTGATGGTTGCTGTGTCTGCGGCTGTTGTGGCGCATTCTGGTCGCTGTTTTTGTTTCCGACAAATCCAGCATCACTAACCCAAACAACCATAGCATAGTGTTTCACGCCGTTTTGATCGGTGTAATTGTTGTTCCGCAGTTCGCCAGAAATTTCAATCCAGTTTCCCTTGAAAAAATATTTTCCGATGAAATCCGCTGTATGCCCCCACGCAATGCAGCTGATGAAATCCGCTTCCCGTTCGCCGGTTTGTTTGTTGGCAAATCGGCGATTTACAGCAACTTGCAGGCGGCAGTATGTTGTGCCGCTCTGCGATCTTCTGATTTCCGGGTCGGCGCACAGCCGCCCGGTGATATGTATGCTATTCATGTGATCACGCCTTTCTGGTTATTCTACAATCAAAATGTCTTCTTGTCCGTTCAACGCTTCACGCAGATAATCGGCAATCCGTTTTCTTGCTTCCAGCTTCCACGCACCGCCGTCCGCTTCATACAGTGCCACGTTGGCGCCGTCTGATAGGCGTAGCAGGAATTCGCTTTCTGGCTGGTCGATTTCTGCAAATGTGCGGTACGGTTTCAGTTTCACAATTGGATTGATGGTTCTGTTGTCCTTCAGCGCAATCCCTTTGCGCACCACAACATTCTGCGAAAATCCATCATCAGAAGCCTGTGCGCTGTTCTGTTCCGTGATAGATCCCAGTAATTTCACTAGTTCCAACAGTTCCGGTGTCTGCACAAATTTGGATTTTAGTGCAATCATCATCGATTCATAGTCTAATTTTTGGTCGAACTGAATGCGGATGGTTTCAGCCTTGCAGCGGTATGGATTTTCTCGTTTTCTGTCGGCTGTTTGAATGCCGGCGAAAACTTCAACTGCATCATAGGACGACACCTGCACAATCAGCGGTGCAATATAATTGGCTGATTCTTCCCGAATCAGTTTAACCAGGCTGTTCAACGTGGTTAGTTCCAGCGTTTTCACCCGTGGGCGTTCAACCGGAACGATGCGTTTGTCGGTGTATGTTCTCCCGTCAATCTCCTGCACGTTCGGTGCTGCCAGTTCAACGATCTTTTCAATTCCTGTTCTTTCCATGGTTCATTTCTCCTTTTCTTTACAGTACTTTAAAAATTTGCGGTCTTTCTTCTACATCGCCGGACAGGCTCATCTGCCCCGGCACGTTTGGTCGGGCTTCCACCATGCACATTTCGCCGGTTTCTCGGTCGGAATCCACAAACATAGTGGTGGAAATCGGTGCGTTCGGCAGTAGTTTGCACTTTGCGGTTGTAGAAATAGAAACTTGGGTGCGATCTGCCAGCGGCTGGAAATCAACGGTCAGCGTCAGCTGGCGTTTTTTGGTTTCGCTGGTGTTCGGATCCAGAATATTGGCAATGATTTTGCCCACCTCAATGTCCACCTGCTCCATGATTGCGCCGTGGGCGGCTTCTAAGATACTTGCTTTTTGCATGTGTGATTATCCTTTCTTTTTAGCCGTTCAGGCTATCTTCATTTTTGGTTTTCTCGGCGAGTTTTTCGTTTACATCAATGGTCTTCTGCGCGTCCTGAATCGGTTCAAACCAATCGGGGATAGCTGTGTTCTTATCCTTGATCGATGTGTAAATTCCTAAATATTCACGCATTTCATCACGTGTAATCTTTCCGACATCATGCCCCAGACGCTTTTCCAACATTTCACGATTTACGCTGACTTTTTCGAATTTTTCCAGCATTCTTTTTATCAGATCTTCCATCGGTACGCCTGATTTTCCTGCAATGGTTTCAGCGCATTTTTTTAATGCTGCTTCGATCAGATCGGGCGGAAGAATTGCTAAAATTCTAGCACGCAATCTACGCCCTGCCATGTTGGCATTGTTTTCGTAAACGTCCCGTTGCGTAGTCAGTTTTTTGATACCATTTTTGGTATCCCGTGTGTGATGTACAACAAATTGCTGACTGGACATTACATTAGATTCCATATCCCAGCAGTATGCCAGCATTTCAGATTCGCCCTCTTTTTGGGACAGTTCCTTAATGCCAAAATCAACATTTCCCCAGCACCGGGCAGCTTCTTCCGCTAGCCGGATAGACGGTCCGCTGATTGTGGTTCGTTCCCGTGGGTAGCTGTAGGTTGCATTTTCAGCAAAATCCGGACGGGAACACGCTACCATCAGTTTGTCATACGCCTTGATTTCATCCCGTGGGAAACGCTTTGCAATTACCAATTTTCCCTGCGCTTCCGCAACGGCTTTGCTGGATTCAATTTCAATAACGCCCTGATTGGTGTTATCCGCCCTTTTTGCAACTGCAAACGGGTTGGATGCCAATTGATTTTCTGCCATTTTATATTCCTCCTCACATGATTACACGCGCTGCCCAGTGGGGCAGACCCAGCGGCTGTATGTTATCCGGATACCCGGAAAAACTACCAATATCGATACAATGCTGCAATGTTTGCAAATCCTCTTTTGCTTCCTGCTCGCCCAATTTCAGCACAAATTCATCTGCATAATAAACGGCTATCGCATATGGTGGTTCCTTTTCTTGGGCGATGAATACAAAATCCAAATCCGTTATCCCGTTTGCGGCTAGTCCATGCAAATACCAATACGCCTGAACGTGGTATCTGTAATTATATGCTGATCGTTGGAATCCATCTGGCGATGCGTCCTGTGTCGTTTTGTAGTCCACGCAGAATCCGGGGCGCAGATAGTCCGGTCGGCATTTGCATTTTGCCCCCGTTTCCGAATCATCCCAAAAATAGGATTGTTCCGCCTTCCCATCTGTCAGCAGTTTCCGTGCTGTTGGATGGTGGCTGATTGCTTCCGCCATGTCAGTAGCTTGGCGGTAAATTTCTTTTGTGATAATGGATTTCCCGGCGGCGCTCTTCAAAAAATCGGCATATTCTTCTTTCCCATTTTTGGTTCGGCGGTTGATGTCTGGCGCAATGACAAATTCACTATCAAACGTTTCCGGTTCCAAAACCATTTTGTGAACGGCTGAACCGACCAGTAGCGCCGTGGTCTGTTCCAGCGGATGATTTTTCCTGTATTGAAAATGCATCGGGGAACGATGTACCAAATCCAAATCTGATTTTGATATTGCTGCATGTGCATGGTATTCGCTGTTTGTCATTTTGAATCAATCCCCATTTTCCGAATTTTCATAGTAGCCTCATATGCGAACCGGCTAGTCTCTTCATCTTCCCAGTATCGGGGGAACGTTTCGGAATGGCAGTCCCATTCATACGGGCAGCCATCACAACTTTCCTCAAATGCCTTGCAGGCTTCTTTTTTCAGCCGCGCGTTTTCTGCAATCGTTGTCGCAATTTTTAGCGGTTCCGTCATTTTATCATCCCTTTCTTGCACCTGTTTTTCAAAATCAGGCACTTTTCGCGATGTTGCCACCTGCTCTGGCAGAACTGTTTTTGGTTCTGCCATATGCCCGGCACAATATTCGCAGTACAAATGTCCATCTATCCCTAATTGTAGTGGGACAGTAGTTATTTTACAATTATAATAATGATCTTTCATTGACAAAATCCTTTCCGCGTGGTAAAATAATCAACAGTGATTATTTTTCTTTTCTTTATTTTCCGTTGTCGGGACAACCGGCAGCGGTTTTTTTATTACCGCTGTAATCTCTACGGCTGCGCCGGACTGCCTGCCGCCTACGAATTCTATGTTCGGGAAAACGTCTTTCAGCTTGCCGCAGAACCATCGGAATTCATCGGTTGTTATTGGCTTCATGTCGTACCTCTCTTCCTGCTCTTCTGTTCCACGCTTGGCTTGCCTTCGGTTCATACGCTGCACCGTAGAAACACACATCCGCGCCACACTCGTTGCAAACGAACATCTGCGTGCCCCCAAATGGTGCGGTTCGCTTTTCTATTTTTTGGTTGCCGCAAAAGGGGCAGGGCAACAAATCGACCGCAATTAACATTTAAACACCTCCATCGGAAAGCGGATCTGAAATTGGCATCCACTCTACAACATGGGAATTTACTGGTTCTCCGAATAATCGCCATTTTCCCCCAGTAAACATGCAGGTTCCTACAAATCCCATTGACCACAAAACCTTATATTTGCCATCAACATCAGGCTGCCGTTCAGCTGTTGGAATCCATCCTTCTTTTTTTCGGTCGTTCCACATTACAGCATATTCTCCGAGGTATCCGGTATCCGGGTCTGCATCGCCTGCGCTGATAACAAACGGCATGCAGATGTTGTCCAATATGCAATCCGCCACTTTCGCCGAATCGGAATCATCATGCATGTAGTATTGATGCACAACCTTCCTCCCATATCGGTTCGTGTGCGTTTATTTGTGGAAGACCATTTTTCTCCCACAAAATGGACACGGTTTCAGCCTTTCGCCTAAATTCGTGATTGGCTTTTCATTGCTCACGTTCTTCCATCTCCTCAACTGCTTCATTCCAATGCACAATTGCATATTTATGCGCTCTGTCCCATGTGGCTTTTCCTTCTTCTATTTTCAAATGGGGGTTCCGGAAAAGTGGCTTGCACTGAATCGTACACCTATTTGTTCCGCCTAGATACTGTGAAATAACGGGGTTCCGGAAAAGTGGCTTGCACTGAATCGTACACCACGCTCCAAACCCACTTGACTCATACGAATAGTCTCTTTTGACTTTTGGCATCTTTCCGCACACGGGGCAGGGTTTGATTTTGGTCTCACTCATTTTCTCCCACCTCTTTTCTTTCTCTGATCTGACATCCACATCAGATCTAATATGCAGGCTATCAGCACAATGCCGACTGATAGCAGGTCTTGAATTGTTGTTGTTGGTAGCATGTTAGTCCTCCTCTTCGTTTTCATATGCTTCTGCGCCGAGCGAAAGAATGTCCATCGCCATTGCACCGAGAATTTCGCTGACAGTGGCATCACTACGGTTTGCAATTGATTGTGCAATGTTTTTAGCAGCTGTGACATAGCCTTGTGCCAGATCTCTAGCGCTCGCATGCGCAGATAGTTCTACACGCACACACTCTCCATCCATCTCGATACGGATTTCAATATATCTCTTTTGGCTTTCCATCGTCAAATATCCCCCTCTTTTCTGTTCTTCGATTTTTCCGGGTCGAACCCGTCCGGATAACGTTCACGTAGTTTCTGAATATTCATGCTGGCAATTTCCGACAGCGTTGCGCCAACCGATGTACACGCTTCGGCGATCATCCACAGGCAGTCGCCCAGCTCTTTCTTGAAATGCTCCTTGTCGAAATCATGCCCCTGGAATACCTTTTGCAGAATTCCGGCGACTTCGCCCGATTCGCTGCACAGCCCGAAAACAGCGTGCCGCATCATTTTATCCTGCTCGTCATAGTGAAAACTGCACGTGCGCATAGCTTCCATTTGGTAGGCATCCAGATATGTGATTTCCGGTTCCGGTTTGTATTCCTGATTCCAGCATTCCTTGCAGGTAGTGTCACTGCAAAAATAGCAGTACGGGTGATCTACAGCGTTTAAATAGTCATAATAGGATGGGCACCCACGGACTCCGCCAGCAGCCCTGTGGTTAATCTTTCCCGGTTCAACCTCTGCGACTTTTTCTCTCAATGTCATTTTCATTTTCCTTTCTGCATTTGAATTCGCACAACGGGCATACGTGGTGCCGTCGCTATGTCGCACTCCACGTGAGTGCGTGAGTTGAAATCTGGCAGAACTGGCAACATGTGTATTTGTATCCGTTCCGGATTTGGTATCCGGTGTAAAATTCACTTTTCATGGCTCACCGCCGCATCAATTTCATCAAAATGTTCCATAACCTTTTCAACAATCCATTTGTAGAATTGGTCTGAAATCGGTTTGTCTATTTTGATTACTTCCACCGTTTTCAGCTCCCCATCTTCCATGGCTCCACCTCACGCACAAACGCCATACTTAACAGCCAGCTCCTTGACGATTGCAACGTAAATTTCAATCAGTTTTTTGTCTTCGGCGATAATGTCAACCTTGTTCAGCTTATCGATCTTCGACCGGCACACGCCCTCACCAGCCATGCGGTTTCGTTTGTTGGTTAGCCGGATGTTCAGCGCCACGCCTGCTCTGGATTCAACAGCCTTATAAATTTCCTCATACACTTGCCGAATGTTGCCGCATCCGTCACCGGTTGCCGTTGCAATTTTAGCAATCAGGTGCTGTGTGTCTTTTCTCCATGAATTCTTGTCCAACGCGATAACCTCGCAGGTGTTTGTCAGCCGCTGCCCCAGATCTGCTATTGCAGTATCTTGCTGTGCCTGCTTGGCTTCCAGCTGCTTTTGACGGGTTTCCATTTGAATCAGGACTTGCAATTGCGGTGACAGATCAGCAAGCGCAGGTTCCATTTGGTAGCAGCCTGTTTTACGAATAGACGGCAAAACCTCATCAAACACCCACCGTTCAAACTTTTCTGCATCCGGCCGGCGGCTATGGGTAATCAGGCGGTACAGATCGGCTTCTGGTATAAATG
>ERZ780151.2191-NODE-2191-length-11680-cov-2.303742_pt1 | contig 11680 bp, 9 predicted proteins | sample MGYA00510983_ERZ780151 | MGnify/ENA primary metagenome ERZ780151 (study PRJEB29588, sample SAMEA2144623) | human gut metagenome | biome: human gut; feature: human-associated habitat; material: faeces | place: Denmark | collected 2008/2010 ... | reverse complement strand
TCAATCGGTGTTATTTGATCTCTTTTAACTTCTGTTAACGAATCCAAAACTTATCAACCAATACCGTTTAACATACACACTGTGTAGTGGTTTGAATAGCGTTCCGTTGTATGAGTCAGAAAGAAGATAAGAAGAAATCTTCTTTCTGACTCATACATGCAACACTATCTACAAATCAGAATTTACAATACTCCACAAATTTCTCCATCTCTTTCGTCATATATTTATTCGCATGATAAAACACCTGACGATACATCGTAATATCAATATCTTTGACATCTAATTTGGCAATTTTCCCTTCTTTGATATCTTTTTCTACGACAAATAATGGCAGATAGGAAAGTCCTTTTCCTGTCTTTAGCATTTTCTTGATAAATGCGGTATCACTGCATTCAAGAACCGGTGATAACGTCTGTTTTCGCAAGGATAATTCCTGTTCTAATGCCTGTCTGTAATTGGCATTTCGTTCGGTCAGATATAATGGTGCATTCAATATTTCTTCTACTTTGATATCCTTTTCCCCTGCGAATTTATAATTTGGTGCAGATACAAAGATCACAGGCTCGGCTTCCTCTACGACTTTTACCCAGTTTTTATCCCATCTTGGTGTGTCCAGAATATAAATGACATCGAGTTCATTATGCTCCATCATCTGAATCAACTTTTCTGGTGAATCAATCGTTATTTGGATCCTTACTTGTGGATGTTCATTGCGAAATTTTTCTACAATCTCTGGCAATTTTACCGTACAAAGGGATTCAATCGTTCCGATATGTAACGGATTTTTTAACTCTGCAGTATCATTCATTACATCTTTTGCCTTGTGCATTTCATCAATGATCTTATTTGCATGTATTAAAAATTCTTTTCCTTTCGGTGTGAGTATCACTTTTTTTCCTGTACGGTCAAATAACCGCACTCCCAATTCTGTTTCTAACTGACGGATCTGTACTGTCACGGCAGATTGCGAATAACCTAGTAATTCTGCGGTTTTTGAGAAATTCTTCACTTGTGCTATCTGCATAAATGTCTGTATCTGACGGAATTCCATTTTTTCTCCTTTGTACTATTATGAATAATTTTCAATGTTATCATTAAATCTATGAATTTGATTCATCTATATGTGGATGATACAATACAAACATAAAGACGTCAAACATTTTTTGTGCACATTAAACAAACTACGATGATATGTGATTATGCTTTTAGAGGAGTAATTAAAAATGGAAAAGAAAAAATTTAAACTTGGTCTGGTACCAAAACTCATTATTGCCATCATTATTGGTATCCTGTTTGGACAGTTCCTTCCAACTGGATTCTGCCGCTTTGTTGTAACACTGTCTGGATTCTTCAGTACCTACTTAAAATTCATCATTCCACTGATGATCCTTGCTTATGTAACCATGGGAATCGCTGATCTGTCACAGGGTGCTGGACAGCTGCTTTTAATTACCGTTGCTCTTGCTTATGGTTCAACTTTACTTGCTGGTACAGCTTCTTACCTTGTATCATCCAATCTGTTCCCACACTTTATGACTTCTGGGGCATTAGATCAGATTGCTGCGACTGCTGATGCGTCACTGAAACCTTATTTTTCACTGACGATCACACCGCTGTTTGATACATTATCTGCTGTTGTTCTTGCTTTCATTTTAGGATTATGCTTATCCACAATGAAAGGTAAAGAGATTGGAAACAGCCTTTACAACGGAATGAGCGATTTCTCAACGATCATCGATAAAGTCCTTCACAAAACGATCATTCCTTTATTGCCATTGTATATCTGTGGTACATTTACTGATATGACGAAATCAGGGAAAACATTTGCAATCCTTGGAATCTTATGGAAAGTATTCCTTGTAGTGATCATCATGCACTTTGTATGTATCACGATCCAGTTTATAATTGCAGGTTCTGTCAGCAAAAAGAATCCTTTCTCTCTTATTAAAAATCAGGTTCCTGGTTATACTACAGCTTTAGGAACTCAGTCTTCTGCTGCTACAATTCCTGTCAATCTGGAATGTGCAAAGAATGACGGTGTCAGTGCTCAGATCCGTAACTTTGTAGTGCCTCTTTGTGCCAATATCCACATGGCAGGTTCTATGATCACGATCACAGCATGTGCAACTGCTGTATGTTTGATGAATCAGTTACCGATCAGCCTTGCAACTGTTATTCCATTTATTATGACACTTGGTGTTGCAATGGTCGCTTCTCCTGGAGCTCCAGGTGGATCTATCATGACTGCATTGCCTTTCCTTTACATGGTATTTGGTACAACAGCAGGAGATACAAACGGACCAATCTGTGCTTTAATGGTCGCACTTTATATCACACAGGATTCCTTCGGAACTGCATGTAACATTTCCGGAGATAATGCGATCGGAATCGTCGTAGATTCTATTTACAAGAAATTTATTTTAAAAGAAGATACAGTGGAGGCTTAATTTATGTCTTTTATCAGTGCATTTGATGTTATGGGGCCAAATATGATCGGTCCCTCAAGCTCCCACACAGCTGGAGCTGCAAGGATCGCATTTCTCGCAAGAAAAATGTTAAATGGTACACTGAAAAAAGTTCAATTTACACTCTATGGATCTTTTGCAAAAACCTATCATGGACACGGAACGGATCGTGCCTTATTAGGTGGGATCATGGGATTTGGAACCGATGATATGAGAATCCGTGATTCTTTCGAGATTGCAAAAGACATTGGACTTGATTTCTCTTTTGTACCAAATGAAATAGAAACTGATGTCCATCCAAATACAGTGGATATCTTAATGACAAATGAAAACGGAGATCACATCTTGATCCGTGGGGAATCTTTAGGCGGTGGAAAAGCCAGAATTTGCCGTATCAATGATGTAGAAGTTGATTTTACCGGGGAATACAGTACCTTGATCGTGATCCAGAAAGATAAACCTGGCGTTGTTACTTATATCACAAAATGTCTGAGTGATCAGGATGTTAATATCGCTTTTATGCGTCTTTTCAGAGAATCTAAAGGAAATACAGCTTATTCTATCGTTGAATCCGATGGGCTTCTTCCTGAAAACATCGCAGAGGAGATTAGGAAAAGCCCAAATGTCTCAGATGTTATGATCATTCAGCTGTAGAAAGGAGACTGAAATATTATGGATTTTAAAAACGCAAATGAATTGCTTGATTTATGTAAAAAACATGATCTTCCAATCTCCGAAGTGATGAGACAGCGTGAGATCGTAGAAGGGGAAAAAGAAGCTGATACGGTTCATGATGCAATGGCAAGAGTTCTTGAGATCATGAAAAATGCTGCTTTTACTCCGATCAAAGAACCGGTTCGTTCCATGGGTGGACTGATCGGTGGCGAGGCAAAGAAGATTGCTTCCCGGTATCATTCTGGAATTGGAATCTGTGGTGATCTGTTAGAAAAAAGTATGATCTATGCGATGGCGACTCTTGAGACGAATGCATCCATGGGGTTGATCGTAGCATCCCCAACCGCAGGGTCTGCCGGAATCGTTCCTGGACTTTTACTTGGGCTTCAGGAAGTTCATAAATTAGATGATGAACAGATCATTCAGGCACTGTTTAATGCCAGTGCGATCGGATATCTTGCTATGAGAAATGCAACGGTTGCAGGTGCTGTCGGCGGATGTCAGGCGGAAGTCGGTGTTGCTTCTGCGATGGCTGCTTCTGCCATTGTCGAACTGCTTGGCGGTGATCCAGAACAATGTCTTGGAGCTGCCTCTACCGTTTTAATGAATATGTTAGGTCTTGTTTGTGACCCCGTTGGCGGGTTGGTGGAATATCCATGCCAGAACCGTAATGCCGCAGGTGTTGCAAATGCGATCATCGCAGCTGAGATTTCTTTATCTGGAATCCATCAGCTCATCCCGTTTGACGAAATGTTAAACGCAATGTATATCGTTGGTAAACGACTGCCAGCTGAACTAAGAGAAACCGCCCAGGGAGGCTGCGCTGCAACTCCTTCTGCATGTGCTGCATGCGGAGGTTGTGCGTAAAAATTCCTTCAGAACACATTTTTAAATAGTAGGTAATAAATCAATCTCTTTTTTGCCTCTTTTGGGCGTTTTCATATATTGGAATCTAAAAGAGTGTCTGCATCACTTAATGATGCAGACACTCTTTATTAACTATATCTTAAGCATCCGATATCCAATACCTATATGTGTCTGTATATACTGCATGCCATCTTTATCTGGCTGTAATTTCTTCCGTAATGTTGCCATAAACACTCTAAGTGATGCAACATCATTTTCCAGTGAACTGCCCCAGATCTGTTGCGTAATATAAGTGTGAGTCAATACTTTTCCAACATTATGAGACAGCAAACATAATAATTTATATTCGATTGGTGTTAAATGCAGTTCTTTATCTTTTAAATATGTAGATCCTGCTGTATAGTCGATCTTTAACTCTCCATTTACAAAGACTGCTTGTTCTTGTTCCTCGCCTGACTGGATCAATGCTAATCGGCGCTGTGTAACCCTGATCCTTGCAAGCAGTTCATCAACTGAAAATGGTTTTGTGATATAATCATCTGCTCCTGCATCCAGTGCTTCTATTTTATCTACATCTTCACTTCTTGCACTGATAACGATAATTGGTACGTTAGACCATGTTCTTACTTTTTTGATCACATCCACACCTTCCATATCAGGCAATCCAAGATCTAATAAAATGATCTCTGGTTTATGAGAAGATGCCTCTAAAATAGCTGAACTTCCATTCTCTGCTGTAATATATTTATAATCATGTGTTTTTAATGTTGTCACGATCAGATTACGGATCGGCCGGTCATCCTCCACGACTAAAATTAATGCTTTATTCATTTAATGTAACCTCACTTAATGGCAGTGTAAAAGAAAAAATACAACCATGTGGTATATTGTCCTCCAACACCAGTTTCCCGTTATGCACCTCTATGATCGAACGACAAAGTGCCAAACCTAAACCAAGACTTCGATGGCTGTCTGCGATCGTATTTTTCCCTGTATAAAACATTTCAAATATATGCGGCTTCATTTCATCACAAATTCCAGGGCCGTTATCTTCTACTTGAATCTTTGCTTTTCCATTTTCATTCATGGCACAAATGCGGATTGTAGATCCTTTCGGTGTATATTTAATTGCATTATCGACCAGATTGATCAACACTTGCAGGATCAGCCGCACATCCATACGTGCAAGTATCAATTCATCGCATTCTGTAACGATCTGATACTCTTCATGTTTCCTGCTGATATGCCGTAATGATTCCGCGATCACCTCATCTAATAATTGATCTGTAAATTTCAGTTTTAATCTTCCATCATTTAATCTTGTGATCGATAATAAATTTTCAACGATATTGATCAACCATTCTGAATCATCATAAATATCTGTATAAATCTGATGTTTTGTTATATCATCAAGACGTTCTCCACTATTTAACAGCATGTCTGCATTCCCAGAAATGGAACAAAGTGGTGTCCTTAGATCATGTGAGATCGCACGAAGCAGATCTGCTCTTAACTGTTCATTTTTGGCAAGAACGGAGATTTTTTCTTTCTCCATGATATTCTTTTTATTTTCCATGGCAAGTGCACATTCATTGATCACAGAAAGTAAGATACTATATTCGAAGGAATCGAATGTATATTCGTCAACTGGTATTGCGATCACACCATACACATTATCCTCAATACAAATGGCAAGGTATAGACACTGTGCATCTTTAAAACGTTCGGTCGTTGCTCCAGCACGCTGCTTGTTTTCATACACCCATTTTGCGATCTCCTGCTCCCTGCTTGTCAATAAATCTTCTGTCTGTTCTTTCTTTTTATTCGAAAATATATGTGGTGCTGACAATTCATCGCCTTCCACAACATATGCTACAATACTGCGGTCTAATAATTTGATAAGCTGTGTACATGTAATACTTAAAATATCCGTATCGTTTTTTGCTTTTTGAAGTAACCGGTCTGTGTCAAATAAAATCTGTGTACGAAATGCAGATTGTGCTGAAAGCCTTGCATGTGTTTTTAATTTTGCTGCAAGTGTTCCAGTAATGACAGAAGATATTAACATGATCACAAAAGTTACCGGATATCCAACTGCATACGTCTGAAATGACATTCTTGGTTCCGTAAGGAAAAAGCAGAACAAAAATACACTTAAGACAGAACCTCCAATGCTGTATAAATATCCATCTGTAAGGATTGACGTTAATAAAACACCCAAAATATAAATTGTAACGATGTTTGTATCTGTAAATTGAAGTTTCTGGATGAATAGACCGATCAACGTACAAACTGCAAATATAAATAATGTCAATAAACTGTCTTTCATCGTAGGCTTTCCTACATAAACCGCTCCATGCGGTTTTCGATAATTGTCTAAGTTCATCGCATCTGGAATAATGTGGATATCAATATCAGGAACAGCCTCGATCAACTTCTCTGTTAATGTCTGTTTGCTAAAAAAGTGATTTCTCTTTGCACTGCTTTGTCCAATCACGATTTTTGTGACATTTGATAAATGTGCATATTCCGCGATCTGTACCGGAACATTTTCCCCATGTGTCATTACGATTTCCGCACCAGATTCCTTTGCAAATTGTACATGAGCTTCCAGTCTTCTTTTGTCCGATTCTCTTTCTCTTTTTCCTGTCTGTACATACAATGCCGTAAAACGTGCCCGCATATCTCTTGCCATTTTTGCTGCTGTACGTATGATCTTTTCATTCGATGGTGAAGAAGAAAGGCAAACAAGAATGTGTTCGTTTTCTTTGTTCAGCTCTACAAATTCTCCTGTGCTCATCTTGGCCCCCTTTCCTTATCGGATGCATTATATCATGATCGTCAATAATAATCCATAAACACATCAATCATCGTCATCATCTTGCTCCCTGTCAATTACTTTCCGATTTTCTCCAAGAAAATAATTTACTTTTTTCAAAAAGAATAACACAAATGCAAACATCAGTATTACCGCCAATGCTAAAATGAAATCTGACATAAGCTCTCACCTCTTTTTCATGACATCAGATACAAAAACACTTTTTGATCGCTTTATATTCTCCTAATACCAATAATGTAACATCTTCCTTAAAACAGGTATCCGCAGATATCGCCATACTTACTTTTCCATCATCTTTTACTGCCATAATGTTAATATCATATTTTTTTCTAATATCAAGTTTTCCCACTGTCTTTCCGATCCATTCCTTCGGAACCTCTACCTCAAAGATCGCATGTGAGGCATCGACTTCCATATAATCAAGAATATGATCATCGGTATAACGGATCGTTGCCCATTTTGCCACCATTTTTTCTGGATAGACTACCTTATCGGCTCCATTTCGTAAGAGGAATTTTTCCTGTACATCTCGTTCAGCTCTGGAAATAACCATTTTGCCTCCAAGTTCTTTTAACAGACAGGTGGTTTCCAACGAATTTTGAAAATTCCCACCGATCGTAACAAAACAGATATCATAATTTGCAATCCCCAGAGATTTTAAAAATTCCTCATTCGTACTATCCCCGATCTGTGCATTTGTAACATATGGAAGTGCTTCATTCACTCTTTCCTCATCCAGATCAACTGCCATGATCTCATGTCCAAGCTGACTTGACTGTATCGCTATATGTTTTCCAAAACGTCCAAGTCCGATCAATAAAATATTCTTCATCATCAATTCCCTCTTTCTTTTATCCCACTATAATCTTATCAAGTGGTAGTTTTGCTTTTCGTTTATTTTTATCTGAAAATACTGCATAGATCAGCGTCAAACCGCCAACACGTCCCAAATACATCAGTATGATCAAAATGATCTGTGACAGAATATGAAGTTTTGGTGTGATTCCTAATGTCAAACCTACGGTTCCAACTGCAGATGCTGCTTCAAACAGACAGCTTGAAAGCGGCAGTCCCTCATACACACTGATCGTCATTCCGCCTGCAAAAAATAAGATAAAATACATCATTGCGATCGTTGTTGCATTTTTTATCACACTAGCATCGATTCTTCTTCCAAATGCTGTCACATCATCACAACTTTGAAAGGTCGCCAGTACATTTAAAAGTAACAGAGCAAATGTTGTTGTTTTCATACCTCCTGCTGTAGAACTTGGTGAACCTCCGATCAACATCAATAAGATCATCATTGCCTTTGATGCTCCTGTCAGCATCGAAAGATCTGTCGTATTAAATCCTGCAGTTCTCGGTGTCACAGCTTGAAACAATGATGCAAGCAACCGGTGAATCCCTGATAGATTTCCATAATCCTGAAAGAAAAAGAAAACAGCTGGTAACAAGATCAAACATAATGTTGTGGTTAGAATAATCTTGCTCTGCATATGGTAACGTTTGAACCGAAATTTATGAAGATAAATGTCTTCCCATGTAAAAAATCCAATTCCACCAATGATGATCAGTAACATGATCACAATGTTGATCACTGGATTTACCGCATATGATGTCAATGATACAAATGGATGCCATTTTGTTCCAAGAAGATCAAATCCTGCATTACAAAAGGCTGATACAGAATGAAAGATCGACATCCAGATTCCCCGTAATCCAAAATCATGACAGAAAACAGGCATCATAAATAACGCACCGATCAATTCGATCAATAAAGTTCCTTTTAAAATAAAACTCATCAATCGAACGATCCCTCCTACTTTCGGTGCAGAGATCGCATTTTGCATCGTGCTTCGCTGCATAATCGATATTTTTCTTCCTGATAATATAAATACGGATGTTGCTGTTGTTATAACTCCCAGACCTCCGATCTGTATCAGGAACATGATCACTGTCTGTCCAAAAACGGACCAGTAACTTCCAGTATCCAGAACTGCAAGCCCTGTCACACATACTGCAGAAGTTGACGTAAATAATGCTTTGTGAAATGGTGTTATGATTGCTTGAGCTGATGAAATTGGCAGCATCAGGATCAATGCTCCAAAAAGGATCACTCCTGCGAACCCTAATATGATCACCTGAAATGATGTTAAATGTCTTTTTTTATGAATCTTCCATTGCATATATGATCTTACCTCTTTTTCAAATTATTTTATGACTTTTTGATCTTATCATCATTATATCTTTTATGATAAAAAGATAGTGTAAGGATATGTTCTCTTGTATTAAGATTGTATAAAGAAAAAAGGAGCTGGTATCGTTTTTTGATACCAGCTCCTTTTCTTCTATACGATATATGGAGTGCATTACAATGTTTTATCGAATGCTTTTTGCTAATTCTTTTGCTTCTTTTGTTAACTCTTGAATCTTATCAAAATCTCCTGCTTTCACAAGATCTCCTTTAACCATCCAGCTTCCATCAATGCTTTTGCAAGAGGAAGTGCATCTTTAGTATTTTCTAATACTACAACACCTAATTCTTTAAATTTCTCTGCAATATAACTCATTCCTGATTTCCTTTCTTATCTTTTAATATCAAAATTCATTTGCATAATATGTTCGATCAGAGAAACATCGTCTGTGATATTTCCATCTCCATGAATGGTATGTTTTACCGCACTTGCTGCGACACCAAAATCCGCGATATCCTGTGGCTTATACTCATTCATCAATGCATAAATGATTCCACTGACAAAAGCATCTCCTCCACCAACGCGGTCTAAGATATGAAATCTTAACTTCTGGCTTTCATACGTTTTTCCATCATACCAAAGGTATGCCATCAGACTATTTTCACTGCAGCTATGTGCATATCTGACATGTCTTGCAATACATTTAATATTTGGATAACGTTTTACAAACCCATGAAACACCTCATCCTGCTGTTTGAAATCTGGTTGAAATGGAACTCCGTCTTTTACATCTCCTGTCTGATGATCCTGTTCATCTTTCCATAAATGATATGGTTCAATTCCAAATAAAACATCAATATATGGAAGACACATCGTACAGAAATCTCTTGCTTCCTCCCAATCCCAGAGAGTACTTCTAAATGTAGAAACAACAGGTAACTGTCTGCACAATGAGACAATTGAATCTCATAGAGAAATTGCACAGGCGATTGCCGCGCATGACCCTTTGAGAGCACAGGATGCAATGTATCTACATCTTGTTTATAACAGAAAGGTGATTTCCACTTCCACAATCTAGGGAAGCAAAAATTCCTGAGAACAATTTCATTTTTATTGCTCTCAGGAATTTTTATTTTCATCTTTTTTCATAAACCACACATTCATAAGGCTTCATTTGCAATCGGTTTCCAATCACTGTTGTCTGTTCATAATTTACAAATACAACACTTTCATAATCTTCTAGCAATTCTACGCTTTTTTCCTCAGAGCTAAAATTACAGATCAACACAAGCTTCTGATCTCCATACGATCTGCTATATGCAAAAATATGGTATTCTTCCTCATACATTGGCTTAAAATCACCATATGTCAATATCTCATTATATTCTCCTGATTTTCGAAATGCGATGAGTCTTTTATAGAAATTTAAAATAGATCCATATTCTTTTTCTTCATCTTTGACATTAACGATCTTATAATTTTCATTCACTGGCATCCAAGGTTTCTCTGTTGAAAATCCTGCATTTTCATCGTGATTCCACTGCATTGGCGTTCTCGCATTATCTCTGCTATGATGACTTGCTATTTTCAATGCCTGTTCTTCTGACATTCCAGCTTCCCGTGCAATATGATACTGGTTAATCGTTTCCAGATCATTAAACTCTGCATATTCCCATCTGCGGTTACTCATTCCAATTTCCTGTCCTTGATATAGAAATGGTAATCCCCTCTGACAAAGCATGATCATTGCAAGTGCTGACAGGCTATAAAATCCATAATCTTCTTCTGGAATGAACAGGCTCGCTCCTCTTGGCTGGTCATGATTTTCGATAATGTTCGCTTCAAATCCTGCCTTTTCGATGATCTTTTGGTTATGAAATGTTTCTTTTTTCCAGTCATCAAATGGCTGCGGCCAGTCATAATCCATATAGTTTTTCCCTTTTCGATATGCATGACATGGCTCAAATGCAAAGATTATGGAAAAATATCCTTGATCTCCGATAAATTGTGGAAGAATTTCTTCTTTGACAAACATTGCTTCTCCAACAGTTAATGCATCGTATGGTTCAAAACAACGATGTTTCATTTCCAGAAGAAAATCTCCGATTCCTTTAACTTTTCCAGTTACTTTATATACATCTGCGAGTCCGTCCGGACCATCTGGTTCTAAGTCACTCCATGTCAGGTCTTTCTTGATATTCATGATCGCATCAATCCTAAAACCTGCAAGTCCCTGATCCATCCACCAACAGATCATCTCATAAATCTTCTCACGAACGGTCTCATTCTCCCAGTTCAGATCTGGTTGTTCTTTTGCAAAAGAATGCAAATAAAACTTATTGTCATACCCTGGGATCTTCTCCCAGACACTGCCTCCAAAATAAGATCTCCAGTTGGTCGGTGGCTGCCCATCTTTCCCGTCTTTGATATAAAAATATGATCCATATTCCCCTTCTGGATCTGCCATTGCCTTCTGGAACCATTCATGTTCACTGGAACAATGATTCACAACAAGATCCATCAGAATATACATATTTCTTTTCTTTGCTTCCTTGATCAATTGTTTCATCTCATCCATTGATCCAAACATCGGATCGATCGCATAATAATCGGAAATGTCATAACCGTTATCCACC
>ERZ780151.2183-NODE-2183-length-11743-cov-3.636807_pt1 | contig 11743 bp, 8 predicted proteins | sample MGYA00510983_ERZ780151 | MGnify/ENA primary metagenome ERZ780151 (study PRJEB29588, sample SAMEA2144623) | human gut metagenome | biome: human gut; feature: human-associated habitat; material: faeces | place: Denmark | collected 2008/2010 ... | reverse complement strand
TACCCGATCAGCGGTCCTAAGGAATCCCCAGTGATCCGGTCGCTTCCGATGCAGAGAAATACCAGTTCACGGAACATGCGTCCGTCCTTTTGAATGCAGTAAGAAAACAGCGACGCCAGCTCTTCGCTGGCGCTGCGGCTTCGCTCATTGATGTAGTAAACTTCGGCGTCTTTTTTTCGAAACATGACCGGTACCTGCCTTTCAGAAGAATCATCCACAGTTTAACCGTATATGGTATAAACTATTCCTGCAATGAAAAAAACATGACATGCCCTCCGGTGCAGAAAAACGGGAAAACAGTCGGAAAAAACCGTGACAGCCCTGCCCCAAAACGATCTTTTTCGCGGAACATCCGTGATAAAGTAGGCAAAAAGGGGTGAAAAGCATGATTGAGATTGTCTATAAAGAAAACAAAGAGCAGGCGAACGGCAACGAGGGATACTTTCATCTGCCGAAAAATATCCGCCAGGTCGGTGATACGAACGGCAGGGAGCGGATTTATCTGGAAGATTATGTCGGAACCTTTCTGAAAAAATATTTTTCCGCACCAGAGGGACGTGCCGCCATGCTGTTCGGCGAATTTAAGTGGGCGGACGGAATTTCCTACTTTTTTATCCGCAGCGCGGCCGCGATTCATACGATGGAGCCGGCGCCGGATCACCTGGTCTTCGATGATGCAGTATGGACGGAGGTCCACGATGTGATGGAAAAATATTTCAAAAACCAGCAGATCCTCGGCTGGGCACTTTCTCTTCCGGGATACGGGGAGGATCTGAATGAACAGATCATCCGAGCGCATCTGAACCACTTCGGCGGAAATGACAAGACGCTGTTCCGCGTCAACGGACAGGAAAAAGAGGAAACCTTCTATACGTACGAGGGCGGCACCCTGCGGAGCACGGGAGGCTTTTACATTTATTATGAAAAGAATGAGCCGATGCAGTCGTATCTGATCGATCAGAATCAGAACCGGTCGATCGAAAACGGAGAGAGCGTGCCCGACCGCGCTGTCAGCGATTTTCGGAAGATGATTGAGGAGAAGAGCGGGGAGGAGCCGGAACACGATCACAGAAAGCCGATCCTCTATGCGATGACAGCATGCGCGGCTGCGGCGCTTCTTGTGACGGTGACGCAGAAATACGGAGATGCGCTGCCGTTTCCGGGGAAAACAAAGGAGCAGACGGTAGCAGTGGCGGGAAACGTACAGGGAGAGAAGACACAGACGGCGGAGAGTGCAGCGGAAGCATCAGCGGCGGAAGAGGGAAACACAGGGGAAAATACTTCGGCACCGGAAAGCACAGGAACGGAACTGGAAACGGAAAATGAGAGCGGGAGCGCGGCGGTAAGTGAGGAGCAGAATTTATCCGGAACGGATCCGGCAGGCAGCGGAGAGCAAAGCACATCCGGCGGGGAGCAGACTGGTGCAGCGGAGAACAATACCGGTACGGCGCAGACAGATCCAGCACCGGGAGCAGAGCCATCGTCCGCCCCGGGAACTGCTTCCGGCAGTGAGACGGCAGAAACCGCCGCGCAGGTCTGGCAGGAGTACACCGTACAGAAGGGGGACAGCCTCTCGAAAATCAGTGAGAGATATTACGGAACGATGAGCAGAGTGAAAGATATCTGCGAACTGAACCAGATCGCGGTGGAAGATCTCATATATGCGGGGCAGAAAATATACCTCCCAAAATAGAGAAAAATATGGTACACTAGAGCGGAATCAAACTGCGGCCGAAAGGGCGGCAGAAAATAAGTCCGAAAAGAACATAAGGGGAATGAAAATGGACGGAAAAAACAGAGAAGAACAGGAGAACGGAGCAAAAGTCCGGGATCTTGAGGAGTATAAAGCAGAAAACAGAAAAAGAAAACGCAGACGCCGGATCACCGTCGGAATCCTTGCGGGAGCCATTCTCGCAGCCGGAATCGGTACAGGGGTATGGATTCAGCTGCGTACTTTTCAGGGATACGACACGGTACAGGCAACAGAGACCGAAGACACCGATACGTATATGTTTCAGAAATCCGGAAATAAGATCGTGCGCTACGGCATCGACGGCATCGAACTGCGCGACCGGAAAAATCAGACCCTCTGGAGCGATCATTATACCATGGAAAATCCGCAGATGATATCCTGCGGCGATGCAATTGCCATTTACGATAAAAACGGAACCAAAATTGTTGTATACGATGCCGATGGAAAGGCCGGCGAAATTACCGCGTCGTATCCGATCGTGAAAGCATCCGTTGCAGGCCAGGGCGTCGTTGCGGCGATTCTGGAAAACAACGGGGAGAGCTGGATCAAATACTATAATACCGATGGAACGGAGATCGCCTCCTCTCACCCGAACATGGACAGTCCGGGCTATCCGATGGATCTCTCACTTTCTGCGGACGGACTCTGGATGGCGGTTTCCTACGCTTACGAAGACGGCGGCAAGATGAAATCACAGGTCGCTTTCTACAATTTCGGAAGCAGGGGCGAGGATCTGGTGGACAATCTTGCAAGCTCGTCGAGCTACACCGATATGCTGTGCCCGCAGATCGAAACCGCGGGAACATCCTCATGGGTTGCCTTCTTTGACAACGGCTTCCGCGTTTATGAAGGAACAAACAAGCCGAAGGAAACGGTGAGCGTATCGGAAGATGGAGAAATTTTAAGCTGCGCGTATGCGGACGACCGCGTGGTTCTGATTCTGCGCGGGGAGAGCGACGATCATCCTTACCGGATGAAAATCTACAATCTGAAAGGAAAGCAGCTTGCGGATGAAAATCTGGATTTCTATTACCAGAACCTTCAGATAGAAGAAAAACAGATTCTGCTGACGAACCGGCAGGAGCTGTGTGTATATACCTTAAATGGAAGAAAGAAGTACAGCGGCGTGGTCAGCGAAACACAGATTCACGAGATCCTCGGCATGGGGCAGAACCGGTATCTGCTCGCGGAGGAGGACGGCGTTTCGATGATCCGGCTGAAATAGGAGAAGAAAAACATGAATTGGCTGAGATACGTATTACTTGCGGTGTGTATTCTTTCCGCGCTGGCTGGATATCGAAAGGGGCTGGTCCGGACAGTGCTGTCCATGGTGTCCCTGATTCTGGTGACAGGACTGGCGATCTGGATGAATCCGTATGTGACGGATGTGCTGAATGAGCGGACGGAGCTGCCGCAGTATGTGGAGAAGAAATGTTTAGAGACATTTGAAAACAATGAATTTCTGTCGGGGGAAAACCAGGATGTGCAGAAGAAATGGCTGGAGAGCATGGGCGTGCCGGAGGAGCTGGTGAACCAGATTCTCGGAAGCGGCGCGGTGCAGGAGTACCAGGAGGAACAGCTGCACAGTCTGGCATCCTACGCGGCGAAGGCGGTATCGGAAAAGATTATGAAAGGAATCGCTTTCTTTCTGACCCTGGTGCTGGCCGTTGCCTTGGTGACGATTGCGGTGAAAATTGTGGAACTGATCGCGGAAATTCCGGGGATCAGCTTTTTGAACCGCATGGGAGGAGCAGGACTTGGTGTCGTGCGTGCGGTGCTGTGGATCTGGATTTTCTTTGCGGTGGTGTACTGCTTTCAGGCGACACACTGGGGGAATGTATGCATGAAGCAGATCCAGGGCGATCCGGCACTCGCATGGCTGAGGGAAAACAATCCGGTATTGCTGTTATTGAAGAATGTATTGTAAAAGATGAGAGAAAAACGGTTCCTGGTGGGGCCGTTTTTTTACGTGGGGAGTTGGACGAGAAAAAGCGGTCGGCGTGTGGGCGGTGGATGCCGTATGAAGGAGAGTAACGTGCCGGGGCGCGGGGCTGTGATTTGGGTGGGGCGGAGACCGACCGCTTTTTCTCTGAAGTTGAGAGCGGAAGAATCTGCTAGATAGAAGGGGATAAGAATGGAAATGAAAGAACAAATAGGATATTAGTGGAAAAAGTTGAGAGTTGTGGAAAATATGGGGGTTGAACTGATATGAAAAGAAATATCTATAAATATACGTATTTATATAAAAAAAATTACATGTTTTTGTGAAAAAAATATTTATGTGAATTTATAATGAATAAAACTGAAAATATGTACAAAAAGCATATTGAAAAAAGAAGAAATATAGATATAATGTAAGTATGTAGACGAAAAAGAAAAGCTGAACAAGACTATTTGCATATGAAAAATAAAAAAACGATGGAAAATATGTAATTATAGATGACGGGACAGCAGGGGGCTGTTTCTGAGTGAGAATGAATACTATGTTGATGAGAATAAAAAAGTTGTTTTGTGCAATTCTGAAAAAAAAGATAATCTGTTTAGAAAGAGATATAAACTAACACATGGCGATAAGTGTTATAGTATCATCAAATATTTTTGCCCAGAGGTAGAATTTATCTCTATAAAAATTATGGAAACAGGGGAAAGAGGTAGCATTGATTCATTCAAAGCGGCGTTAGAATGGTGCTTAAAAGAAAAGATAAAACTTGTGCATATGAGTGTTGGAACAACAAATTATATAGATGCAAAAAAGATAGAAAATATTATAAAACAAATGGTTTCTAATAAAATGATATTATGTGCAGCGCTATCAAATACAAACTTTCCTACATGGCCGGCATGCTTTGATGGGGTTTTCGGGGTAAGAAATTATATTGCTAAATTGCAGGAAAAAGAAATTTCGGTGTCTAAATCATTTCCTTTTTCGGAAATGAATTCGATACAGTTAAATTTTGATGACGTTTTAAAGAAGATTGTTGGGAAAGAATACAAATCAAATAGTTTTGCAGCTCCGATTATTACTGTGCTTTTGATATGTTATTTAAGGAAAAATAAAAAAGGTTCATACCAAGATGCAAAAAAATTTATTATGAATCATATAAACAAATGTATCTATGAAAAAGAATTGGAATGGAATGGGATTGTGAATAATAAAGCGTGGTCGCGAGTTTTGAACAAAAAAAGATGTGTTTTTTAAAATTAATTGACAAGGAAAGGGATTTTGAGCATTTGAAAAAAATATCAGTTGTTGATATTAAAAGTGATTCTCAAATAGAAAAATTGAGCGATAGGATTATTTGGACACTTGAAAATTAAACATAAGCTTGTCGCATTTTGAAATATATAGGGGGAAGAAAGAATATGTTGAAAAGAGCAAGCAGAAAATTAAGAAGTACTCCTGCGAAAACATTGATGTATATCATACTGTTTTTAGTACTTTTCCTGGCGATATTTTCTATGCTGATGATTGGAATTGCAAGTGGAAATAAAGTGAAAAGAGCACAGGAAACATTGGCCAACTCTATTACTCTGCGCGGGCCGGCCGAGGGAGAAGCTGGAAAATCATGTACTGTATATGCGATCCCGTCCGCAATCGTAGAAAAGTTCATTGACAGCAATTATGTTCAGGGGTACACCATGGAAGCGGGAACATATTGGCTTGATCCGGTGGATACGGAAACATATATCAGCGAGGAGACACAACAGCGCCTAAAAGGTTATCTGAAAGATTCAGGCATGTATACGATGACGGCTGTTGGAACACTGGACTGCGCATACGATACCTATTTTCTGGCAAAGGGTTACAGGATTGTGGAAGGAAGCGGACTGAGCTACGGAGAACGGGGCAAATATGAAGCTGTGGTAGGAGAAAAATACGCCGAAAAAAATCATCTCCATGTGGGCGATACTGTTAAATATAAAATGGAGCAGGGAACGATCGAATACTATAAAGTAAGTGCCCCGGAAGAAATTAGTTTCAAAATTCGAGGCATTTACAGAACTCCAGAGGTTTATCAGTCCGATTCCGTTGTGAATGACTGGCACAATAATTTAATTTTTATTCCACTGGATATTTTCTGCGAGTATTCTATGAAAGCATTAAAAATTCAAAATGTGGGATTTAATACAGTTACGGTCTATTTGAAAGATACAAAATCAGTTGAACCATTCATAGAAGAAACAAAAAACAAAATAAAAATAGGAAGTGTGGATGATGTTGTACAGACCGATGAAAATGGAATACGTTCCAGCGTAAAGCCAATGGTAATATCACAGCAGGATTTGGAATCTGGAGAATGGTCCTATCAGTTGATTCGAAACAAGGAATGGTATGAGATGGTTGCGAAACCTGTTGAAAAATTGAATCGTCTGATAGGATATATGATCGTAGGATTTGTGACTGCCGGAATTTTACTGTTCGGCATTCTGACCAGCCTGTCAGTCAAAGGGCGAAAACGTGAGATTGGAATTTTACTTTCGATGGGGGAACACAGAAAAAGGATTTTAGGACAGTTCGTTTTGGAGAATTTGGTTCCGGTTTTGATTGCCCTGGTTTTTGCGGCGCTGTGTGCGACACCAACAGCAGAGTATTTCGCAGATCGGATGATTTCGAATCAGGCTGAGAAAGTGGAGCAGGAAAATGAAGATCTGTCGGGAAATATTAAAAACGCGCTCCCGACAAGCGAAATAGCTGCGTATGAATCAACGGGAGTAACTGTTGATACGGATTTGTCCATTGAGTGGAACTGGAAAATCATGACGGGGATGATTCTTGGTATTTTAGATCTTTTCCTTTTGATATTAATTCTGCAAGTCGGCAAAATAACTAGAGAAAGCCCGGCATCTATATTGCTGGACAGAAAGTAGGTGTTCATGAAGAAAAAAAGAATGATAATGATCGTAGCGATGGTTCTGGTGCTGGTATGGCGGGAAGACGTTTTTGCAGTGGAATCTGGAACGACACAGGTTTCGCTACAGGCAGACTGGCTCCAAGAGGGAGATTACCAGTATAGCGTGGAAGAAGATGAAACTGTAACTTTACGAAACTATATCGGGACGGAAAGCGTGATTGTCACACCGAAAGAAGTAGGTGGGAAAGAAGTGACGAGAATCGGAGATTCCTGCTTTTTGAGAAAAACGGATCTTCGGGCAGTGCAGATATCCGAAGGCATTGTTGAAATCGGGGAATCTGCCTTTGCGGAAGATGGTCAGTACAGTGATACAACTGCTGGGTTTATCAGCATTGTAATGCCAAAAACACTAAAAAAGGTAGGAAAAAGCGCATTTCAGGGAACTAGAATCACACAGATTTATTTTTATGATGGTTTAGAGAGCATTGGTGATAATGCCTTTATGTATTGCTCTTCTTTGTCAAAAATACGGATTCCAGATAGCGTGGAGAAAGTAGGACAATTTTTATTTTTGGGAGCTGGAAAACCCTATGAAGAAAGTCAAGATAGTGCGATGAAGATTTTTGGCGGAAAAATAGCGGAAGAACTTGCAAAAGATAATCAAAGAGCCGAATATGGTGGTGAAGAAATGCAGGAAATTTCGATCCAGTATTGGCTTGAGAAGAAGGAGAATGAAACGAAAGAAGAGGTTATAGGACAAAAATATTTTGATAAAAATGATACAGGCTTTGAAAAAGTATTTTTTAAGGCTCCTTCGAGTGGAGAAAAGCAAAGTGGGAAAATAGTCTGGATGGACATATTTCTTGGGGTGTGTATGGTTGGACTAATAGGAATCAGTGTTTGCTTAAAGGATTAAAAATATTATATTTGTGAACAATGAAGAAAATAATAGAGAATAATAAATGTTTATATTTTTTAAAAGAGTTACTCAAATATAAAAAAGAAATAGGTATTTTGAGTATAAGCACTATTGTTTCTACAGTAACTGTATTTCTGCAACCATTATTGATAAAACAGATCACAGACATCGGAATACTCGAAAAAAATATGCCCCAAATTGTTAATGGAGTAGCCGGTTTATTTGTTTGTGTGCTGGTATATTTAATGATTGAAGTTGTGCAGGCAAAAACTTTTGCAGAAATACATAATTCATTCTATAAGAACTTGTATTGCAATGTATTTCGAAAATTATTGCATTTAAAAAAACATTATTTTCAAATGAAAAATAGTATGGAAATAGTGCAAATGTTACAATGCGATGTATCTCAGGTTGCGTCTATGACAGATAGATATGTAGTGATGAGCTTTTCGTATGTTTTTCGTGTAATTAGTGGACTTGCTGGACTTATGCTGTTGAGTCCTGAACTGTTATGCATTGTAGTGATAGTAATTCCAGTGAAATACGTGTTAGTAAAATGTCTTGCTAAAAAGCGTGAGAAAAACATGAAAATGTATATTCAAGTTGAGCAACAATTTGGAGGATGGCTTGGCGATACAATTAATACTGTGGAAGAAATTAAATTGTGGAATCTATATGAATTAAGAAAATGCGAATTTTTAAAACAGATTTGTAAATCGTTAGCGGTTGAAATGAAAGGAACCATGATTGAGACATGGAATATTTTTGGGGATGCTGTTTTAGAGTGGGGTGTAACAATTCTTATTTATTTAGTTGGTGGATATTTGGTGTTCGTGGGAAAAATTTCCATAGGTTCAGTTTTTGCTTTTGTTTCTTATTCTAGTTATGTTACAAGACCGGTAAATAGTTTAATTGATCTGCGTATGCATTTTGCAAGTGTCAAACCGTCCGCTGAACGACTTTATACATTTTTGAATATGGAAGAGGAACGAAGTGGAAGTAAAAGAGTGGAAAAAGAGATTTCGCCAATATTAGAATTTAAAAATGTGAGATTTCAGTATACAAAGGATAGGGAAGTGTTAAAGAAAGTATCTTTTAAACTTGAGCCGGGAGAAAAAGTGGCTATTATTGGAAAAAATGGAAGTGGAAAATCAACAATTTTGGAATTACTATTACGATTTTATGAACCGGAAGAAGGAGAAATTTTATGTAATGGTGAAAATATAAAAGTGCTAAAATTATCAGAATACCGAAGCCTTTTTTCTGTTGTGAGTCAGAAATCAGCGTTGTTTTTGGGGGACATTGTGCAGAATATAGATTTGGAGGGGAAAGCAGACAGACAAAAACTGAATGAGGTACTAAGGAAAAGTGGCGTGAAAAAATACTTGCAACGTTTTCCAGAAAAAGAAAAAACACAAATAGGAGATGATGGAGCATTTCTTTCAGGAGGAGAAAGACAAAAGCTTGTGGTTGCACGGGCACTATTGAAAGATGCGCCGGTTATGCTTTTTGATGAAGCGTCCAGTGGATTTGATGTAGAAGCCAATGAATATCTTTATAAAATTATAACAGAAGAAATGCCGGAAAAATCTGTGATTTTTATTACACATCATTATGATAAACTGGAAAAATTTGATAAAGTATATTTGGTAAAAGATGGGTTTCTTACGGAAGTGAGAACTGGAAAAATGTAGAGGCGACTAGATTATAGTAGAAAGGAACAATATGGCAGAACTGGAATTAAAAGAGGTAAGCTATTTTTACGAGAGCGGCGGAAAGAGAATTGATATTTTGGATAAAGCCAGCTATTCATTTGAGAAGGGTACTCTTTACACGATTGTTGGTCCTTCTGGATCGGGGAAAACAACGACGCTGACTTTGGCGGGTGCGCTGGAAGAACCTAAGAGCGGCTGCGTGTGCTTTGAAGGAAAAGATATCCGGGAAATTGGCTATACAAGATATCGAAACAGCAAGATTGGAATTGTGTTTCAGGCGTATAATCTGCTGCCTTATCTGACCCCGCTGGAGAATGTGCTGGCGGCAATGGAAATTACGTCAAATCCGATTAAAAACAAAAAAGAACGGGCGCGGGAACTTCTGACACGAATGGGAATTACAGAAGATCAGATGAAACGCAATATCAATAAACTTTCAGGAGGCGAACAGCAGCGCGTAGCGATTGCGCGTGCGATTTCGACAAATGCAGAGGTGATTCTTGCGGATGAGCCGACGGGAAATCTGGACGTTGATACGGCGGCTGGCATTGTGAAAATTTTCAAAGAGCTGGCTCATGAAGATAAGAAATGTGTAATAGCAGTTACACATTCGGAAGCATTTGCCGCGGAGGCAGATGTGGTGGTACGGCTGGAAAAGAAAAAATTGCAGGATTAAACATGGGGGGGAGGGAAAGTTTTTATGAACTGGATCAAAAGAGCATTTCGCAGTATTTCTTATCATAAAAAAAATACAATTCTGATGTTTTTAAGTTTCCTGATTTTATCCATCCTGATCCTGTTTGGCTTATGTATCCGCGCGGCAAGTCGGGAACGGATATGGGAGATTCGGACGAGCATCGGAGGAAGCGTGCTTGTATCGAATGAGCGTCAGATATACAGTGAAGAGCCGCGCGGTGTGAATTCGATTTCACATCAAAAATATTTGGAACTCTGCGCTGATGAAAGAATTCGGTTTGGCAGCTGTAATACGGTGACAGCTGCTCTGGCGGATAACTTTACAGCTGAAATTATGGACGGACAGGAAGAAAATGGAACAGAAAATATTTATGTGGAGGGATCATCTGATCCTGTCGAGTATTTTAGTTCTGTTTCTTCTGTAGTTACACTGATTTCGGGACATGTACCGCAGAATGCAGAAGAAGCGGTAGTCAGTGATGGGATTGCGGAACGGAATGGACTGGGAATAGGAGATACCATAGCTGTTCTTTCACCATACACAAAGGAGCGGTATACATTTAAAATCAGTGGTATTTACAGTACGAACGAGGCAGCTTACAGTGGAAATGTGGTATATAATAACCCAGCAAATGCTATCTATACCCTGGATACACCAGTTTATGAGATGAATGAAAATGATAATGTAAAAGAAATTACATTGCAGTTGAAGGACCCGGAAGAAGGAAGAGCGTTTGCTGAAGATGCGAAAAAAATGCCGGAATATATCAAAGAAGAATATGATATGGACTATACGGTAAATGTTTCAGCTTATAAAGCGGTGGCCGACAGCCTGAAGAGCCTGGCAGGGATTTCGAATCTCATGGTGATAGTTTCCGTGATCCTTGGAACTATCACATTAAGTTTTTTGATTCTTATGAATTTGCGGGATCGCATGTTTGAGATTGGCATTCTTCTTTCTGTTGGAGAAACAAAGATGCGGATTATGCTGCAGATGTTGATGGAATCTTTTTGCCCGGTATTGCTGGCAATTACAGCGGGGGTAATTTTTTCTTATCCTTTGGCGAATGTGATAAAAATAGCTGTAGATCTTTCGAACGGTGTGCAGGCTGCAATTAAGACACAGCAGATTATAATATTGTATCTTTGTGGAATGGGGGTTGTGCTGGCTTCTTCTATGGTTATGGTATACCAGATTGTACGATATCAGCCGAAAAAGATTTTGATGATGGAGTAAAAAAAGAAATAGTCAGATAAAATACTGAATATGCAGAATTGACCGTATTTTTCTAAAAATAAGAAAATTCGAAAAAAGGTGTTGACTTTTGCTTTCGGGGGTGTTATTATAACTAAGCTGTCAGCGAGAGCTACAGTGAATGAGTTCTTTTGAAACAGAAAAACCTAGTTCGGAGCCGGGTGGCTGCCGCGGGTTGCAAAAACTGCTTCAAAAAAACTTGAAAAAAGTTCTTGACAAAAGCAAATGAGTTTGATAAAATAAACGAGTTGCTGATCGAGAGAACAGCAAAGAAGTTCGAAAGAACTTCAAAAAATAAATTAAAAAAGTTCTTGACAAACGAAAAGTTCCGTGATAAAATAAACGAGCTGATCCGAGTCGGAACGGCAGAGATCCTTGATAATTAAACAGTGAAACACATCCTCGAAAGTTCTGAATAAGTAATTCAAAACGATCGAAAGATCCTTTAAAACAGTAAAAGGGATAAATTAGCTAGTATGTTGATTTTGAACTTGGAACAAACATTTTATCAGAGAGTTTGATCCTGGCTCAGGATGAACGCTGGCGGCGTGC
>ERZ780151.2161-NODE-2161-length-11844-cov-5.741369_pt1 | contig 11844 bp, 10 predicted proteins | sample MGYA00510983_ERZ780151 | MGnify/ENA primary metagenome ERZ780151 (study PRJEB29588, sample SAMEA2144623) | human gut metagenome | biome: human gut; feature: human-associated habitat; material: faeces | place: Denmark | collected 2008/2010 ... | reverse complement strand
TTGAACGCCAATCCGTCCTTATAGTGATGCCCGGTCCGGCCGCAGGATCTCGCATAGGCGGCGTCGTTGTAGGTGACCACAATGCCATCGATAGGTATGTCGTTTTCCTGCGCGTATTTCCGCAGGTGCCGGATACCGGCGTCCATATCGAACTGCGTCAACGCCTGCTTGCTCGCCAGATATTTGCAGATGGGAAAGCCGAGCTGTTCGATGGCCCGAAGCCGCTGCGACTTCCAGGGATATTCCTCAAAGCCCTCCAGCACATTGAAAGCCATAAAGGTCACACGGCGATCCTTGCAGGCGCCGCAGTCCAGCAGTCGGACAGAGCCGGCAGCCAGATTACGCCCGTTTTTATAAGGTTCGCCATTTCCGTCCCGCAGCGTGTCCTTTAACGCCTCAAAATCGCTGGGACGGATAAATGCTTCGCCGGTAACGACCAGCCGTTCCTTGTACGGGATCTTATCCGGGATGCCGGAGATCCCCAGCACATTGTGAGTAATGTTCTCACCTGTATCTCCATCGCCGCGGGTAGCGGCCTCCATCAAAAGGCCATTTTCATAGGTCAGCTTTACCGTCAGGCCGTCCAGCTTGAGCATCAGCATGACCATCTGCTCTCCCGCAAAGCGCAGAAGCTCCGCGCTGCTCTTCGTTTTATCCAACGACAGCAGCGGAATCGGATGCACTGTTTTCACCAAGGCGCTGACAGCGGGATAGCAGCCTACCGTCTGCGTGGGCGAGTTCGTCATGCTGAAGCCGGTTTCCTTTTCCAACGTACTCAGTTCATCAAAAAGCGCGTCATATTCGGCGTCTGTCAGAGACGGCGCGTTCAGATTGTAGTATTCATACCGGCAGCGATTCAGCCGGTCTGTCAATTCCCGTATCTGCTGCTGTTTACTCTGTTCCATTTCTTACACCAGCCTTTCCTTAGAAAATGCTCCGAAATTCAGTTCATAGATCATCTTTTCAATCCGCGTATCATCGTTCCATGCGGCCTCCATCGCCGCACGGTTCCTCGCCTGTACCAAGACCAGACCGTCCCGGAGCTGCATCAGCAGCTCCGGGCGTTGGGCGCAAATAACCGCGAGGTTTCCCAACTGTTTCATTTTCACATGACTCCTTTTATACAGCAATATAGGTTTCCCAGTACGATTCCCGCTGTGCCGCAATCGTGAGTGGAACAATGGTGCTGCCAATATTGGCCGGCGCCTGCGTCAGTCCATAGACAGCCTGCGTACTCCGGATACGAACCATCTCCCGCTTGAGCTGAGAGAGGATGTACTCCTCCATATACCCTTTACGGGGATCGTAGCTGTTGACTGCCCGGATCAGGCGTACCGCCAAAGACTGGTACACATCATCGGGGTCTACGGGTTCTGTCTGCATAAACGCGGCGTACTGCGCCATGACCGTGTCAATGCACCAAAGATGCTGTTCCACCACAGCGTTGCGCTGCGTGATCGTAAATCCGTTTTTCATTTTCTGTATAGTTTCCTTTCTTTCGTTCAAATGTGTTGTATTGCGGCTTAGGCCGCGGTTTCCATGAGATCCGACACCAGAACATCCACCAGCCGCTGACCGGCAAGGTCGCCGGTATGGATACGAATGTCATCCTGCCGCAGCTGCTCGAATTCCTGCAGGCGAAGGACCTTGCTCTTTTCCGCTTTTTCCCTGTCACTCTCGGTCAGACGCTCGGAGACAACCTTCTGCCATTCTTTTAGGAATTTCTCCGCGTCCTTGAGGTCATCGTTCTGTCGGTCAAAGTAGGTCCGTTTCTGCCGTATCGTGCCGTTTGGCTCCACCTCAAGGGTGTAGTACGGCTTGTCGATCTCTGCGGTCTTGCGCAGGAACAGGATATATGCCTCCTGCTGCTCGATGCGCTCCCAATAGCGGTCTGACTTGCCGACACAGTGGGAAAGCGCATCGCCCTCGCGCATAATATCGCGCACACCTGACGGAACGACGATGGAATACATCTCTCCGGTGTATTCGTATTTCGGTTTGATCAAGCGGCAGATACCTGCAATTTTCCGATACTTTCTTGCTGTTGCGGCAGCTTCCATGTCCCGTTCTCTTTTCCGCAGTTGCTCCACCAGTTCATCGTGACGCTGGCGCAGCAGCTTGACACGGTACACGATCTCATCATGAGTGTTGATTCCCAGCTTGTCCGCCATGGAAAGGTAATCCCGCCATGTGAAAATAATCTGCCGCAGGGAATCCCGTGTGCCGCTTTTCTGACGCTGAAGATAGTTGCAGACCTGCTGCTCCGACATTCGATCCAGAATGAAGTCGATATCGGAAACATGGATATTCTCCTGCTCCAGCCAGCGCAGCGCATGATCCGGGATGATTCTGCCGCTGCATTTTTCCCGCTGCAGCCAGTCGAGCATAATGGTGCCGCCGTTGAGTGTCCGGAGCCGCGAAAGCCGGTTCGTATCAAGCGCCAATGCCTTGACAAGACTGGTTTCGGACTCCTGCCGAATACAGCTTTTTACGACTCCGAAATCTTCCAAGCACTCCGTGGTCAGCCGCGGAAGATTGGCTTTGCAGATCTGCTCAATGCGGGGAAACCTCTCCCACGCAAACAGGTACCAGTTAGGGCTTACACAGCCCCGGCAAAGTCTTACATACTCCCTCAATCCGGTCCTTACAAGAAATGGGGCAATGCTGGAAAGCGTTTTTCCATAGATGCTCCCCGGCTGATAACAATACTCGTTGTAGGAATAGCCCATACCCGTGTAGACATACTCATCGATGCCCTCCACCCATCGGGTACGGCGCTGTTTGTACCAGCCCCAGTAATACGAATGTGAGGACAGATCCTCACGGTAGAAAATACGCTGCTTCTCAAAGCTGGAGGTTTTCGATGTGATGGTGTTCTCTTCTTTCCGGTACTGCCTGTTCACGTGAAACTGGCGAACCACAAACCCGTCTCCGCACTTCTGGGCCAGATATGCACATTCGGTCGGTGAGCGCAGGTACTCCGTTATTTTCCCTTTCGCCTTGAACGTGATCTTATGACGGCATCTCGGGCACTTTCCCACCGCGTTATGATAGGGCCGCTGTTTCAGTGCGACTTCCTTTTCACAATAGGTGCAGTAGCCGTACCTTGCCCCGCCCTTGCGGTAATCGTAGAAGATGTAGTTTTCCTGAATACCCACCTTATTGACCCAACGCTCCCAGTCCTTCGGCAGCGGCGGTGTCTGAGAGAGCTCCGCATCCCACGGATCGGTTTCCTTTCTGTGCCGGCGTTCCAGTTCAGCATCACGAACGGCGCGCTGAAATTTCAGAATAGCCCGATATACGCTTTTTTCATCCGACGCCAGATATTGCCGGATCTGTTCATCATCCACGGCGCTGATCCACACGTTATTGGATCCCTTCGCCTGCCATTCCAAGTAGTCGATCTTTGCCGCCCGCCACTCGTTACGGGAACGGTCATAGGTGAGAAACTGCTGCTTTTCTTTCTCCATGAAAATCTCATAGACCGGCAGCGTTCCTCCAAGGCGCATTGCATCCGGGTCATACAGGGTGACTTTCAAAATGCCGCCCTCTACCGCGCTTCGTACAAAACCGCTGTATCGGCATCGATAGAAAGTGTTCCAGCCCGAACCGACCTTGACCGGCACATCCTCGCGGGCAACCGCAAGCATTTCTTCAGTCGCAGGCAAATTCTTCATTTCCAGCAAACTGCTTTTTTTCATTTCTGCACCGCCTCTCTTTTCACAAAATCAATGTCATACCATACATCAGGCAGAATTTTTTCTCCATCGACCTCAACGACTGCAATCTGACAGATTTCTTCGGTTTCACGCTGCTCTCTGGCAAATGCAAGAACATCGCCCAGCTTTCCACACGCAGCGGGTTCCTTGCCTCGAACGATGGCATAGCCGCCGCGGCTAACGCCGTGCTCACGCTGTACCTTGTCACTCACCTTGCGGCCTGGGTGATCCACCATGTAGGCAAGTGCATGAAGAAAGAATTCTTTCCTCGTCAGCCGCCGCAGAATTGTCAGTTCCGTGCAGGCAATTTTGGAGTCACGATCGTCCTCGTCAATATCCCCGCCGGGCTGCACCAAGCAGTAAATGGAGCGATTCATGTCACCATAGTAGGAAAGACAATCCAGCGGGTTCTCCGCACAGTGAAAGCCGTTACTGGCGCAGTTTGCCTCCGGAGTGACATTCTTTCCCATGACGAACCGATAGCCACGGCAGGAGAGATCCGGCTCAAAGCCTTTATAAGCATACATCAGGCTGCCTCCCCAAAGGAGGAGAGGTCACCCAACGAGATCTGCCCATCGTCGGCTTCCGCTTTTTTCGGCGGTTCCTTCTTCTCCGGCTTGTTCTTCTTTTCTTCCTTTTTCTTCTTGGAAACGGACTTGGAAGATGTTTTTCCACGATAGGGCTGCGGGACAAACTCCTCTTCATCCCCCTGATCCTCCTTGGCATCGGGGTCACGGAAATAGTCCTCCGCCCACTGATAGCAGAGATCGTCGGGAATATCGCAGCCGTATGCCTGCTGACCGGGTCCCGGCTGAACGCCGTTTGCCTTCAGCTCGTCCTGCACATAATCCCATGCCTTCCGGCTGATGTACTGGAAACAGTGAATCATGCTTTTGCGCGGGTGCATGGTGAGCCGGGCAAAGCCGAGGTCATCAATACACTTGGTCTGGATAAACTCGGCAACGCTCTCTTTCATGTTGCGCCGCGTCAGCTTCTCCGTATCTGCGGACACACGCTTTGCGGCAGCCTTGAGCAGCTCTGCCGGGCCCATGGCATCCAACCTTTCCAGCGCGGCCTGTTCCGCCCGCTTTTCCGCCTGCTTGGCGTCCCACTCTGCTTTGCGCTTGGCTTCAGACGCTTCGTGCGCACGGCGTGCCTCATCCTCGCTTTGGGTGTTGGGGGCGGTTGCCGGTTCGCTGGCCGCCGCTGCCGGAGTCGGATCTGCAGTCGGAGAACTAGCTGTCGCCGGTTCAACAGGAGCCGCCTGCGGCATATCCATAGCACCATCTTCCGTAAAGGCGTCGGAAACGGCAGCCTCGCTGTTTTGAAGCTCGTAATCCATATTTGAAAAAGCGCCCATTCGTACATTCCTCCTGTTAAATAAAAAATGAGAAAAGGACGCTCCTGTGCCAATGGCACAAGGCGTCCCTTCTTACATACTGCGCTCAAACCGTATAGACCAGTGTGCTGAACGGGTCGAAGCAATAGCACACGACGGCAGGATACTGAGCGGCTGTTCTTTGAATTTTCTGTTGGACAGCAAGGGCCTCTCCCATTCCACAGGGAGTATCCCATCCAGTCCAGACCATAGCTGTGAAATAACGGTGTTCCGGATGATACCGTGTCTCCGCCCCAAGTCCTTGACAGATTCCCAGCATGGCTTTCAGCTGCTTTGTCTTCTGCTCGTCCATTTCTAAATGGATCGTCTGCGGTAAAGCCTGCATTCAAGCCTTCTTTGCCAGCGCGGGAGAGAATTTCACCTGCGGAAAACCGGCCATATCGCAGTAGAAGTATCTGCGCTCGCTTTCATCATAAAGCTCCAGCACATCGGATGGGGCAATGCTGCGGCCGCGATAGTCCGGGGGGAACGCCTGGTTATAGCGTGCAAAAATGCGCTCCAGAATATCACGTTCATCTTGCCCAACCGGGCAGATCAGTTCACCGTCGTAAACGAGTGTGTATTCCGCCGCGGGTGGCTGCTGAAAGCCGGCCTTGTGCAGCGCGTCAATGCCGCCAAAGGCGAATGCGCGCGTCTCGCCATGCTCCAAATCCAGCTGATAAACACGAAACCGCTGCGTTTTGCGCTGACTGTCCAACAGCTCCTGAAAAGAAACGCCGGGGTCAGTCTGTAAGTACGCATCATATTCCTGCTCTGTCAGCCCCAGATAGTCCCGCAGGGAAATACTATCCACCTTCATCGCGTGCCATTTTTCCGTACAGGTTTCCAGCATTTCCAGCCCGCACAGTCCGTTGAGATATTGCTCCTTAAATGTCATTCCTGGATCCTCCTTCATTTTCTGTTCTTTCCGGCGCAGCGCAAGCTGCCAATCGTCAATGCCCTTGTAATTGGGATTCCATGTGAGCCTGCGGCAGCGCATCCCGTGCTTGGCCGCCAGCGCATAGATCTTCGATGCGCCTTTTCCCACCATTTCATTGCTGTATTTATCCATGTCCTCCGCCTCGATGATCTCCTCCGTTCCGTTTCGGTGCAGGAACGCAAACAATTCATCCAGCTTGGCGGTGTTGTTGGCTCCCAGCGTGGCAACAAAGGTCCTGTGCATCAGCGCGTGAGCGACATCCGCCTTGAGGCAGCCTTCCGTCACATATACAACGCGGGAGCATGGATCGCCCACAAAATGAATGGGGCTCCCCGAGGTCGTTCCCATGCGCTTTCCCGTGGAGGACAGCGTCAGGTATTTCACGCCCGTTTTCTCCGGTGGATCGTCTTTATCCTTGAGCGGATGATCCAATCGGATCTGTGCGCCGCGGATCAGACCGTCTACACCGAAGATGGGAATGATGATGCCTGATGTCCGCTGATGGAATTTGACCGTCCAGCAGCCGTTATCATCCACATAGAAGCCGGGAACACCCTGCACCCTGCAGCCAGCCTTGACCAACCGATTTGTCAGGGAGCGGCACAGGAAAGAGGGCGGGGTACTCTTGAAGCCAAAGCGTGTGATCTCATCGTCGGACAGCCCCCGCACAGACTGAAGGTGTGTGCGGTGCGCCGGAATGAGGGTCAGCATGGACAGCAGCATGGAGAGAGTCTGATGCACTTCCTGAACAGAGGCCGCGTCAGACTGCTCGGCCTCCGTAGGCGCCGTTTTCTCCGGAACCGTATAGTCCGGTGAAAAACCATTTACCGCCAAAGCGTCGCAGATCTCCCGATAAGCGTCTGAATTGCTGACGCCATATACCTTTGCGTAAAGGGACAGCATTCCGCCGCCTTCACCGCAGTAGTTACAGCGCCACAGGTCTTTTGCCGTGTTCAGATTCATTTTCCCCCGGCGGTCACCGCAGATGGGACAATCCACATACACCTGACCGGGAGCCCTCCGCCTGATATTCAGGCGGAGGAGCCCGGCCACATCCATAATGCCAAAGGGGAGATCATGCTTTTTCCCGTAATTCAAACCAGCATCCCTCCCAAGACGCAAAATTTACGGATGGAAAGCGGTCAGCTTGCCTTTAACTGCTGCGAACCGCCCATCAGAAGCATGGCGGCAGCCTTCATAATATTGCCGCAGTCCTCACAGAGATAGGCGTAATATTTCAGACTGGAGGGACGCTGCTCAGAAACCTGTGCCATCGTCCAGCCCTTATTGACGCCGGTGGTTACGACCAGCTCCGCAGCTTCCTCTTCTGTCATCAGCGAAAGGATCTCGTCCACCGTCATATCGTCCGAATATTTCGGTGCAGGTACTGTCGATGCCGCTGCCGGCATATCGACCACAATAGGTTTCACCGTCTGCGCTGTTTCAGCCCGCTCCGTGACAGCAGGCTCCGCCGGTTCCGAAGGAACCTCCTGCGCCTTTTGGGGCATAACCGGATCAGGCTCAGAAGCCGCAGTTCCGCCACTTAACGCCTGCAGCAGACTCATGGCGTCTGAAACGCTTTCCGCCTGCTGGGCGGGGGGAACCACCTGCTGATTTGCACTGGGCGTCTTTGCCGCCTCCTGCGGTTGAGCCTCTTGCGGTGTAGGCACTGCCTGCACCGGATGATTTTCACCAACAGACGTTTCTCGCTGCGGCGCTGTGGTTCTATTTACCGCCGGAGCAGTCTCCTGACGATTTACAGCGCCCGTTGCGACTTCCTGTTTCCCATCGGCCTGTGCATCTACCGCCGCAGAGGGGTTGATCTCACAGAGCTGGATGCCGAAGCCTGCATTATCCAGCGCCGTTTTCAGTGCCTCGTCCTGCGCGGCCTGCACATAGCGTCCGGCGGGAGCCTGAGCCTTTTCCACCGCCGCGGTGAAATTGGCGATTGGCTGGTTATCCTCTCTGGACAGAAATACCTGCGCCTCATAAACGGCGATTTGGTCTGTGATCCGCAGCCGGTTCAGCAGCATTTTTCCATCGGGGCAGGCCAATCGGAACCAGAGCCGCTGATAGCGCGGCTCCAGCTCGATTCCGCCGTTGGCGTTTCTTTTCAGAAAGCGCAGCGGATCAAAACCCTGCACCCTGCGAAGCTGCTGCACGGCAGGAATCGCTTGGGTCAGCATAATTCTTTCTCTGGACATGGTTTGATACTCCCTTCATAAAATAAATAAGAGATGACTGTGCGTTTTTTTGCACATTCATCTCACATTAACTGGCACGCTGCCATTCTTCGCCCTCTTCGTTACGGAGAGCCTTGCGCGTGACTGCCTTATAGTAGAGGGCGATGCGTTCGCCCAGCATGGTATTGCGTTTTCCTTTTCGGCTCCGATGGATCGCCATATACAGCGCCCGTTTCTCACCCACCAGCAGCACACGGCGCTTGGCACGGGTGATGGCCGTGTAGAGAAGATTCCGCGTCAGGAGCACATTATGGGCAGCCAGCAGTGGAATAATGACCGTATCATACTCGGAACCCATGGATTTGTGGATCGTAATGGCATAGGACAGCTCCAAATCATCCAGAAGCACCTGCGGGCAATCCATATAGCGGCCGTCAAACTCGATCACGACATTGGTACCGCTGATCTTGCGAATCGTGCCGATGTCACCGTTGAAAACACCCTCGCCGACCTGCTTGCCGGAGCGGTTATACAGCTTGATCTCATAGTTGTTCCGCATCTGCATCACGCGGTCATTGAGGCGGAATATCTTTCCGGCATACACGATCTCCGGCGTCTCCGGCGCTGCGGGGTTGATCTCCTCGCGGATAGCTTCATTCAGGCTGTTGACCGATGCCTCGCCCTCAGAGCGGAACGGTGATAAAATCTCCACCTGCTCAATTCCTTTTGCGGCGATCTGCTCCTGATACAACTCACGGATGATGCCGGCAGTCTCCTCCTGGCTCTCTGCCTTATGAAAGGCAAAGTCCTCACCATAGTAGAGCGTCGTTTTACCCTCGTTGATAAACCGGGCATTGTGGGCGATCAGGCTGTCCTGTGCCTGACGGAAGATTTCGTCCAGCACCGTGACCGGCACGACACCGGAGCCGATCAGCTCGTGAAATACATCACCGGCGCCCACACTCTCTAACTGGTCTGCATCACCGACCAAAAGGACTTTGGTGCCGGGGCGCAAGCGTGAAAAGAGCTGATGGATCAGCCACATATCGACCATGGAAGTCTCGTCCACGATCAGGAGCCCTGCTTCCAGCGGTTTCCGTTCCCGGTCTTTCTTCGATTCCGAATCACCGTGAAGTCCCAGAATGCTGTGGAGCGTCTGTGCTTCATCGATCCCCGTTGCCTCCGCCATACGCCGGCTCGCCTTACCTGTGGGCGCTCCGAGTACGATCTTCTGCCGCGGATAGAGCTGACGGTACACTTCGATCACCGTTTTCAGAACCGTGGTCTTGCCGGTGCCGGGGCCGCCTGTGATAATGGACAGGTTATGCCGGAACACCATCTCCACGCCTTCTGACTGGCGTTTGGACAGGTTGAGCCCTAAGCTATTCTTTACTCGCTCCAACGGCTGCGTAATGTCCGCCACCGTCGGCTTTGCCAGAAACAGCTCTACCGCTTTCTGTGCGGTTTCGCTCTCCTGCAGGAATTGCTTGGGCAGATACACATTGCCGTGGTTCGATACCACCTCATCCTGCCGGATCATGGCAGACAGTTCCTGTTCGACCTGGCTCATGGGGACGCGCATCTGCGGGAGGGGTATCCGCTCATTGAGCAGCTGCATAGCCGCTTTAAGCAAAGACTCCGCCTCCAGATAGAGATGCCCGTCCTTTGTCCGTGCGTCCTCCAGCGCATAAAAGAGCGCACCGTGGACGCGCTTCGGATCACGCAGATCTCCACCGGATTTTTGCACGATGGCGTCAATACGCTTAAAACCGAATCCCGGCACCTGACAGAGATTGAAGGGACTCTGTCTCACGATGTCCGCACAGGCAGGGCCGAAATGCTGATAGATCTTCTGCGCGGTCGTCGGCGTGACCTTGAACGGGGCCAGCAGGGTCATCAGGACACGCATCCGGCTGGTTTCCGCATAGGCGTCCTTGATCTCCGCAAGCCGTTCCTTCGTAATGCCGCGAATCTCAAGAAGCCGGTCTGGCTGATGTTCCAGAATCTCCAGAGCGTTGACACCAAACTTTTCAATGATCGCGTCGGCGGTCTTTTCTCCGATACCCTTCAGCAGACCGGAGGCAAGATAATTGCGGACGCCCTCCAATGTGGGCGGCACGATTTCCTGCCAATGATCGACCTGAAGCTGGAGCCCGTATTTTCCGTCCTTCCACTCTCCATCCATCTCGATCTTCACCGTATCCGTCTGCGGCAATTCGATGCCGACGGCGGTAAAGCGGATCAAGTGGTCATGATAGCGATAGGGGCTCCGGGCCTCTGTGGGTACGCTGCTGTCCTCCGTTTTCATCCGAAGGACAGAATATTTGCTGGACGCATTGAAAAACAGTACCTTGTCCAGTGCTGCAACAATGCTCACAGCACATCACCTCCGTTTCTTTTCACGCTGCCTGCAAAGCAGCTTTTTTCACATGGAATCTTCGCCATTCGGACACCGTGACATACTGATCGTAAATGTCAGGGTGCTCGTCCTTCAGCCGTTCCAGGGCATCCTTTGATATGCCTGCGGAGCGCACCGGATTGTAGGTTATGGTGTAGCTCTCCGCAGAGCCGTTATACACGGCGGTGCAGCTTGTGCCCATTCTCTCGATGAGCATACCCTTTAACCGTTTAATGTCCTTCTCCAGTTTGTTCACATCAGCCGACAGCGTCTTTTTCTGCTCTTGCAGGGAAAGAAGCATGGAAAGCTGCCCAAACTGCGGTTGCCCCAGCAGCACGGGAGGCGCGTCCTTGTCCGCGGGCCCCAGCTTTCGCCGCAGGCTTTCGAGGATCAGGTCACCGTCCGCTTCCATATAGGGAGGCGGCGTTTTTGTGAGAACATGATTCTCCCAGAAATCCCGTTCCAAAGCGATCAGTTCCTCTTCATAGGCCATGTCACGGTCAATGCGGCGGATGATTGCCTCGTCTTCCGAATTTCCGTAAAGGCAGCAGAAGTAGACCCGGTCAATGTTCATGACCGCCATGTAGTGCCGCCCCTGCGATTCATAGTAGATAGGAACGATTTCCTCGCCGTTGTACCACCAGTTATCCTTGGCGTTATAATTCGTGGTTTTGATCTCAAGGATGGCTGATGTACCGTCCGACAGCTCCACCATGTAATCCAGATCTGCCAGCATCCAAGGATATTGGGGATGCCGGAACATGAATGGCCGTCGGTAGATCTTATAGCCCGTCTTATGGGCGAAGATCTTGGCAACCAACGGCTCCAGCAGGGTTCCAACCTCCAACTGGACCCAATTTTCGGCATCATCCGCTGTGACGATATTCAGCTTGTCATAGTAGAGATCCCGCCCGGTACGGAATGGTGAAATTCCGAGAACGGCAGCGGCGTCACTTCCGCCGATGCCCTTGCGCCGGTATTCCAGCCATTGTTCACGCGGCAGACCTTCTGTACCGACGAGAATTTGCGGAGCGTAACACTTTGCGTTTTCCATGGATGCATTCCTCCTCGGTTTCATATCTGATGCGCGGCTTATTCAAAAGCCGCTTCTTTCTGTACCTGTGGTATGGTCGGAAGGAGCGTCTGGAATGCCCTCCGGGTTTCCATTTTCGTCTGAATTTCATTTCTTGTTTCCACCTTTCTTGATGATATATCCTCAAAGCCTT
>ERZ780151.2159-NODE-2159-length-11849-cov-8.445311_pt1 | contig 11849 bp, 6 predicted proteins | sample MGYA00510983_ERZ780151 | MGnify/ENA primary metagenome ERZ780151 (study PRJEB29588, sample SAMEA2144623) | human gut metagenome | biome: human gut; feature: human-associated habitat; material: faeces | place: Denmark | collected 2008/2010 ... | reverse complement strand
GCCGTCCGCGCCGACCGCAATCGCCGCGCGCGCAATCGGCTGCACCATCCAGCTCTTACCGGTCGAGTGGCTCGGATCAACAATCACCGGCAGATGGCTCAGCTTCTTCACCGCACAGATGGCGGACAGGTCGAGTGTGTTGCGCGTGTACGTCTCGAACGTGCGGATGCCGCGCTCGCACAGAATCACCTGCTCATTGCCGCCCGCCATGATGTACTCCGCGCTCATCAGCCACTCCTCGATGGTGGCGGACAAACCGCGCTTAAGCAGAATCGGCTTGCGAATTTTCCCCAATTGTTTCAGCAGGTCGAAATTCTGCATGTTGCGCGCGCCGACCTGAATGCAGTCCACCTTGTCCACAAAGGTATCAATGTCGTAGGGGGACATCAGCTCGGTCACGATGGGCAGTCCGGTCTGCTCGCGGGCATGGCAGAGCATGTCCAGCCCCTCGTATGCCAATCCTTGGAAGGAATACGGGGACGTGCGCGGCTTGAACGCACCACCGCGCAGCACCGTCGCGCCCGCGTCCTTCACCGCCTGCGCCACGGCGGTAATCTGCTCGTTGCTCTCCACGGAGCAGGGACCCGCCATAATCGCGAGTTTCTTACCGCCGACAACCGTGTTCCCGATTTTGATTTCGCTCGGCGCGGGATGGAACGCGCGGTTTGCCTTCTTGAACGGCTCGGCGACCTTCATAATGCGCTCGACGCAGTGGAAGGATTCCAGCTGGTCGGGGTCAATGCGGCTCGTGTCGCCAGTCAGACCAAGGATGGTCATCTCCGTGCCTACAATCGGGCTGACGGATACGCCGCGCGCAACCACGGCATTGGTGACGGTGTCGATTTCCTGCTGGGTCGTGCCCTGCTTCAAGACGATAATCATGGTGTTCAACCTCCTGCGTCAATCATTATTGGCTCAAAATCATTATTGGCTCAAATGGACGAAAAAAAGCACGGAAGCCCGCAAAAGAGCTTCCGCGCCTGATGTTTTCCTCAATCGCTGCGGCTGCTGCTTCACGGTACGTCAATTTGCCCGGCGAAAAACGCCGGGAACGTAAACGGAAACAGCACAGACAGCATCATGGAGAAAATTCCTCCGTTCGGCGGCATCATTGCCGCATATCCGCGTTTATTATAGTCCGCTCATCCCGCGCTTGTCAAGGGCAGGATTGTACATTTGCTGTTTTTCGGGCAAAAAGTTTGCCAAAGCTAACCTGTATCGAATGGCATTCATCTATCCTCGGGCACGCACAGCTATCCTTCAGAAAAATTTCGGGAAAATCGTGTAATCCTCTTGACAATCAACCGATTTGGGCATTATAATAGCCATAATGACAATTGTGCCATTTGGTTAAAGGAGGATGAAGGGCATGGAGTCTTACCTGTTCGCAGACGTAGAGGCTGCGGCGGATACTATGGTGGTGGAAGGATACCACAAGCCGGGCAGCTTGACCCGCTCCAGCGGTGCGTGGATTCACGCGGCAGGCACGGCGATGTTTGAGGCAGGGAGACGCCCCATTAAGCCGCATGACCAGTGGATTTGGTTCGCGGTGGAGGCAGGCGAAGCGACGCTGGTTTGGCAGGGGCATGAGCTGACGCTGAAACAGCAGGAAACGTGCTTCCTGCCCGCCGGCAACCGCGACGCTGCCCTGCAGATTGACGAGAGCGTCCGCTGCGTGTGGATTGCGCTGGAAGGCCCGCTTGCGCCGATGGTCGTACGCAAGATGGGCGCGCTGCTGCATATGCCGCTGAAGCAGGGGGCGCTGCCGAGCCAGATGTACTTGGCGAAGCAGATTGTGCAGGTCATCGTCCGCCACACGGACACCAGCGACGCGACATATCAGCTGCAGCACCTGATGTACGGGATGCTGGCAAGCCACTGGGGTCAGCCGGTCGCCATGGACGCGATGCTTTCGCACGAGATTGCGAAGGTCGTGGACACTCTGCGCGCGAATCAGTACAAGGACAACTTCTCTCTGGCGGAGATGGCGGCAATTTCCCGTATGCCGATGGAAACGTTCCGCAAGCGCTTCGTGAGCGAAGTGGGCATGCCGCCGCTGTCGTATGTGCTGCACTGCAAGATGGAGCGCGCGAAGGAGCTGCTGCGCGAGGAAGGGCACACGGTTCGTCAGGCGGGCATCGAAGTCGGGATGCAGGATCCGTACCACTTCTCCAAGCAGTTCAAGAACATCGTCGGCATCAGCCCGTCGGCGTTCATGAAGCAGGCCGCCAAGCCGGATGCGACCATCCGCGGCAGCAGCAAAGTAGAAAAGAAGTAAGCAGTGAGGCGACTGTCAGGGGATAAACCTGGCAGCCGCCTTTTTTTCTTCCACATAACCGCCATATTTACCGCACGGGATTCGGGCAGCCTTGGACTTTGTGTTGCTCGGCACACTCGTCCGCCCCTCTACGGTCTACTATGTGATTTCTGTTCGTCGGTTCGGGAGTTTGCCCGCTGGCATCCGGCTTCCTTCAGACTCCGCCTTTCGATGGACACCCTTGCCTTCGGCTAAGCCGGGCGCACCGTAACGGCCGTTGCAGGATTCATCTTCTGCAACGGCCTTAAAAACGCTATGAAATGGGATTATTCCGCTGTCGGTATCAGGCGAATCAGCACGGTGGGAAGCTCTGCATCGGTGAAATCCAGCGTGAACACTGCGTTTTCACCTTCCACGATGTAGGGCAGATCAATTTCCGTACCGTCGGCATTCAGCAGCGCCAGGGTAACGCCGTTCAGCAGCTCGGCGGGCATCGTGATTTTTACCTCGCCCTTCGGCTGGGTGAGCTTGCCGGAAACTTCAAAGCAGACGCTCAGCAGCGTATTGCCGTTCGCAGTTTCACCCATGCGCAGCACCAGCTCGCCATAGGGCAGATGCTCGCCCTCCGCCGTCACTTCTTCAACCAGCGCCAGATGTGTGCCATCGCTCACATTGCCGCATACGGGGCAGAGCGTGCGCGTCGCTTCATCCTGCTTGAATTCGACGATGGCGCATTCGGTCTTGCTGACGTGCTTGCAATCCTTGCGCTTGCAGGTCGCGCTGTGCGTGCCGTCGCCGTTACTCGTCCATTCGCCATACCAGTGCAGTAGCGTCTTCGTCTGGTGATCCTTATAGCTGTCATTGCAGTTTTTGCAGGTGTGCAGCGTGTAGCCGACCTTTTCGCAGGTGGGCTTGACGACCTTTTCGGTATAATCGTGCCCGGGGGCAGGGATTTCCACCTTGGTGGTATAATCGCAGCGGGAGCAGGTATCGTATTCCTCCCAGCCGGTCTCGGTGCAGGTGGGCGCTTTGGCGTCGTGGTGCACCAGATTGTGTTTCAGTGCAGGGATTTCCTGATAGGTGGTGTAATCGCAGCGGGAGCAGGTATCGTATTCGTCCCAGCCAATTTCGGTGCAGGCGGGCGCCTTGGCGTCGTGGTGCACCAGATTGTGTTTCAGCGCAGGCAGTTCCACCTTGGTGGTGTAGTCGCAGCGGGAGCAGGTATCGTAGGCATCCCAGCCGATTTCCGTGCAGGTCGGAGCTTTCGCTTCGTGATGCACCAGGTCGTGGTTGTTCGGGTCAGGTCCATACCATGGGTGTACATAAGTATCCGTTCCCTTGCGGTAGCAGTAAGCGCAGTTTGTGTAGTACACGGGCGGAGAAACGCAGGTGGCTGCGGACTTAAGGCACGAGCTATCGTTGCCCTGAACGAAGAAATGTGCGCCCACCTTAGTTTTCGCTTCGTGGCAGACGGTGCAGCTAACCCAGTGGTTTTCGGCATCCGAATCCCAGCCCTGATTCGCAGGGAAGGTATGTGCGCCGTAGTACTGCCCGCCGCAGGTGCTGCATGTTCCCAGCGCAATGCAGGTCGCACTGCTGTCGCCGGAGCAGCTTGCGGTGTCCATCGCATCGCAGCCGTCGCGCTGGCAGGTGCGGAAATGCTCACTGTTGTTGCCCCTGGATTGCCATGCGCCCCAGTCGTGACCGAGTTTGCCGTATTGAGCGCCGCACTTGGCGCAGGTTTTGCCCGTGGTGCAGGTCGGCGTTTCGGTGCCGCCAGAGTGATAGCTGATTGGATTGCCAAGAAATATGGTACGTTCACTTTCACCGCAGTTTGGACATTTGTGAATTACCCAATGCTGATCGTCGTTGTATCGCTCGAATCCTGTAATCTCATGATATGCCCGCGTGTTACAGAAAGAACATATGTTGCGGACGGTTTCCGCCTTCGCTTCCGGCGCCATTCCCGGCAGCAGGCACAGCAGCAGCGCCGCAGCCAGCAATATGGCAAAACTCTTCTTCTTCATCTTCGTCGCCTCCTTAAAGTTAGGGTAACACCGCACAAATGAGGTGGTCGGCTGGCAAATGGATTTTTCGTCAGGTTTACTGGCGGTAAATCGAGAAATTTGCATGCCACCGATGGCGGAAAAGACATCGCCCGACGCGCCGCCGAGTTGTGCGGTGCTGCCTTTATGATGGATTTACTGCGCCAGTTCCACCAGCGTGTCAAACGCGGGCTTCGGCTGGGCATCCTTGTCGAACAGGAGCGGGTACTTGTCCGCGCGCCAGCTCAGGTCGTCCACCGTACCCCATACCTGCACCGCTTCGATGCGGTCGGCGTAACGCAGGAAAATCTTCATCAGGTCGCCGTAATACTTCGCCTGCTTCTGCAGATTTTCCTCGCTCGTATCGTCAATGCCCACGTCAAGTTCGGACACGCGCAGGAGCAAATCACGCTTGGCAATCTGCTGGAACGCCCAATCCACGCGGTCAATCGTCGGACTGCCGACGGAGTAGTGTGCCTGGAAGCCGTAGCCGTCAATCGTGCCATCCGCAGTCAGGCTGTCCAGCAGGACGCAGATGCCGTGCAGCTTGGGGTCAAGGGGGGTGTTGTAATCATTGTAGTACAGCTTCACGCCGTCCGCGGCGTACTTGCGGGCGTACTCAAACGCGCGGTTCACGAAATCCTGACCGATTGTCTTTGTCCAGTTGGATTCGCGCAGCTGGTCGCTGCCGTCCGCCACGGCTTCGTTCACAACGTCCCACGAGACAATCAGCCCCGGATAATTCTCGTTCGTCCACGTCAGCACCTGCTGGATGTAGCTTTCCATACGGGCGAGCATGGTTTCGCGGCTGCACAGCGGCTTGTGGGTCGCGTAGCCCTCATGGAAGAAGGCTTCGGGCGTCTGGGAGTGCCACACCAGCACATGCCCATGCACCTTCACGCCATTGTCGCGGCACCAATCGAGGAACGGAATGCAGTTGTCGAACTTCACAGCGACGGCCGTGTCGTCCGTGCGGCTGAGCTTGCGGCATTCCGCCATATCCAGCAGCGAATCCGGCTTCATCTCGTTTCCCGCGGTCATGATGGTGAACTGGCTGCCGTAGAACGCCATGCGTTTGCTGTCCGCCACTTCACTGGCAACAACTGCCGTGCCGAAATCGAACTTATCCGCATAGAGCGTCTTGAGGACAGGCAGCGAAGTGGTGTCGAAGGAGTCAATCTTCTCGTCGCAGGTGAAATTGCGGATGGTGAAGGACGTTTCCTTGCCCGCACCCTCAACGTACAGCACATACTTGTCATACCGACCGGGAATGTAAGCGCCGGACAGCATTGCCCATTCGCCCTTCTTCGCCGTGCCGGTGACAATGTTCTCATAGGATTCCTCGCCGTCGCGGGTATGGGCGACGGACAGGATGAAGCTGCACGAATCCATCTCGTCCTGCTTCACCTGCACGGACAGGTTGTAGGCGCGCCCCGGCACAAGGTCGAAGTCGCGGCCGGGAGAGTTCCACGTCGCGGTACGCCCGGTGATGTACAGCCCGTCGGCAGTCGTCTCGATGGCGGCGCCGCCCGCAGAACGCGCATACCAGCCGTCCGTGCCGCTGGTAAAGTCCGACGTGTAGTGAATCTGCGGCGCGTCGGAGTAATCCACTTTTTCGGGCGCGGTGATGGTCAGCGTAACGTCATCAAGGCAGTAGTTTTCGCCCAGATAGTTATCCGACGCCGTGAGGAAGCGGATGTTGACGCCCGCGTCCGCCTCGAAATCGCAGGAGATTTCCGTCCACTCCTTGCCCTTGACGTTTACCTGCGCGTAGTAGGCGTAATCGCCGCCCGCCTTGCCAATCGCCATAACGCCGTCTTCCGAGCTTTCGACGTAGACGCAGGCGGACAGGTGGACTTTCGCGCCGGCCTCGATGCCAAGCGACGCAGCGGAGAGGTCAACGGCGTCCCAGTTATTGCTGCCGCGTCCAGAAACTCGCAGGCTCTGCTTACCGCTGTGTGCCTGCGATTCCGTCACACCGACGGTGCAGGTGCCAGACTGGCTGAATGCGGCGGCGTTGCCATCCTCAAATTCGATGGTGACGGCGGTCTGCGCGGCTTCTTCCGCTGCGGCGAAGCAGGGCAGAAACAAGCAGAGTGCCATCAGCAGAGAAAGCGCTTGTGCGACCCAGTGTTTCATGTTTAATTTCCTCCCTTAGCGTCTTGGGGGTCTATGGAATGGATGATGCAATAATTTAATTATACACAAAAATTGTGTTTTGTCAAGAATGTCTGATTTCTTACCAGAACGAAAATGGTTTCGTTGGGTGGTTTTTTCTGATTCTATGCTGATGGGCATGGTTGAACTGGTCTTTTCCATGCTTCCAGAGGGCAATGAAAACGGACGAAGTCCGCGGTCGTCTGCTGGGCACCTTCGCTTTCGCCACTCCTGTCGCTGGTTTTTATCGCTGCATTGTGCCTTTTGTTCTTGAATTTCCCGGTTTTTTGTTACTTAACTGATGGGCAAGAAATATTGTCGAAATCTTTCCAAAAGCCCCCTTGAAACAAGGAAAAAACCGTGCTATCATCAAACCGTTTCTAATGAACTTACGACTGAACGACACGTCTTTCTCCAAGGGAGGACAACCCCATGAACATCCGCTGCTTCTGCTGCATGGGCGACAGCATCACCAGCGACCATGTCAGCGGTATCGGCACGATGGTGGCGCATCGGCTGAACGCGCAGGAGGTGCTGAATGCCGCCTGCGGGTACGCAACCTGCTCCGACTGGCACGAAGGCGATAGGAACATCACGCCTGTAACGCTCATCGAGCCGCCGAACACGAACACGGCGGACAACGTGCTGTCCAATCAGGTGCGGCGCGTTTTGCAGGCGCTTACGCCGAAGGGCAGCATCATCCGCTGGACGGTGGATGGCGTCGAGTATGCGATTCCGGCGGAAATCGGTGTCGGCACAGGCACGCTGAGCACGCCGGACGTCATCTACATCGCCATCTCCACCAATGACGGCAATCAACCGGAAAACGCTCCGGTGGATGACTTTGCGGCAGTATGTGAACTCCCCTACGCCGACCTGACCCGCACGTCGATGGCATCTGCGCTGCTCTGGGCGGTGCGGACATTGCAGACGGTCTGCCCGAACGCGGCGATTTTCCTCGCCACGCCGCTGCAAACATACACCCCGCAGGCATGGATGGACGAATCTCACGGGCTGCTCAAACGCAGTGTCATCCAGAAAGTCGCGCAGAAAACGGGTGTGCACTGCATCGACAGCTTCTACGGAAGCGGCTTTGACCGCAGTGTTGCCCGCTCTCACGGCGAAGTCCACCCAGACGAGGAATGGAAAATCCGCATTGCTGACTTTGTGACAAAGGAAATCGAATCGACCCTGTATAAGGAGTAACCGATGGAGAATATCAAATGGCTGTGGGGCGTAATGGACAAGCGCTACCACAAGTGGCACATTCTTGGCCTCATCATCAGTGCCGTCACGTCGCTGATGCTGCTCATCAACCCCTACCTGACGATGCGCCTGATGGATGATGTCATCGTCGCGCAGAACCCCGAACCGCTCCTCGGCTTGCTGCTGGCGATGCTGATTGTCAAGGTTACGCGCGAAGGTTTGCGCTACCTGATGGTTGTCCTGCTGGAGCATTCCTCCCAGAACACGCTGATGAACCTGCGCATGCGGCTGTTCACGCGTCTGCAGTATCAGGACATGCGCTTCTTCGACATTCACCGCACCGGCGACCTGATGACGCGCCTGTCCGCCGACACGGACTGGTGCCGCCATTTTCTGGCATACATAGACTATGTGGCGGTAGACAGCATCGTCATGTTCGTGTCGTCGTCGATTTACCTGTTCTCGGTGAACTGGAAGCTCGCGCTGGCAATGGTCTGCGTCACGCCGCTGCTGATGATTATCACGAAAGTGTACTCCAAGGGCGCGCGGCGGATGTTCGTGGACATGCGCGACAAGATGAGCGACATGAACGCGAAGGCGCAGGAGAACATTGCGGCAAACCGCGTGGTGAAGGCGTTTGCGCGTGAGGAATACGAGGAGAACCGCTTCGACGAGCGTTCCCGCGCCTTCCGCGATGCGAATCTGGATATCAACAAGCGCTGGCTGTCCTTCTACCCCTTCATCGAGATTCTGGCAAACGCCATGACGCTGCTGACCGTCTTTTTCGGCGGCTACCTGATGATTACCGACGGCATGACGGCAGGCGAACTGACGATTTTCACCCAGCTTGCGTGGACGCTGAGCGTCCCCATGCGGCAGCTGGGCAACCTGCTCAACGACTGGCAGCGCTTCATCACCTGCTCGAACAAGGTCATGGAGATTGAAGTCTCCCGCCCGGAGATTGTGGACAGCTCCTGCGCGGTGAATCACGACCACATCGAGGGTGCGATTTCCTTTGACCATGTGTCCTTCGCTTACGGCTCGCAGCCGGTGCTGTCCGACGTAACGTTCTCCGCCAAGCCGGGGCAGACCGTCGCCATCATGGGGCCGACCGGTTCCGGCAAAACGACGCTGATTCAGCTGCTCGCCCGCTGCTACGACGTGACCAGCGGCAGCATTTCCGTTGACGGCTGCAATGTGCGCAAGTGGAAGCTGCAGCAGCTCCGCGACGGCATCGGCACGGCGACGCAGGATGTTTTCCTCTTTTCCGACACGGTGGAAGGCAACATTGCTTTCGGCGACCAGACGCTGACGGAGGACGAAGTGCACGACTTCGCCCGCCGCGCGGCTGCGGACGACTTCATCAAGGGCTTGTCCGAGGGCTACGACACGATTATCGGTGAACGCGGCGTGGGTCTTTCCGGCGGGCAGAAGCAGCGCATTGCCTTGGCGCGCGCGCTGGCGGTCAAGCCCGGCATCCTCGTCATGGACGACACCACTTCCGCTGTCGATATGGAGACGGAGAAGTACATTCAGGCGCAGCTGCGTCAGCTCCCCTACGACTGCACGAAGCTGATCATTGCCCAGCGCATTTCCTCCGTCAAGGATGCTGACCTCATCCTGATTTTGAAGGACGGCGTCGTGACCGAGCGCGGCACGCATCAGGAGCTGCTGCGTCATCGCGGCTACTACTACGAAACGTACTGCCTGCAAAACGGCATCACGCCCGACACCGCTCCGCAGGAGGTGATGTAACATGGCGCGCAACAAATTTGACGTAGACGAGCGCTTGGAAACCCCGTTTGACTTCCGGCACTTGAAGCGCGTGGGCGTTTACATCGGCAAGCACAAGTGGAAGATGCTGCTGGCGCTGCTTTTGTCCGCCTTGGCATCGGTAACGAGCCTCGCCGTGCCGAAAATCACCCAGACCGTCATGGACGTCGCTGTGCCGCAGAAAAACGTTGACCTGCTGCTGAAGATGGCGCTGGCGTTCATGGGCATCATCATCGTCGGCATCGTCTTCACGGTCATCCGCTCCCGCATCATGGCGTTCGTCAGTCAGCAGATCATCTACGATATCCGCAAAGACCTCTTCGCGCACCTGCAGCAGCTGCCCTTCGCCTACTACGACAGCCGTCCGGCGGGCAAAATCCTCGTGCGCGTCATCAATTACGTCAACAGCGTGTCGGATATTCTTTCCAACGGCATCATCAACTCGATTCTGGAAATCATCAATATCATCTTCATCGTCGTCTACATGTACACGACCGAGCCGACGCTGGCGACGATTGTTGTGGCGGGGCTGCCGATTTTCGTGGCGATTATCATCATCCTGAAGCCTCGTCAGCGCCGCGCGTGGCAGAATCAGTCGAACAAAAACAGCAACTACAACGCGTATCTGGCGGAATCCATTGACGGCGTGCGCGTGAGCGAACTGTTCGCGCGGCAGGATGTCAACTGCTCCATCATGCAGCGGCTGGCGACGGCGTGCCGCTCGGCGTGGCTGAAGGCGATTTACATCTCCAACAGCGTCTGGCTCTCTTCGGAAATCATCACCCAGATTGTTTTCACCCTCATGTACTACGCGGGCGTGTACTGGCTGGGCGGCGCGGTGGTCTCCTTCGGCGTGATTCTCGCCATGGGGCAGTACGTCAGCCGTTTCTGGCAGCCGATTACGAATCTGGCGAACATCTACAACAGCTTCGTGAACAACATGGCGTATCTGGAGCGCATCTTCGAGACGATGGATGAACCAGTCGTGATTGACGACAAGCCGAATGCCGAGACACTTCCGCCCATTACCGGCGCAGTTGATTACAACAACATCACCTTCGGCTATGAGGAAGGGCAGACCGTCCTCAAGGATGTTGACCTGCACGTCAAGGCGGGCGAAAGCATTGCGCTTGTCGGCCCGACCGGCGCGGGCAAGTCCACCATCGTCAACCTGCTCTGCCGCTTCTACGACCTGCGCAGCGGTTCCATCACGCTGACGGATGAATCCGGCGTGAAGCACGACATTACCGACGTGACGCTGCACTCCCTGCGCTCGCAGATGGGCATCATGCTGCAGGATTCCTTCATCTTCTCCGGCACGATTCTGGATAACATTCGCTACGGCCGTCTGGACGCGACAGACGACGAGGTACGTCAGGCGGCAGCGGTTGTCCGCGCGGACGACTTCATCCGCGAAATGCCGCAGGGCTACAAAACGACCGTGAACGAGCGCGGCGGCAGCCTTTCGCAGGGGCAGAAGCAGCTGATTGCTTTCGCGCGCACGCTGCTGAGCGACCCGCGCATCCTGATACTGGACGAGGCAACCTCCTCCATCGACACCAAGACGGAGAAGCTGCTGCAGGACGGCATTCAGGCGCTGCTGAAGGGACGCACGTCGTTCATCATTGCGCACCGTCTGTCCACCATCAAGAACTGCGACCGCATCCTGTACATTGGCAATCAGGGCATCATGGAAGCAGGCTCTCATGACGAATTGATGGCCAAGCGCGGCGCATACTACGAGCTGTACACCGCGCAGGCGCGCGACCAAGGCATGGGGGAATAAGGCGCGCCCGGCGCTTCTGAGAATTGCATAGGGACAAAAAGCGGGGTTGCGTGAAAAATGCGCAATCCCGCTTTTTATACTATTTCCAGATTCACCTGCGCCATCTGCTTGCGCCTTTTCCGTTCTGGCGTCCGGTCGTTCCATTTAGCGTAGCGCTGCTACGCTGCATTCCACTCCCGTTAGCCAGAGCGAAAAATTCGCGGCGCATCTTGGCGCATTCTCATTTGGAAATAGTATTATATTATTTTTCCGCCCCTAAAATCGCCTTAATATCCCCCAAATTCTCCGCAAAATACACCTTTTCCTGTTTTTCTTCCGTCGAAAGCCCCATTTCCACCATATGCCTCAGCAGCGCCTTCAATCCCTCATAATACCCATTCAAATTATACAGCACACACGGGGCATCTATCTGCTTCAGCGCCAGCTTCGACATCACTTCCGACACTTCTTCCAGCGTCCCCGTGCCGCCCGGAAAGGCAATGAACGCATCCCCCAGTTCTATCATCTTCGTCCGGCGCTCCGGAATGTCCTTCGTCACAATCAGCTCCGTCAGCCCCTCCATCTGAAAGCTCTCGCTGATGAAAAACTCCGGCTCCACGCCCGTCACCTCCGCGCCAGCCGCCAG
>ERZ780151.2155-NODE-2155-length-11863-cov-1.837398_pt1 | contig 11863 bp, 14 predicted proteins | sample MGYA00510983_ERZ780151 | MGnify/ENA primary metagenome ERZ780151 (study PRJEB29588, sample SAMEA2144623) | human gut metagenome | biome: human gut; feature: human-associated habitat; material: faeces | place: Denmark | collected 2008/2010 ... | reverse complement strand
TCTGGCCTGTACCGTGCGTGAGTACATGACGCTGCTGGAACAGGCTCCGCCCCTGCAAGCCCAAAGCCTGACCGGTGACTACCGCCTGCTGGCTGACTTCAACGGAGCCGTGCTGGCTGCCCATCCCACCCGGCTTGGCGTCCAATTCGTCACATGGGGCTGGAGCTTCGACCGCACAGGTCTCAACCAGGGCAATTACTTTCAGGAAAACTATGTAGGTGCCAAGCAGGACTTCGCCATCCGCGCTGGCCTCATTTCCAAACAGCAAATTTTCAATCAGGAGCAGCTTGTTGAAATCTACCGGTGCTGCTCTGACACCTTGGACGCTGGTTTTGACTTGACTGCCGAGCAGGAAAAGTGCATCCGGAGTGTTCAGGAGCAGATTGCCATTGCAGCTCCCGATGCTCTGGAGCGCATAAGAGAGCAGGAGCAGCACCCCATGGAACCCTACAACCAAGAACCGATCTTGTAATATTCAGGCGCCGGAGTTTTGGAAATAAGACTCCGGCGCTTTTTTATTGCCTCAAACCAGACAGGAGGATTGAAGATTGGAGCAAAAGAACGAACAAAAAGCGCCGCTGCGCATCAAAAATCTGGCTGAGTTGAAACGCTGTATCCGCCCCGGGACAGAGTTGGTGGCAACCAGCCATAGCAAGCACCCTGCCCTGGTCGGGCTTGTACGGGTGGTGACTGAGGTTCAGACCAACGCTTACTATTCCGTGGTCAAGGATCAGCCAACTCATCAATATTCGACCTGTAATTACGGGAAGGGATTCCGCTCTGATTTCGAAAAGGCATCCAACTATTTATTTGAGGGCACGACCATCAAGGTCCTTGACCGCAGAAGCAGTGATGGCAGCGTGCTTTACGAAATGGAACTTTATCCGGGCGAATACCTTGTCCTCGGTCAGAAGAACGACATGGAGGAGAATGCGGATATCAGAGAAGACAATGGCGAAATCAAGCAGGAAGGGATGAACATGACCTTATGACACGCTATTTCATGCGAGATACGCCGCTGTGCCAGCTGGAACAGCAGATGATGACCCCGCCCAATTTCAAGGCCAGAGGTCACGGCCGGTATTCTCCCGGTTTCCAATACAGCAGCGAGGACACGGAGTGCCCATACTGTATAAACTTCAGGCGCAATCAGCCTTGTCCGCTGAAACTGTGCATTTGCCTGGATGAACGGATCGCGGCCGGCGCACTGAATCTCAATGAGTTCGTCAGGGATTGCTTCTTCCCTGAAGCGGGGGTACAGCTTCTGGCCCGCTTAGAGAGGAATTTCACTTGCTGCTCCATCAGCTTTTTTCTGAATGAGTGCCATCGTGAGCGCTGGCAGCACTGGCGTGAGCGCTGTTTTCGAATGCCGAACCGTAACCTGGCCGCACTGTTTCTTCTCACGGCGTATGGGGACATCTGGCGCAGGATGATCTGGAAGTTTGATGCCCGCGGATTTGACTTCCAGTCCGTCCAGCTTTCCGGCATCCAGCCGGAACTGTACAGTGTTTATCAGGCGGCCAAAGCCATCTCCACCGGCAGCCCCAATATCACTCTTGCCGATCTCGCATCCCCCGAATTGGTCACAGATGAGGCGTTCCACCTGATTGTCTGCACTCTGCTTCTGGCCAAGTACGGAGATGCGATTTTGAATTTTGAAGGAAAGTAAGGTGATGCAATGTGATGATGGAAGCAGTTCTGAGCAACGCCGACCACCCGGAATACGGTGTTGCGACGATTCCTCTTCCCATTCCCAGAAATCAATACGACCACTGCGTTGCGCTGTTGGAGGCACTGGAGATCGGCGATGCCTCTGAAGCTGACTGCCGCTTGGACTCCCTCGACAGCGCATGGCCCGTGCTGAATCGGCTGGTGAGCACCAAGGTCAACCTGGACGAGCTGGACTATCTGGCCAAGCGGCTGGACAGCTTTACTGTGGGCGAGTTTTCGCAATTTCAGGCGATGGCTGAAAAACTGCATCTCACCAGCATGAAGGATCTCATCAACCTGACCTTCTGCTGCCAGCAGGCGACGGTGATCACGGACTTCACAAATTTGAAAGAGGTTGGCTGTGATCACTACATGAACATCCATGGCGGGTGTGCCAGCATGGAAGAACTGGAACAGCTGGACGGAGTGGAAACCGCTGTCCTGTTGATTGAGGACAATGAGGGGACTATCACCCGCTACGGAGTGGTCTATGACAACGGCATGCAGCTTTCACAGCTCTATGATGGGAAGCACCTGCCCTGCTATCACTATGAGGCCGATATGACCGCTGTCGGGATATCCTCCCGGTGGGAGCCGGAGAACAGCAGGAATGTGACCTGGATCTATCTCCCTGCCTCAAAAGGACAAATTGAGCGCGCCATGCAGCGTTCCGGCATTGCTGACCCAAAGGATATGCGCCTTTTTATGGCAGACAGTTCATTCCCGGAGGAAGTGGATGTAGCACTGGATTTCCGGTGCGACAACATCTACGAGCTCAATGAGCTGGCGCTGGTCGCAGATAAACTCTCGTATGACGACCGCAGAAAGCTGGGAGCAGCAGTAAGTATGGCTAAACCGGAATGCGCCAGCCAGATCCGCCGCTTGGCGGAAAACCTGGATCTGTTTGAATTCGCCCCCGGCGCCCACACCCCCGAGGAATATGGGAAATACATGATTCAGAGATCCGGCCATTTTGAGTATGACCCCAATCTGGACGAGTTTTATGACTACGAGCGGTATGGCCTGCAGCACATGGACTATCAGTCGGGCGTGTTTACCGACCGCGGCTACATCGCCTATGTCGGTACAGTAAGTCTGGAGGAACTGATGGCAGACGACCCGGCAGAGTCCTATCAGCGGGAGCAGGACTTTCAGATGGGAGGGATGACATGATCCAACTCTTTATGAGCCGCAGCGGGAGTTCTGTCATTGTCCCGCTCAATTTGCCCGCATCTCATGGCGCTATGACAGAAGCGTACAGCCAGCTTGAACAAGCTAACAGAACAGGAAAAACAGAGATCGTTGAGATCAAAAGTGTGATTGCCAACCTGCCGTCATATCTCGGCGGACTCGACCCTGATTCCAGAACGCAGCTTGCACAGCTGAATCTGCTTTCGAGCATCATTGCCAAAATGGACTCTCGTGAACGGAGCATCTATGCCGGCGCCTTGGATGGCAACAGCATCAATGATCTGAACGATATGATCCGTGTGGCGGAACAGGTATCGGACTACATTCTCATCCCTAATGTCAATTCGGATGTGACGCTTGGCCGGTATGTCGCTGTTGCCGGCCAGATTCAGGGCGATCCCAGGTTCCCCGAAGCGGCCTGGCCCTACCTGGACTTCGCGAAAATCGGTGCGGAGTACTATGCCGAGCATGGTGGTGCGTACACCCATGCTGGCTATGTGCTTCTCAAGCAGGATGCCGAACCCGTCAGAGAGAAGGCGGCAAAGATCCGGCTTGACCTCTCCTCCTCCCAAGCGCAGGCGAGTGTATCGCTTCCGGCATTGAAGGAGGAATTGGAGCGAGTAAAAAAGTTGCTGGGGATCGATTGTTTTGCAGAGGCCGCAATTACCAAGGTTTCTTTTGCTGTTCCCAATTTGAACGAGTATATTCCCACCACGGGAGTATGCGTGGAAGATGCAAACGAATTGGCTTGGGCAATCGAGGGGATGCAGCTTGAAGACAGCGAGCTGATGAAATACCTGTCGGTTCTTTCTGTGGAGCAGCCGGAAACCATGCGGGATGCTCTTCGATATGCCATGAATCTGGACGACTATGAGCGTATCACGGAGGACACCTATGAATATGGCCAAACCGTCCTTCGGCGCATTGGCGCTGATGACGAGCTAATCGATACCATCGACGGGTATATGGATTTTGAGAAGCTGGGCGAGGACATTATGGCAGAGGAAGGAGTCCGGCGAACCGAGTTCGGCCTGATCCGCCGATGCAGCAGCCCTTTTTCTGAGGAAACACATACGTTAGAGATGGAATACCTTTCATAATGACTCGGGCAGTCAATTTTCTCTTGGTATAACTGATGGCTTATATGTTGCTTAAAGTAAAGAATACTGAACAGCATCACCTGATGGATTAGGAGGAATGCAAATGAAAAAGAAACTCATGATCTCGGTGGCTTTGCTGGCCGTACTGGGAGCTGCTGTTGTAGGCTATTTTCACTTCTCTTATAAAAATGTTTTTGACCATGGCTAATCTCTCTAAACTGTGGTATGTTGTGTACTTACCAAACGAAGGAGGTGAAAAACCATGAAACAGAAACCTACGAAAAAATGTGAAAACGGTGTTCAGCTGAGGCCCGCTTCCATTGAGGAGGCGGGCCTTTTCTATTCAGAACTGGACCAGAAACAGGATGAAGCTCTGGGCACAGTTGGTCACATCCGCATGGACTTTGGTTCTGGTGGCAGGGAATTTTGGCATACCTGGTGGCCTCACAACGAGGATCGATTCAATACTTTGGAATTCAAGGAAGAACTCCAAGCTATCGTTGACACCTTACGAGCAAACGGGCCGCTAAAAGATCTGGCCTCCATGAGCAACTACTGTCACAAAAACGGCGGGACCATCACAGAGGACAGCAGAAGTTTTGGATATGTGGCAGAAACAGACCACTACCGCTACTGTCTCCGCTGTACCCCCACTCCGGGTGATTATCAGGGCTACCTATACTGCTATGATAAGCGGCAGCAGGAAATGGCCCAAAAGGACAAGATAGTGGGGCGAGTGACCTTTGCAGATGGGACGGCTCAGGAGTTCACAGACCCACATCAGTATCTTCAAACTATCAAAGAAGAACTTCCACTCCGCAATACGACCGGATTCAAGCACGAAACGCTTTCTGAAGATCCAGAGATCAAGAAAGCAGTGGATGATATTCTGTTGGATTTTGCGGGCGAGGAAAATCCTCGACGAACCTGTAACTACGGCTTGACCGAGAAAGGGTTGCAAGCCCTTCAAGATGTGGCAGACCCGTCCCTCCCCCATTCCTATGCGTGGTTTGTGATGACTGATTGTAACACCCCGCAGGAGCAGCTCCACCGTAACCTTACCCTGGACGAAGCGGTCGAGCTCTATCAGAACAGCGACCATCCTGAGAAACGGCTTGGTGTCACCAAGGATGACTTCGCAACAGTCGACTTTGTCCGAATGGTGGACGGGGAGCAGACATTTTTCGGTGACTATCAGAAACTGGAGAGTTTCAAGAACGATCCAACGATTTTCGAGGCAGTAGAACAACTCCATCAGGAATTGGAGGATATGTCCCAAGATCAGGGCATGACCATGTAGGAGGTGCAAGATGCAAATACAAAAAGAGTGGCTGGACTTTCTCCGGGAGCAATATCCCAAGGGGTCTCGCATTCGATTGACGGAAATGAAAGATGATCCCTACGCACTGTCCCCTGGAAGTATGGGGACGCTCAAATATATCGATGATGACGCACAGTTTCATATCAGTTGGGACAACGGCAGTGGCCTTGCCCTCCGGATTGGCGAAGACCGATTCCGCGTTCTGTTACCGGAACCCCAGACTCTGAAATTCTACATGCCTCTCACCGCTCAACTTTACGGTCGTGACAGCTGGGGAGATCTGGAGGAGTACGGCAACGATTTGAATGGTCGTGATCTGCGAGACTATCAGTCGTGCATTCACGAGGCGCTTCTGGAAAACCAGGTGCCGGAGGAAAAAAGTCGCGGCCTTATGCGCTGGTATGATAAACGGGATGGGGTAAATGAAAAAGTTCAGTCCATCGTGTTTGACGCAGAAAGCCGCGATGGGCAGCTGTGGTGCGTAGCGGAATGCAAGGTAGTGGGTGACCTTCTGCCGGAGGAAAAAGAGGCCCTGGCTGATTACATTTCAGGTCAGGCGTCGGACGGTTGGGGCGAGGGATTTGAGCAGCGGGCCATCGATCTGGAAGAGGGGGAACTTTATGTGAGTCTCTGGAACTCCAGCAACTGGACAATCCAGACCGAGGAAGAAAAGTTCTCCCCCGATTCTCTCACCCGCCTGCCGGATATGTGCTGGTCTGTGCTTCCCGGTGAAGGAACACTTATCTGCATCAAAAAAGGTGAGAGCGGCTACTACCCCAGCGACTGGAGTACCGGCGACAGGGCCCAGAACCGCTACCTGGCGGACTATAACAACCAGCGTCGGGGCATTACACCGGCACAGGAACAGGCGATGCTCACTGGCAGCATGTGCGGTTGGGATGTACCTGGTGCGGATCCCAAGTGGTATGAAGAACATCAGAACCAGGAGACGGGAGGAATGACGCTTGAATAAAGGATTCACCGTATATGTAAGTCCTTTGGAAATGGACAGTACAGCTCACCGGTTGGTAGAACTGCCTATGGAACAGGAAAAACTGGATGCACTCCAGCTGGAACTGAACACCGGCTCCCCCCTCTATACCGAAGTATCGGACTTCTGTGGGCGGGAATACCTTGAGGAGCATTTGCCAGAGGATATGGATCTGACAGAGTTGAATCTGCTGGCTGAGAAACTGGCCTCCTTGGAACCTGTCCAGGAAGCGGCCTTCGAGGGCCTTGTCCGCATGGATCTGGATAAAGGAATGACGGAACTGCCATTGTGTCGGCTGGTCGACCTGGCCAACAGTGCGGATTGCTGTCATGTTGCTCCAGGAGTTGGTAATGACGAGCAGCTGGGACACTTCTATGTGGACAATGATTTCCCGGTAATTCCGCCCGGCCTGCCGGAAGAGGTGTATGAGGTTCTGGACTATGCAGCCATTGGCCGAAAGGCCAGAATGGAGGAGGGCGGAGTCTTCACCTCCGAAGGCTATGTGGTACAGCACACCGACCTGGATGTGAGTTACTCGCAGTCCCATTGTGGGCCGCAGATGGAGGTGATGAGTCCATGAAACACCGCCTTGCCCCTCTTTTGGAGGGGATGGAGATGGGCAAATCGGAACATGATTGGCTGGAACAACGGTTGGAAAGCATGACAGCAAAGGAAGAACTGCTCTTCCGAGGTGCCATGCAGATTGAATCACCAAGGGACATTCAGACGACCATCCAAATTCTTCAGGGATTGGATCACTACCAGCTCCTCTATGGAGCAGAGGACGATGTGCTACTGGGACGATTCGTCATGGAGCATATTCACACCCCCACACACGCGGCACGGGGCTACCTTGACCCGGAAATTGTTGGGGCAGCCTATCGGGAACATGGTTCAGGCAGTTTTGTTGAGAACCACTATGTAGAGCGGCTGAACCCCGATCGTCCCTTGCCGGAGGTAAATCCCAATATGCCGCTGCCTAACACCGGTGAGTATGCAATTCGGATCAAACTGGTAAGCAGAAACAATATGGAGGGTGTCTGGATTGGATTCCCCGACACAGGAGAGTACATGGATGCAGTCCATCCGGATGAACTGCTTCTCGGGCTGGATGCCTTGCAAGCAGAAACACTGGATCAGTGCATGGCGGTGGATGTGGACTGCGCTCTGCCCCAGATTACCGACATCCTCAACCAATATGACTCCGCAGGAGAATTGGTTCGCCACGCCATTGACTTCGGCTATGTCTGGGCGGAACAGGGGCAGGGAGAACCCCACTGGTTGGAAAAATGGATGTGTGTCATGGAGTTGGAAGACTGTCACCGCCTGGATTTGGCACTGGATCTCGCCCAAAACCTCCATTGCTACGAATATATTCCCCGCGGGGTTGATCTTGCGCAGTATGGCATGGACTTGGCCCGAAAGGAGGGTGTACTTGGCCAGGATCCGCTGCTCAACCAGTGCTTTGACTCTGTAGCCTACGCCCAGCATCATATGGCAAAATATGGCCTGTCCACAACAGACCATGGCTATGCAGCCAGGAATGGGCAAGAGGTCATCTACGAATACAGCCAGCCAGAACATGAACCGGAGATGACCATGTAACAATCTCACACCAAATTAGGGGCCGTTTTTCCGAAAGGGACAAAACGGCCCCTTCTTTTTTGCGCCCTTTTTCGGTAAAACGTGTCCGGAAAAGGAGGCATTTATGAGAGATGACAAGTTGTTGGACTATTTGAAAAGTTCCTGTCATGGCCGTGAAAACCGGAAAAGCGGCAGGGAGTTGGCTCGGACACTGGGGATCAATGTTAAGGATCTTCAAAAGTTGGTAAAACGACTGCGAAAGAAAAAGAACCCCATCGCTAGTGACCAGTACGGCTATTACTATGCCGCCACCGCTGCGGAACTCTGTGACAGCATGGATCTCCAGGGGATGGCGGATGGCCTGATGGAAGATATCCGCAGTATGCGAGGGTGCCTTGATGGTTACTCGGAAAGGGACGGTGCTGCTAATGGCTAAGCCCTTCTTTCCGTGGATGGGGAACAAAGAGAAACTTGTTCCCTACATCCACCAGCTGATACCGCCCCATGTGAAACAGTTTACAGAGGTGTTCGGTGGAAGCGGTGCCGTCATCTTAGGTCTGCAGCCAAAGAAGGGCCGGTTGGACATTTATAACGACCTGAACGACGATTTGTTCAATGTGTTTTGCTGCGTCAAAGAAAAATCGTTCTCACTGGCCAAAGAACTGAAGTTTCTGCCGGTGCATGGCAGGACACCCTTCGCCTTCTACCGCGATATGGCCGCTCATGAGCCGGACTTCTATCGGCATATTGAGGAGGAGAAACGAGTTGTAGCGGAGTCCACTTGTTTTACCGAAGAAGAGATCCGCGAACTGCTCACGATCCTGGATGGCAACGCAAAACTTTTTGATGTGCGGCGGGCAGCGGCTTTTCTGTTCACCACTTACGGCAGCTTCAGTGGGACAGGAAATTCTGTTGGCATTAAAACTGTGGACCCGCAGGCAATCGTGGATAAACTTCCCCAGGTTTCAAGACGAATGGACAGCATTTTCCTGGAACATCAGGATGCCCTTGTGCTGATCCCCAAGGAGGACCGTCCGGACGGAATCATCTATGCAGATCCACCCTATATGCTGACAGAAAAGGTCTATGATGTGCGATTCCTTCCGGAACACCACATCATCCTTCACGACAGGGCACGTTCATGTAAAGGGTATGTGATCATCTCCTACGGCTATGATGACCGGATCATTGATCTGTACAAAGATGATTTTTTCATCATCTCCTTGAAACGAACCAATCCGCTGTCACAGACCGAAGGTTCCACCTTCAGGGAGTTGATCATCACCAACTACGATCCCAGCCCCTACCTGAATAAGCAACTTGATATCTTTGGGCAGGCAACTGAGGCCATGTGGGAACCCGTCATCCTGCACCGGCCTCGCAGAATCTTAAAAGCAGACTAGGAGGTAATTTGAAATGAAGTTTGTATTACATCGTAATCCCGAGAACAGAAACCAGAAAATTCCTTTCCCAGCCATGCAGATGGCTGAATTGGCTGACGCGGAGCAGCTGACTATCCAGGCAGATGCAGGCAGTATCCTGATCAGCCGGGAGGACATCACGGCGCGGCAGGCCATCACCACTATCACCCATCTCTACGAGGTGATCGACTCCTTGATTCTCCAGCTGGTGGATGCCAGCAATGAAATCGTCGATGTCCTGGATATCCCCGACCCTCTCGAGACCGTGGATGAGGAGCTGCTGGATGATCTTCTGGAGTGCGGAGCCAACCCGGACGGTCTGCGTCTGCTTCTGGCGGTGGAGGACGAAGCAGATGAGGAATGATACCTACCTCTACACAGACGGTCTGGACGCAGCCAGGCGCAGCGGGCAGATAGCCCTATGGCGGGCCAGCCATCAGGCCAACATCGCCTGTAAAAAAGCGATTGAGGATAGTATCCGCCAAGGCTTTGATGGCGTGCATCTCAAAGAGGACTGCGCCAAAGAGGTGTTGGAGGAGTTCGGTTTCAAGCGGGTGAACTGGGTGCTGGCAAACACCATCCAGGAAAAGAGTGGCGATGACCGATTCCGCCCCGACAACAGAAGTTGGGCACAGCGCACCTTCATTCCGGAAGATATGGGCCACAAGGTGGAGTTTATTGTTAACTCACACTCCGAGGTTGTGAATGGTTTTGTGAACCAAGTACGGGAGGCCTATCAGAAGCTTAACCTCTTCGGCCCAGAACACTGCGAACCCAATTCATGGGAGGATTTAGATTACACAGGAAAGGTGCTGGTACTGAGTCCGGACACTCTGAGAGAATCCTGCTGGACACAGGAAAATCAGCTTTGGTATGCCCATGATGGATTTGGGTGCAGTCCCCATGCCATCGGTCGTTCTATCCGCTGTACCTGCCTGGGAGATGGAGAACATACCAAATGGAACCGATTAGACTTCATCGGAGTCCTGCAGGAGAATCTTCTGCCGGAGTGGGCTGAGGAAAAACTGAACGAGCTGACAGGCCAGAATGTTGATCACAACATGGAAGGCATGAAGATGGAGTGAAGTGGAGGAATTATGAATTTGAGTTATTACACGGTGGATGATCTTCGTCTGGGACATGATCCGAAAGGCGTGGTCGGGTGGCGGATGTCCCATTTTCTATCTTTGGATGATGCGTTAACGCATTATGCGAGTCTGCCTGCTACGGGAGTAAAATCTCTTGGGCTGACGGATGGAGTGCATTGTCTGGAGATCGCTCGATGTGTCCCGCTCTTTGAATATGACAGAGAAGGCGAAGACATCCTGGCCTCTGACTACAAGCAGTTTCCGCTCTGGGCCGATGTGGAAGAGGTCAATACTGCAACACAGGCATGTATTTCCGCCTTGCGGCTTCGGTATGTCCTCCATCCTGATGCGATTGTACCAATTCCAAAAGGTGACTCCTTATCTTCAAAATTAAAGGATAAATATCTCTGGCTGAATGCAAACCGGGCAAAGGAATCCGCCATTACGCTGGCGTATCGCGCCGGTACAGGATGGATCCCCTTGAGAGAATGGAAACGCTGCGCTTCGAAGCATCCGCTGATTCTTAAGTTTATGGCGGATGGTCTGACGGAGGGCGGCGCTTTTGTATCTCTGGAAGTTGAGCCCTGGGAGTATGACCTGTTGGTCCGCCGCACTTTAGAGCGGCTTAACCAAAATTCATCAAATTCAGGAGGAATGAAGACATGAAGAACGACATGAAAGCAGCAGTGTCCCCTATGGAGATGGATGTGAGGATCTTTCCCTATCGAGGGGACGGCCCCGTGGCAGCAATCGCTTCGGTTACGCTGAACGGCTGTTTTGCCGTGCGGGATGTACGGATCATGGAAGGGAAAAATGGGCTTTTCGTTTCCATGCCCAGCAGAAAGGTAAAGGGTGAGTATCGAGACATCTGCTATCCCTGCACCAAAGATTTCAAGCAGCAGTTTGATCAGAAGGTCCTGGAGGCCTATGAGCAGGCACAGGTTCAGGAGGCTCAGAAGTCCCCAGCCCCCGAGGGTCAAGAGGAAAACGGCCCCACCATGGCAATGTAAGGAGGTAATGTTCATGAAACGAGTAATGACCCTTTGCGTCCTGGTTCTGACACTGACAATGGCGCTCTGCCCCGCAGCACTGGCAGCAGATCTTGGGAGTGCGGCTACTGCAGCCCAGGTATGTTACCCTACTTCTATCAGCCGCAGCGAGGACGGCACAGAACTGAAAAAAATCTATGACCTGGGGCCGGAGGATGACCCCGCAGGGATTCCCCGCTCTGATTTTGAGCAGGACCACTATACCCTGACGGATCTGCTCAAACAGGAGCTTCCCGAAAACGAAAGTCGGCAGCACACTGAAACGGTCTCCTTGCCCAGCAAGAATAAGGATATGGAGTCTGTGCTGGCGCTGCTGCCCGCCGAAAAGGAATTCGTTACGGATGACGGTCTGACCGGGATTCTGAGCCTGGACCTGTCCACAGTCCGGGTGGAGGTTGCTGGGTATGG
>ERZ780151.2139-NODE-2139-length-11947-cov-1.648083_pt1 | contig 11947 bp, 10 predicted proteins | sample MGYA00510983_ERZ780151 | MGnify/ENA primary metagenome ERZ780151 (study PRJEB29588, sample SAMEA2144623) | human gut metagenome | biome: human gut; feature: human-associated habitat; material: faeces | place: Denmark | collected 2008/2010 ... | reverse complement strand
TTTATTACATTGATCACAACAGCTCTCTCCAATATGTCAGCAATATGGATATTTCCCGTCTCCTCGCATATCTGAATCAAATAAAAATAGAATATTCATATTTAATACTTGCCTCTCTTCCAGATAAATGCCAACTTTCAGGCTTTTATGATCACTTGATTTGTGCAATTTTTTATGTTGTTTTAATTTTTTCTGTAAAATCTCAAATCTCAGCTATGTTTTTGTCTAATTTTACTATTGAAGTTTCGTGTATAAGTCAAACAATACAAAATATTTCTCTTAAATTTTCTAACTTTTTGTTAGCCACTTCGGTCGAGAAGTGCTATAATAATCACAGTCAAAAAAGAAATGCAGAATTCGTGTTACTGCGAACAGCGCGAACAGCAACATTACCGGAATCCATGCATCAGGAGGAGGAATTTGACATGATCACATTGAAAGCAGAGAAGAGAAACCCAAATGTAAAGGCTAAAAAATTAAGACGTGAGGGTTACGTCACAGGAATTCTTAGTGGAAAAGAAATGAAAGAGCCGGTAGCACTTCAGTTTGACGCTGCCGAGGCTGCGAAATTCATTAAAGCAAATAAAGAAGGAACTCAGATTTATCTGGACATCGAAGGCGAAAAAGTTGATGCCCTGGTAAAAAATATTGACTATAATCCAATTGAAAAACAGCTGATGGCTCTGGATTTCCAGGCACTGGTTGCCGGTGAAAAAGTATCCACAACCGTAGCTGTCAAACTGGAGCATACAGAACTGGTTCAGGGTATTGTTGAACAGGAGATGGAGGAAATCCACTATAAAGCAGATCCAGCCAACCTGCTGGATACCATCGTCATCGACTTCAATGGCTATCCTGCTGATGTCCGTGACATCCATGTAAAAGACCTCCCGATTCCGGAAGGCAAACAGGTTCATTTCATCACACCTGAGGATGCGGTTGTTGTTCACATCGGTGAGTACGAAGCTGCTCCTGAAGAAGACGAGGATGCTGAAGGCGCTGAGACAGAAGCGAAATAATTTTCAATATATACGATTTCAGGGGATTGCATTTAAGCAATCCCCTGATTTTTGTCTGTTATTTGTCTTCTACGTTATCTTCATGATTATATACATCCATATTTGATGTGACTACATCTTTATAGAGGGAATCCAGAGAATCATATCCATAATAACTCCAGTTATATCCCTTGCCTTCTACTTCCGTAGTTTCGCCTGGCGTTCTGTAATCCACAAGATCCAGCTGTAAGCCCTCGTCACTTAGCATCACATTGCTGTAGCTGATGTACCAGTAAATATCATCAGTAGTATCTGTATCACCATCTTCTTCGTCAGAATACTGGCTTCTTATCTCTGCCTTATATACCAGATACAAAATATTTCCATCACTGTCATTTTTGTCTGTCAGCAGATAATCTCCAAGATATGTAAGAGATTCCAGAGTAGATGTCTCATCCCAGTTTTGTCCCATATAAGAAGCGTAAACATCTTCTGCCTGCTTCTTTAAAGTTTTCATGGAATCATCGTCAATCTGATTCAGGCTCTTAAGTGGACATACAAGACCGGAAACTGTATATTCTTTCTCTGTCTCCTCCGGCACTTCACCATAATCCCGGGTCAGGCTTGCAACTCCTTCCTCGCTCAGTGTTACGGTAACTTTATCTCCATTACTTAGGCCCTCTGAAGGCTCATACTGAAAATAAGAATCATCCAGTTCATTTCCCTGATAAGTCATGGTAGCCGTGCCTTCCGGTTCCTGTCCTTCAAAATCCACAGATACATCGTCAAAAACATCAACTTTTTTCGCATCTTCAAGTCCGGAAACCTTTATGGTACCATCTTTATATTTGAGCTTATAATTCAGAGCTCCCTGAAGATCATCACTGACATTCCATGTATATGCCACCTTATCTCCGTTGGAAAAATAAGTTCCATCATTCTCGATACTTACACTTACGTTTCCTTCCAGAAAATTCATTGGAGAACGGTCATCCCATAAGAACCTTTCTAGCTTATTCAGGAGGTTTTTCTTTTTGTATGAAATTTTAGAGTCATACTTTTCCTCAAAAGAATCCCAGTCAACCTCTGCCGTGACTGATCCATATCCATTATAACCGCTGGTATTAATGGTCAGATATTTATTCAGATCTATTGTCCTGCCGTGACTGCGAACAGCTCCGATCAGTACGATCAGAACAACAATTCCTGCTACTGCTCCAATCAGAACCTTTCTGGGAAGCTGCATGATTTTATTTATAATGTCCTTTACCTGTTTCGGTATCTTATCATTGGATAATATTTTTTCTACATTTATATCTGAAAAATTTATCTTTGTGTTCTTTTCAGGGGTGTCTAACGGACTTCCACATTTGCAGCAAAATTTTGCGCCATCAACATTTTCTGCACCACACTTTTTGCAATTCATATTTCTCTCCTGTGCCAGTCAGACATATAAACGCATCCATATTCGCTGTCTGACTGATTGATTCGTTCAAAATTATTTTGTAAGATCCAGGTTTCTTCTTTCAAGTGATTTATTCTTTTCGTAATTTTCCGCATCAATGAACGCCTCTTCTTTGAAACCAAACATAGATGCAACGATGGTTCCAGGGAAGTTATTGATCGCTGTATTATATTCACGGATATTTCCGTTTACCAGCTGACGGGCTGCGGTGAGGTTCTTATCCAGCATTTCCGACTTTCTGGCAATCGCGGAATATTCTCCAATACTTTTCAGATCCGGATATTTCTGTCCGAGGAATAACAGTCTGTCAAGTTTGTCTTTTGCTGTCAGCTGTGCAATACCTTCGATTTCTTTCTGATAACCGTTTCTGGCAATATCGATCAGTTTATCCAGAGTTCTGTCCAATGCTTCACTCTGTACTCCAATATCAGATACTCCGTTTTTGATCATCTGCTGAAGCTCATTAAATTTGTTTCTTGTCATGATAACGTATACTGCGATCGCAGCGACAATAATTAAAAAATACATCATAGATCCTCCCTTTTCTTTTATTTATAAAGCAGATATTATTCTTATTCCGCTTTGTATTCATGTATTTACTTCCTGTATCAGGCAGATAAAATCATATGCATTCACTGCATGGCCAAATAACTGCTCCGCAGTTTATTCAGTTAAGCTTTGATAACAGGAGCGTACCAGTTCTTCCTGATGCTGTATCTGGCTGCAGGAATACTCAACTGCTCCAAATGCATTTACGATCGCATTTTCTGCATATACTGCAATATTTGCATCCGCACGCCCAAAAGCCTGCATCATCGTTATATGAAGTTTTCCCTGCCAGATATGGATTTCTCTCACTATATTATTTCCTGCTGCCTGCACGATAGCAAGCTGACAGGATGTCGATAAAAATTTCATGCATTCATGTTCTTTTTCCGGTAATGTAAGAACACCCATTTTTTTATTAAACTCTGTTGATGCAATATTCTTTTTCATATCAATGTACACATTATTTCCATTTGGATATTTCTGTGCTTTTTCTGCTTTATATCGCTCACCGGCAACTGTATCACTTAAGCAATAAATATCAATTGGGCCACATTCCACTCCCAGGTCTGCTTCAAAACATCCGTTTTTTATCATCAGACCATCAAATAAAATTTCACCATATTCATTGCCCCATACAATTTCATATTTCTGATATTGTTCCTGACAGAAACTGTTCAGTCTTTCCTGACATTCTTTTGCAATTTCATCCAGCTTTTCTTTATAAGTATCAATGAAATATTTTCCCAGTTTCTGCAAAATATAATGAATCAATGCATATACGATAAGTGCCTTTATGATCCAATACTTTCCACCGATCAGTAACAGACAGGCCAGCAGGATAGCCACATGTATGACCTTTTCAATTGGTCCGCTTAAGTCACTGTCATCCGGATCGTCTATACCGCCTATGATGAATACGTTTTTTCCAAAATACCGTATTCTTTCAAATGTTTTAAATAATGCCAGGTTTTTTGTATGTTCATCCTGTTTTCTCAGGACAAAATCTTTTAATTCACCGTTCATATGTATGTGTCCTTTATTCTGTCTACGGAAATCTTATCTGGCACATGTCGGGGGTTTGCAGGCAGGAGAATTCGCCCACCTCCAGTTAACCACCGACATTACACCAGATTTTATATTATTTCATATTAATTACATATAACTCAATGCAGCGCCTATCGTACTTCCCAGGAAAATAATGGAAAGAACAATGATCACAATCATAAAGCAGAAATAAGAACGGGCAAAATTCTTCAGGTTCTTATTCTTTGTTCCGCCAAACGAAAATACCAGAAGAAGGATAAATCCTACCAGCGGGATAGAAAACAGAAGTTCATATCCAAAATATCCCCACATGGAAATTGGCTGATATTCTTCCGGGATAGAAGCGGTGTTCGGTAACTGTGATCTGTTGAAATTACTGTTCTGATTGTAATTGCCTCCCTGGAATCCTCCGTTATTTCCTGCATAACCTCCGGTGCTTCCATTAAAGCCTGCGGTGTTTCCGCCATAAGAATTATTTCCTCCGGCGCCATTGCTTCCGGCTGTACCGGAGCCTCCAAGTTTCGCTCCACATCCCTGGCAGAATGTAGAACTGTCCGGATTCTGAGTTCCACAATGTTTACATACCATAGTTTCTCTCTCCTTTTCTCTTTTTTAATGTATATGATTTTTTTATCATATCCTCTTCTGGCAGCTTTCCCTGTATGCTGCAATTCCCCGCCTGTTTTCCCCCCTTTCTGATTATTAGACGATTCAGGGAAGGGGAAGGTTTTAAGGGGATGAAAAAAATTTTTGTTTTTATGAATAAAAAGTTATTGTTTCAACTTTTCCGTCTGTTACTTTAAGAACTACTCCATGGTAACCTACAGATACACACGTTTGTATGGCAGATTCATTTGTCCATGGGAAATAATCATCCTGCTCATTTCCATAATACTTTGTATCCGCTGTTAATTGAAACGTTTTCTGCCCGTACTCAACAAAATTCTCCTGCGTAAAATCTATTGGGATTTCATTTGACTTCACAAATGACGCATAAAATGTAAGCGTATCATTGTCCGCATTATATTCTACCTGTGTTGTTCCTGGTACATAATAACCACTATTGCCATCTGGGCCTCCTGTTTCACGACTCAGATTTGTTGAATAATATTCCGTAACCCCAGTCTCTTCCTGCGGTATTTCAATCGTTGGTATTGGAGTAAATGTCGGTGAGACAACTGCAGGCTGTGTGGCGAAACAGTTCTGTAATATTACATTGTCTCGCTGGCTGTATGTCTGTGCGTCCAAATCTGCCCCTCTGTTAAAATCCAATAAATAGGGGCCTGTTAATTCCTGCCCGCCATTCATCCCATAAACTTCAAGCTGATTCTCAATCTGCTGCATATCCGAATCTTTATTACCGGTATAAAAATCCCGTCCATTAATCTGGCATGTTCCATAAGTAGCTCCAAAACACCATCTGAGGTTACACTCCTGTACCATGTCGGTCTCTGACATTTTTATAAAAGTGTCCAGATAATCACTTGCCCCATGACTCGGTGACCATCGTCCGGATCTGTATAGATAATAAGAACCTTCTTTTTTTCGCAGTTCAAGCTTCTCTTCAATACTGTCTCCATATGTATTCAGATCTGTATCCGGGATCTCCAGTTCCTTCCTCAAGGTTACTTTTTGATCATCAATCCCATAAAGTTCCATATATAACGGTCGTTTTACATCTGTATAATTACTGCTGTTCTCATCTTTTTCCTTCGCCCTGGTCCGGATCAGAAGCAGTTCTTTATTTCCATTTCCTCCGAAATCTTCCATCGCAGCGCTTAACAGCAGATCATTTGCATAACCTGTATTGAAATCATAATCCGCCACATAACCATCTTGGAGCACCTGAAGGTTTTCTTCCTTCACATATCCGTCATAAAATGTCCGGTAGAGTTCTTCCTCTGAAAGCTTTTTCGCCTTTTTTTCAGAGGACTTCTCTTCCTTCTTACCGGTGGCTTTCACTGTCCTGGGTACTGCCTGGGTTACTTTTGGAGTTTCTTCAGCTTCCGTCGTTTTTTCTTTCTGAGTCTCTGCTGTTTCTTTTTCCTGCGTTTCCTCTTCCTGTTGATGAACAAATGGCAGTTTATCTATATTTCTTACAACTCCATAGGTGATACCGCCTGCCCCCAGAGAACCAGCCAGGATCACTGCCGCAATTTTCACCCCTGCATGTTTCGCGGCAGTTCCTGCTATGGTCCCTGTTGCCTTTGACGATGTCGAGGCCGCTGTATGTGCCGCATTGGATGCCCATCCGTTTGTATTTGACCCTGCAGCACCCGGACCAGGACTTCCTATCCCCGGTGGTCTCCCTGTTGATCCATCATATCCCGTTGGACCTGTTGAACTACGTCCGGTCTGTCCTGAACTTTCAGCACCTCCTGATAACCTGTTATTTGGATTTCTGCTATTATTTCCCCAACTATTTCCTGCAACCCCTGCCTGGAATGCAGTACGCCCGGATGCCTCCCGGAAATAAGATTGCATAATATCCGGCAGAGCTTTCTGCACCATTGGTTCTGCAGATACTTTGTCGGCTTTTCCAAGCAGATACAGGAAGAATACAAACGGTGCAACACTGTAAAGCTTCGTTCCACGTTTTTCCAGATCCATGACCTGCTCTTTTATTTTTTTTCGTCCATAGGACAGCCGGCTTTTTACAGTATTTTCACTGACTCCGAGAGTTTGCGCAATATCTTTTACAGACATCTCTTCGTAGTAAAACATACCGATAACCACTCGCTGATCTTCTGGCAGATGGTCCAGAATCTCCATTACAAGACGCTTCGCTTCCTGCTGATCCATAGCCATCTCAGGATTCAGCTCTGACCTGACATCCTCTATGGACTCCTCAAAAGGGATATCTTCTAGCTCTTCTCCACCGTATATATCTGTAAAAAACACCGGTTTTGATTTCTTCAGCCAATCTTTTGCAAGATTGTTGGCAATCATTTTCAGCCAGGGAATCAGTTTATCCGGATTCTGAAGCTGATTCAACCTGGTAAATGCCTTCACATATGTATCCTGCAGGATATCATAAACCGTATCCTCATCTTTGATCAAAACCCATATCGTTTTATAAACTGCCGGGCTGCTGATCTTATATATTTCTGCAAGTGCTTCCTGGTCATTTTCCCTCGCTTTCTGAACCAAGTAAGACATATTTCTTATGGTAGGACTTCCACATCTTCTGCAAAAATTTGCATCATCGGGAAGTTCCTGTCCACATTTCACGCACCTCATATTTCTCCTCCCGTTGTTCTTCCGTTCATTTTTATATGAAAAATTCTGTTTAACAAGTCCCAGCCTCTGCTTGTTGCTTCTCACAACCCCGCAGGGGACTTTCTTGATTTGGTTAAATGAAGCAAGTCTTATATGATATTATAAATATCTTACGAATTTACTTTTTTCATAATTGGGGTTTCTACAATTATGTCGTTTATATTGTCGAATATGCCTCATTTTTCTGTTTTATTGTCGTTTTTTCTTCTTTTCACGTACAATTTTAATATTGTTTTCGCTCAATTTCAATTGTTTTTTTCTTCTCCTCAAAATGACCATCACAATCACTGCTAACCCGCCAAGTACTGTTGTTCTTTTCCATTTCTTATTCATAAAAATGCTCCTTTTTTCTGTTATAGTTATGGTTTTTAAGTATCTTCCCGGATTTTATCTTTTTACCTCCTTCACTTTATAGACGATCCGCATGATGTGCTGGTTTTAAGAAAAAAGAAATTTTTTGAAAAAAGCACATATCAGGGGAGAATCTTCCCTGTATGTGCCTTTTGATTTTGAATTTAACTGCTGCCTGTTGCTTTTTGCATCCCCTCAGGGGCTTACTTGATTTAGTTAAAATCTTTATTCCTGACAAGGCTGTCTGTGCCACTGTATCCGTCCATACTATACGGATCTGCAGTATCGACAGCTATCAACGTTTCCGGATTGCTCAATTCCAAACGATAAGCAGGATTAAATCCGTGACCATTATTCTCCAGTCTGAAGAAATATCCATAATCTGTCTTTATAACCTCACTGATCGTTTCTTCGTCTGAAGGTTCTGTTGCTTCAGGTCCATATTCCTCTATTGCATTTCCTGAAATTATTTTTTTATAATGATACGGCACTCCGCCCTGGCTATACCACGTTCCTGCAATCAGATCCAGTCCCTCGGTTTCCTGCGAATCTCCACTCTGATCCTGCTGACTGCCGCCAAGTTCCGAAACAGGAATTAATTTGATTTCTCTGTCAAAGGTTGTGTATTCTCCTGAGCCAACATCTGTGGTCGCAATGTTTTCCTCATTAAGTGCATTTCCGTTTTTGGTAAAACGATCTATTTTCTCGTATCCCATATGTCCAAACTGAGAATAAATTCCATTTCCGTCCGGTGCCGTATAAAGCATTACATGACTTCCAATACTTCCAATAGAAATTACATTTGTATCATTTTCCAAAGTGTAAACATCGTTAATCCAGTCTGCCTCACAGGTTCCATGAGAAAATATCAGTTCCCGGATTCCATCCTCATCAATATCGTACAATGCTATCTCTGTAGTTCCAGCTGTATTTGCACAGAGGTTCTGGATAAAGGATGCATATTTAGCATATTCCGGCATGTCCTGGTAGTTGCTTGGATTTTCTGCCGGTACTGGTGTTGCAGTCGGTTCCGGTATGACCGTTGGTTCTGGTGTAACTGCGGATTCGGCCTGTGGATTCTGGGCATTCTGCTGTGTCCCGTTTGAATCCGCAGACTTCTTTGTATTTGAAGTTTTATCTGCGTTGGATGCAGTATTTGAATCTGCTGAGTTCTTTGTGTCAGTCGTTTTTTCAGTTCCTGTTGTCGTTTTTGTACCCGATTTCTTCTCTGAACCGGAAGACGTTTTTCCTTTTGCAGAATCAGAAGTATCTTTAACTTTCTGCTCATGGACAAACGGCAAGGTATCCGCATTTCTCACAATACCATATGTAATACCTCCGGCACCCAGAGATCCTGCCAGAATCAGTGCCGCAATTTTAATTCCCGCAAATTTGGCTGCCGCACCACCTGCAGTTTTAGCAGTCCCAGCCTTTGCAGCAGCCCCGGCTGCTTTTCTGTCATTGCCGGCTGTGTTGGCTCCATTCCATCTTTTTCTCTCATTTCCTGATGCACCTGTATTACCCCAGTTATTTCTGTTATCTCCATATCCATCTGTACTGCTCTGCGGATTCCTTCTGTTTTCTGAAATACCTGTATCACTCCAGCTGTTTCCATTATCTCCGTATGCATCTGTGCGATTCCAGGAGTTACCCGCACTGCCTTCTGCACCGGTTCCTCCCTGAACATTTTGGCCATTTTGTAAATTACTGTCTGAATCGGGTTTTCCCCATGTAAGTTGTTTCCCGGATATTCCTCCAGAACAGGAATTCAGGATTCCCTGCAACGCATCTGGATCAAGCGGCTCTGCGGACACAGAATCCACTCTGCGAAGCAGATACAGGAAGAATACAAACGGCGCGACATTGTAAAGTTTGGTTCCATGCTTTTCCAGATCCAGGACCTGTTCTTTTATTTTTTTACGACCATAAGACAATCTGCTTTTAACCGTATTTTCACTGACTTCCAGTGCCGCCGCAATATCCTTTACCGGCATCTCTTCATAGTAAAACATACCGATCACGATTCGCTGATCTTCCGGAAGCTGATCCAGGATTTCCATTACCAGACGACGAACTTCTTTTTCATCCATAGACATTTCCGGATTCATATCAGAACGGACATCTTCTATTGATTCCTCGAAAGACACATTGTCCTCTTCTTCTGTACCGGAAATATCTGTAAAAAATACGGGTTTTGATTTTTTCAGCCAGTCTTTGGCACGGTTATTCGCGATCATTTTCAGCCACGGGATCAGTTTCTCTGCATCCTGCAGCTGATCAAGTCTGGTGAATGCTTTTACATAGGTATCCTGCAAAATATCATAAACCGTATCTTCATCTTTAATAAGTACTCTTATGGCTTTATACACTGCCGTACTGCTGATCTCATATATTTCCGCAAGCGCTTGCTGATCATTTGCCCTCGCCCGCTGAACCAGCCATGTCATATTGTTTCTGGTAGGACTTCCACAGTTCCTGCAAAAATTTGCATGATCTGGTATTTCACTTCCACATTTACTGCATCTCATTCTTCTTCCCCCGTTGTTTCCACTTCACTATTTTCTTCTTTTTGTATGATGTTATTCTCATTTTCCCGCTGTGTCAACTGAAGGATTTTTCGAAACACAGTCCACAGTTTTTCCCAGGGAACCGGCATGCTGTCAATCGTACATGTAATCATTTTTCCAATATCATGTTCTGTCATATCTTTTTCTCCCCTTTCTACTTTATAGACGATTCAGAGTTACTGCCGGTTTTATATTTTTATGAAAAATCTGTAACTTTAACGCCTTAAAAATCAGGCGAATATTCACGATCAAGTCCCCACTCACAGCTTATTGCTTTCCGCAATAGAGGCAGGGAACTTACTTGATTCGGTTGAAAAATCCACAATAGCCCTGGATATGTTTTGAACATATACACAGGGCTATCATTCATCTGTATTCTATTTTTCTTCGCACACTATGATAATTTCTGCCTTACCCGAAATTACCACTGTTTGAACCCGCAAAATTTACAGAATTTCGCATTTGCTTCTATTTCTGCACCACACTGAGGGCATTTTACAACCTTATCCTCTGTTTCCATTTTCGTCTGCTTTTCTGCAATTTCTTCTGTTTTTGCTACCGATTCCGCGGATTTTCTCTGTTCTTCCGCTATACGTTTCGCTTCTTCCCTTCTTGCTTCCTCTTTGCGCTTTGCTTCTTCTGCTTTTCTTGCTGCTTCCGCCTCGCGCTTTGCTTCTTCTGCTCTTCTTGCTTCTTCTGCCGCTTTTCTCGCTGCTTCCGCTTCCGCAATCATACTTTCCGGAACAGGCGTTCCGCATGAAATGCAGAATTTATGTCCATATGTAATCGGTTTTCCGCACTTTGCACAATAACCTATTATATCCTCTTTCATTGTTCTTTTTCGAATATTACCTGCTACGTTTCCCGCCATTTGTGACATTGTATTGGAAAAATGCCCTACTGTATCTGACATTTGCCCCATAGCATTATGTATATCCTTTTTTGAAAAAACATCCATTAAATCTGTCTGCATCTGTAAACGATTTATCAGTATTAACACTGTAAATATAAGAATCAAAAGCAATGCTATTATATTGATGACATACCATCCTGTTGTTTTAAACTGACACTGAGCATCCTCCGCAAACTTCTTTGCAGATGTTCTGAAAATGATCCATATAATAAGATCCAGCACTGTCATTCCACAAACAGCTGCTGACGTCTGTTTATCTGTAAACTTCTTTATAAAAAGAAACACTAATACAGCTACAGGCAGCAACAGACATAATGCAATAACAGGCTGTGGAGATACAAGTGTCTCACCATAACTTGAGATACCTTTTATTGCTGTTACTGCTGATACCTTTATCAGATCTGTATCTACACCCCAGTCTGAATCTGAACAGGAAACCATAAACATCGGACAAAAAAATAATATTACGCAACAAAATGTCAGTGTTCGTATTATATTTTTCACTGTAACAGATAGTTTCTTCTTTTCAGAAGAAATATTATTAATTTCATTCATTTTCATAATCTCCTTCTCTGATAATTTTAATGTTTAACCGAATTAAAGAAGTCCCCTGCGAGAGTTGCAAATATCCGCTTGACTAATAATGCCGGAACCCAGTTACAAAAGTTCCGGCATTATACAGCACTATCCGATTTTATTTAATCTTTACACTCTTGCAAGCTGAAGATTTCGCTGTCAAAACCTTGGAACCGGATTTACGGATAGAAACTACTTTATAATA
>ERZ780151.2136-NODE-2136-length-11963-cov-3.010833_pt1 | contig 11963 bp, 10 predicted proteins | sample MGYA00510983_ERZ780151 | MGnify/ENA primary metagenome ERZ780151 (study PRJEB29588, sample SAMEA2144623) | human gut metagenome | biome: human gut; feature: human-associated habitat; material: faeces | place: Denmark | collected 2008/2010 ... | reverse complement strand
TATACGGTTGCACCCTTATCGGTGCCCAGAATGTTGTCGGCCAGGCCGCTGTAAGCTACATAGCAGCTGTCATACGTATATACCGAGCCGCTGTCGTTCTCCACTACGAGCACGGCCTGCTGGCTTCCCAGCGCGTTATAGCTTATCCATGGGTCCTGCTCATGGCTGTAAACCATGTTGGCCAGTCCTGTTGTGGGGTCGTCGCCCATAGAGAATCCCCACGTCCAACTGGTGGGATAGCCCGTCGAGGCATCCTTCCACTGCACGGGAAGCAGTGGTGCCACGAAGTGCTCGCCCGTCAGGTTATAGCGGAACTGTGCCGGTGCGGTGATGGCTGCCGTGGGCTTTTGTCCCTTCACCTTCACAAAGGCGGGGCGTGTGATGGTGGCGCTGTCGGTGTCGTTGCGTGCCGTCAGCGTCACGTCATAAGTGCCCGGAAGGGTATAAACCACCTCGGGATCGCGCTCGGTGGATGTCGCAGGGGTGCCGCCCGGGAATTTCCATTCATACGAAGTGGCCTCGTCGCCCGACAGATTGGCCAGCTTCACGGGCTCGCCTGTCAATACCTCTACCTGACTCACGCTGCTTGCGCCCGTAACGGTGAGCCCGTCTACGTAGAAGTCGGCCATATAGCCGCCCGTCTTAAAGTTGTCTTCGGTGCCGGGACCGTATGTAAGGCGTATCTTCACCTGCTTTCCGGCAAATGAATCAAGATTAGCCTCTATGGCAGCCCATCCCGTTTGCTTGGCCTGAGTGCTATTCCATAGCTCTTTCTGCGTGCTGAAGTCGTCATCAGATGCCGTAACGCTCAGCACGGCATAGTCGTTCATGGTGGGGCTCACCCACGCGTAACCGCGGAACATAGACTGGCTGGTCACGCTCATGGGGGCGCTGGTGAGAGTGCCTATGGTGCGTTTGTAAACCTGATACGGTCCGTCGATGTGCAGCGACTGTACGTCAGAGGCGTCGATGGCCGAGAATGCCTTCTTGCCGGTGGTGGCTTTCAGCGTGAAGGTTATCTCACTGCCTTCGCCCTGATTGGCTGTCCATGCGCTGAGCGCATCGCTCTTGTCGAAGTTTTCGCTCCAGATGGTGTCCTGGCTTGCCCCGCCTTGCACGGTGAAGTCGGCCGTCAGACTGCCACTCTTGCTCTTCATGGCGTGGCGCACGTAGGGCTTTGCCTTCACCACGGTGACGCTTGGTGTGGCGGGTACGGGTGTCAGGGTGCGGCCTTGCGGCCTTACCGGTGTGAGGTTAAGAGCCATAGCAGCAGGTGCCAAGGCTACCGCCAAGGCGCAAAAAGCAATGATGGTTGGTTTCTGTTTCATACTTTTAAGGTGTTATTTGGTTTGATATGGGCCACAAAGATAGTAATATTTATTCGTTTCTGCAACGTTTTCTGCCTTTTGTCACTATTTTATGGCAGATGCACCACACTGTTCAGCACCTTGTGATGCACCATTCAGCCTTCCGTGATGCGTAAGGCCGCTTTTCAAAATAGGCCTTTTTGCTTTCCAAAACCATGCTTTTTACAAGCCAATAATGCCTATTTCGCAAGCCAATAATGCCTATTTTGTTTTGCCCCTGTGTGTGCCTATGGCGCCGAGAATGCCTCCCTGCTGTGTGAAGAGCATGGGTTGTATGCGGGTAGACGGAAGTCCAGACGATCGGACTTGCATTTTTGTTGGGTGTGGCCATGTGGTTTTGCGTTCTCTGAGGCGCTAATCCGGGCGAGATACTATCAGATTTATAGGCTGAAAATAGCATAATTTATCATCTTGATATAAAATGCTTCATAATATGAATTTTTTACTTCTTTTTATGCATAAACGTAAACTTTTTGCCTTAAAAAATACGCAAAAACCTTAAAAAATGAAGTTACGATTGATTTGTGTTAAGTGTGTAAATAACCAAATAACAGTGTTTTATACACTATTTCAGCGAATTTTTGTTTTTAACAATCGTCCTAACGAGTGTAAATGTGATTTTCGTAACTGCCTTTTTTTTAGTACCTTTACATCAAATTCAAATAAAAAGCATGAGTAAAGCAAAGAAAATAGCACTTTTATTATTATTCGTTTCCATTCTCCCAACCTTTTCTTTCGCGGGTGAGCCAGACCCTACAGACGAGCTGGCCAGACCTGCCAACCTTGCAGCCTTCGATGAGGCGAACTCAGAGTTTGAGGCTCTCTTCAACGTAACAGGCGATCAAATCATAGACAAAGCACGTCAATATCTTGGCCGTCCCTACCGCAGAGGCAGCATGGGACCCTCTTCTTTCGACTGTTCGGGCTTTACCAGCTACGTATATAAGTCGCTCAACATCCGCCTGGGACGCTCAAGCCGTGACCAATGGCGTGAGGGGCTGTCGGTAGATCGCAGTGACGTGCACGTGGGCGACCTTGTTTTCTTCGGTTCATCACAGCGCATCGGCCATGTGGGTATCGTATGCGAGGTGGAAGACGACGGTGGTTTTAAGTTTATACATGCCAGTTGCAGCAACGGCATCACCATATCGGATATCGACGAGCATTATTATTCCCGACTCTACAGGGGGCTTCGTCGCATCATAGAGTAGTTTCATTGGGCACTCGTGCAGTGCCAATGTTTCTTTCTTCAACTATCACGTCGAAGACTGACAATAGAAGAATGTAAACATTAAATGAAACCAACATTAAGTAGAAAATCCTTAAAATATTTGTTGCTCTCAGCAATATTGCCTAACTTCGTGTGCATAATCAAAAGCTATTACTTAGGCAATGACAATAAAAGAGAACAACTATTGCATTATTCTTGCAGGTGGGTTAGGACGCAGGTTATGGCCATGCAGCCGCCAATCTTACCCTAAACAGTTTATGGATTTCTTCGGAGTGGGGAAGAGTCAGCTGCAACAGACTTTCGAACGCTTCGCTAAGTTTATACCACCCAGCCATATTTTCGTCAATACGGACAAGGCTTTTGGCAAAATAGTGAGTGAGCAGTTGCCGCAATTATCGCCCGACAACATTTTGCAAGAGCCCATACAGCGTAACACCGCGCCCAGTGTGGCGTGGGCTGCGCACCGCATTCAGCGCCTCAATCCGCAAGCCAACATCATCATCTCACCCTCCGATCAAATCGTGCTTAACGAGGAGGCCTTCCAGCACAATGTGCTTGAGGGTCTGGACTTTGTGAGTCACTCTGCGACGGTGCTCACCATGGGCGTTAAACCTACGCGTCCGGAACCCGGATATGGCTATATACAGGTGGGCAACCACAGTGGAGAGGATGATATATTCAAGGTGAAGGCCTTCATAGAGAAGCCTGAAAGAGAGTTTGCGCAGATGTTCATGGACAGTGGCGAGTGGTGTTGGAATACGGGAATGTTCCTGGCTAATGTGCAGTATCTGCTGCAGAGTCTTCGCTCTTTCCTGCCTTCGGTGCTACTGGGTTTTGACAAGAAGAAGCCCGACTTCACGTTGCAGGACGAATATAACTTCATTCAGGAGTATTTCCCGGCTTATCCCAACATCTCGATAGAAAGTGGCATATTAGAGAAGTCTGATAATGTGTATGTGCAGAAGTGCGACTTCGGCTGGGCCGACGTAGGTACGTGGCACGGCGTTTATGAGGCGATGAGCAAGACGAAGGATGACAATGTGGTGATAGATTCAGAGGCTTTGCTTGAGAATGCGCACAACAATGTCATCAAACTGCCGAAAGGCAGGCTGGCTGTCATCAACGGGCTGGATGGCTATATCGTGGCAGAGAAGGATAATGTGCTGTTCATTTGCAAGCGCGAAGACTCATCGTCGCTTGTCAAGAAATATGTGAATGAGCTGAAGCTGAAGCGGGGCGATGAGTTCGCTTAGCTTATCATGTTAGGCAGCAGGGTATTGCCCGTCGGATATTTTCTATTGTATAGTTAAACGAAGCAGGCCACTTTCTTATGTGATGAGAAGGTGGTCTGCTTCGTTTATTGGGCTATTGGTTCCATGCTTTGATATAGAAGAAGTCCATTCCATCAACTTTTCATGTGCTCTGCCTACAGTCTTTGACGGCTGATCGTAGGCTTTAGCCCTGCGTTAGTTGTTGCTTGTGGCGTAAAGGCCGATGCATGTGCCGATGAAACCGCCTGATTTCTTCGTGCTGAGGTTGCTGGCATCCACGCCTGTAGCAAGTGTTTGCCACGCTCCGTTGCCCACAGCGAAGAAGAAGCTGTAATATCTTCCGTTGCCCTCAACCTTCAGTCTTACGGGCTCATGAGTGTGTTCTGATGCGAGTAAAGCCGATGCGATAAGGCTTGGCGCATCGTCGCAGCGCGTCAGTGTGATGACCGGTGAGCCCTCGCGCAGGGTTTTTCCCAGTATGAAATAATGGGTCTCGTTCTGCAACAGTGCCATTCCGGCAAGTTCTTTACTGCTGCGTGGTTCGAAGGTCAGCGTGGTTTCAGCGCTGAACGATGTGTGTTGCTGGCGGCAGAAGACCGCCGAAAGCGGCTCTTTCTGCGACAGGTTATATGCTAAGGGGTGAAGGATAAGCCCCTTACCGGTGCTGTAGGCGTTAGGCGCTGGGTTGCGCAGGAACATCCATCTCATGCCGAGCCTAGGACCGTCGAAGTTATCTGTATAGCCGAAGTTGCCCGTCAGTTGCACGTCGTCGGCCGTGAGCGGCTGCAAGTCTGTCTTTCTTACTATGTTGGGCAGCACCCGTCCCTTTTCAAGTATGATGGGCCAGCCGTCTTTCCACGTCACGGGCAGCAGGTAGGTGTCGCGCCCCGTGTTGTAATAGTCGCCCTCATAGGGTCTGCAACCCAGGAAAACGGCCCACCAACTGCCGTCCTTTGCCTCTACCAGGTCGGCATGTCCTGTCGATGAAACGGGATTTTTTCGGCTCTCGTCTATACCCGAGCGTTGTGTCAGTATGGGGTTGTATGGGCACTCTTCCCAACCTTTCTTGAGGTTCTTGGACCTGAACACCACTTCGCTATGCCTGAATCCTGTGCCTCCCTCGGCGCACATCAGGTAGTAATAGCCTCCCCGCTTGTAGAGATGCGGACCTTCTATCCAGATGGGATGCTGCTCTACATGCGTTCCGCCGCGTACTATCTCGATGGGATTGCCCACGGTAGAGTCGCCTTTTACGTCATATCTGAGCAGACGTATGGCGCGCTGCCCCTCATAAGCCGCCTCTCCCATGACGGGCGCGTTGTGCACTATCCATCCGTTACCCTTGTCGTCAAAGAACAGCGAGGGGTCTATGCCGTCTATCTTAGGCAGGAATATAGGTTCGCTCCATCCTTTTTCAGGGTCTTGCGTCTTGACCACAAAGTTGCCTTTTGCCACATTCGTGGTAATCATATAGAAGGTTTTGTTGCTTTTGTTGTAGCTGATGGCGGGCGCGAAGATGCCTCCCGAGGTCTTTTGGTGGGTCAGGTCGAGCTGCGACGCCCTGTCTAGCACGCTGCCCACCTGCCTCCAGTTCACCAAATCGTTGCTCTTGAAGAGCGGCACGCCGGGGAAGAAGGCGAACGAAGAGTTAACCAGATAGTAGCTGTCTTTTACCCTGCATACCGATGGATCGGGATAAAATCCGGCAAGGATAGGGTCGTAATACTGGTTGTGCGGGTCTATCTGCTCGCTGAACCGGCTGTCGTTGCCTTGATATCTGAAACAGCTGAAGGTGGCATCTTGTGCTCCAGCCGCTGTAGCAAAGCCCAGCAGAGTTGCTGAGAGAATGTTTCTTGTAAGGTTCTTCATGTTTATTGGTCTTTCTGTGATAATGTTTTTGAGGTCTGTTATAACAAAAAAGGTGTCATCGGAGTTATCCAATGACACCTGAAAGTTGTCCTAGGCGGACTCGAACCACCACTGACAGAACCAAAAACTGTAGTGCTACCATTACACCATGGGACAATCTTGTGTGCAAAGGTAGTGGTTTTTCAGGCCACTACCAAATAATTTTGCTATTTTGTTTCAAAAAAAGCGCATTGCCAATGTCATTTACTACTTCACCGTGATGAGATAGTAGTTCTTCTTGCCTCTTTGCATCAGCAAGTACTTACCGTCTATCAGGTCTTCGGCTGTTACGGGTCTGTCGAAGGCAGTAAGCTTTTCCTTGTTCAGGCTCACGCCGTTACCCTTCACCAGCTTGCGCATTTCGCTCTTGCTTGGGAAGATGTCCCAGCCCTCTTGCGTGAACATATCCACGGCCGGTTCGCCCAGATGAGCTTTGTCGAGCGTGTAGTGTGGCACGTCCTTGAACACATCGTTGAGCGTAGCCTCGTCTAGTTTCACCAGGCTTTCCTTGGTAGCTTTGCCAAAGAGAATGTTGCTGGCGGCGATGGCCATGTCCAGGTCTTCCTTTGAGTGCACCATGGTTGTCACCTCCTCGGCGAGCTTCTTTTGCAGCAATCTGCGTCCGGGGTCCTGCTTATGCTCGGCAATCAGACTCTCGATGGTTTCCTTGTCGAGGTCGGTGAATATCTTGATGTATTTCTCGGCATCGTCATCGCTTACGTTCAGCCAGAACTGATAGAAGGTGTAGGGTGTGGTTCTGTTTCTGTCAAGCCATACGTTTCCGCTCTCTGTCTTGCCGAACTTCTTGCCGTCGGCCTTGGTGATGAGCGGGCAGGTGAGGCAGAAGGCCTCGGCCTCGTTGCCCAGGGTGCGCCTGATGAGCTCTGTTCCGGTGGTCATGTTGCCCCACTGGTCGTTGCCACCCAGCTGCAGTCTCACGCCGTAGTGCTGATATTGATAGAGGAAGTCGTAGCCTTGCAGCAGCTGATAGGTGAATTCCGTGAACGACAAGCCGTCGCGTGCCGTACCGTTAAGCCTCTGCTGCACGCTCTCCTTGGCCATCATATAGTTAACGGTGATGTGTTTGCCAATGTCGCGCACAAAGTCCAGAAACTTATAGTCCTTCATCCAGTCGTAGTTGTTCACCAGTTCAGCCTTGTTAGGCTCGTTTCCGTCGAAGTCGAGAAAACGTGAAACCTGCTTCTTGATGGCCTCTTGGTTGTGGTAAAGGGTGTCGGCATCGAGCAGGTTACGCTCCTGGCTCTTGCCTGAGGGGTCGCCTATCATACCCGTAGCGCCGCCCACCAGCAGGTAAGGCTTGTGTCCGCAGCGCTGAAAGTGGCGCAGCATCATGATGCCGCACAAGTGGCCTATATGCAGAGAGTCGGCTGTAGGGTCAGTGCCGAGATAGCCTGATGTGACGTTCTTGAGCAGATATTCCTCTGTACCCGGCATGATTTGGGCCAGCATGCCTCTCCATTTCAGTTCTTCAACAAAGTTCTTTGTCATCGAAATAATCTTTATGTTATATTCTTTGAATGATAATTTCTAATGTTCTTCTGATTGTTCTTTTCATGGCACAGGGTCGTAGCCCGAGCCGCCCCATGGGTTGCAGCGCAGTATTCTCCACACTGCGAGCAGCAAACCTTTGATGGGTCCGTGCTTCAGGATGGCCTGCCGGGCATATTCAGAGCATGTGGGCGTGAAGCGGCACGAGGGCGGCGTGTAGGGCGTAATGAACTTCTGATAGAACACGATAGGTTGCACCATGAGCCAGGCTATGGCGTGCGACACGCTGTGCAGTATGGTCTTGATGCTTCTCATAGTCGTTCTGCTATTCTTGTCAGCAGGTTTTGCACCTTTCTCTCCACCTCTGCCGTGTCGTGCAGGGCATTGTCTTGCCAAACAAAGGCCATCATGAGGTGCCCTCCGCCCTTTACTTCCAAGGCTTGCGTCACGGTGTGCTTATGCTTTCTGTAGGCCTCTCTCACCTGCCTTTTTACCCTGTTGCGGTCTACGGCGTGCTTGAAGTGCCTCTTAGAAACGCTCACCAGCATCTGGGCGGGTACGTTTTCGCCCTCGTCGTCGGCTTTTTGCGCATACACCACTCTTAGGGGGTAAGCCACCATTGATTTGCTTCTACCCCCTTTAAAGAGCTTTTCAATGAGCTTTTTGCTGCATATCCGCTCTTCCTTGCCCAGTGTGTATGCTTCGGCTGCGGATGTCATTGCTGCCTTATTCGTTTTCTTTCAGATAAGCATTCAGGGCACTTGTCATGGATGGATACTCCTTTGAGGGAGCCGTGAGCGTGAGCTTCAGGCCCTGCGCTTCCACCTCCTTGGCCGTTGCCGGACCAAATGCGCCTATCTTTATATCGCCTTGTTCGAAATCAGGAAAATTCTTCTTCAGAGCTTTCACGCCTGTAGGGCTTGAGAAGATGAGCATGCTGTAGTCGAATGACTTCTTCTCTTCGTCAGTGAAGTCGTTGCTCACGGTGCGATACATCACACATTCTTTGTGGTTGAGCTTCTTGGATGTGAGGAGCGTCTTCACCGAATCGTTGTGCACGCTGCTCAGCGGCACGAGATATTTCTCAGCCTTATGCTTCACCATGGTGGGCAGCAAGTCTTCTATCTTGCCTGTTGTGCCGAAGAACACCTTGCGCTTTCTGTACTGCACATACTTCTGTATGTAGAGTGCTATGGTCTCTGTCACGCAGAAGTATTTCATTTCTTCAGGTATGTTTATGCGCATTTCCTTGGCCAGCCTGAAGTAGTTGTCAATGGCATGACGTGATGTGAACACAACGGCAGTAAAGTCAAGAACATTGATTTTTTGCTGGCGGAACTCCTTTGGGGTCAGTCCTTCTATCTTAAAGAATGGTCTGAACACGAATTCCACGCCATATCGTTTTTCAATTTCGAAGTACGGTGACTTCTCGCTCGTAGGTCTGGGTTGAGATATTAATATTTTTTTTACCATTGATACCCTAAAAAATTACTTTCAAATAGTTGCCTGCAATATTCAAAATACCCAACAAAGCCAATAGTGGCATTGCTTCTAGGGCGCAAAAGTACAAAATATTTTGCAGAAAAGCCGTTCTTCCTTTAAAAAAGATGCTCCATTCCTTATAAAAGACAAGTATTTTAACCAAACCCACCACTACCCCCGTGGCAATCAATACCGTTGACAGGGGAAAACTATAGAAAACCTGCAAGAGTGTGATAGGAAACAGTACAACACCTTCAAGGGCTGTAAGGAAGAGCCAGGTCTTTATCCATTGTTTATTTTTTTTACGGTCGAAGAAGGTCCAGTTCACCACTCTGTAGAGAATGTTTTTCAGCAGAAAATAGAGCGTGATGATGCCTGTCAGTACGCCTGTTGCTATGAGCTGTGCGTTGCCCGTAGTCATACCGTCTATTGTATATGGCTTGAGCATGCAGAAAATCATGCTCAGCAATAGGGCTGTTTGCAGCACGAGAAACGACTGAAAGTGCACTTCGTAAGAAGTCTCGGTGACGTTTGCCGCCCGCCGGGGCATGTAGAAGAAGTGCTTGGCCTGCCTGATGATGAAGTTGAGCGACTTGCTCAGCGCTATCATAGCCAGCACGAAGCATCCCAGCAGCATTCCTATCAGCATGTTGTCGTTGCTCACCGAGTAGGGCACGGGGTCGCCCAGCATTCCTGTGTGCGGAACTCCCAGCTCCGGATGATAGTAGGGACTGCCCGCAAAAAAGCTCTGGTCTTGCAGCTTGATATCGGATGGCAGTTTCGTCTTGGGCACCTTCAGAAATCGCAGTGCGCTGTGCGGTGCCTCTGTGCCCTGCTGCTTGCCTTGTGGCAGAGCCTCTTGCTTGGGTAACTTATAGGGTATATGCGCCTTTTGCAGCATTTTATTATCATTATGGGCGGACTGCCGGGCAGCCCGCCCCGGTTGTTAACATCATTCTGTGAGGCTATTGGCTACTCACAGCCCGAAGGCTTCTTTGAGCTTCTCCACCTGGTCTAGCTTCTCCCATGTGAAGAGTTCTACCTTCATGGTCTTTGTTTCGTGGTAGCGGCTGGTGAAGGTTTTCTCCACCACCTCGTTCTTCCGGCCCATGTGTCCGTAGGCTGCCGTCTCCAGATACATAGGTTGGCGCAGCTTCAGGGCCCGCTCTATGGCTTTGGGCCTGAGGTCGAACAGCTGCTTAATCTTCTCGGCTATCTCGCCGTCGCTGGCTTTTACGTGCTTCTTGCCATAGGTGTTCACGTAAACGCTCACGGGTTCGGCCACGCCGATGGCATAGGCCAGCTGCACCAGTATCTCGTCGCTCACGCCGGCTGCCACCATGTTCTTGGCTATGTAGCGTGCCGCGTAGGCTGCGCTTCGGTCTACCTTCGACGAGTCTTTGCCCGAGAAGGCGCCTCCTCCGTGGGCTCCCTTGCCGCCATAGGTGTCTACGATGATTTTTCGTCCCGTCAGTCCGGTATCGCCGTGTGGCCCTCCTATGACAAACTTGCCTGTAGGGTTAACCAGGTAGTTGATGTCGCTGTTGAAGAGCTTCAGCACCTTTTCGCCGCACTGCTCCTTCACCCTGGGCATCAGAATGTTCACCACGTCGCTTTTTATCTGTGCCAGCATCTGCTTGTCATCGTCCATAAAGGGGTCGTGCTGGGTGCTCACCACGATGGTGTCTATGCGCTGTGGCACGTTGTCGTCGCTATATTCAATGGTGACCTGGCTCTTGGCATCCGGCCGCAGATAGGTCATCACCTTGCCCTCCTTGCGTATGTCGGCAAGCGTACGCACAATGAGGTGTGCCAGATAGAGCGTAGCCGGCATATAGTTTTCTGTTTCATTGGTGGCATAGCCGAACATCATGCCCTGGTCGCCGGCTCCCTGGTTGTCCTCGTCGCCGTTGTCTACGCCCTGCTTGATGTCTCCGCTCTGCTCGTGAATGGCAGTCATGATGCCGCACGAGTTGCCGTCAAACTGATAGTCGGCCTTGGTGTAGCCCGTCTTGTTGATGGTGTTGCGGGCTATGGTTTGCAGGTCGATGTAAACGTTAGAGCTCACTTCGCCCATGATGACCACCTGCCCCGTGGTGTTGAAGGTCTCTATGGCGCAACGCGCGTTGGGGTCGTAGGCCAGAAACTGGTCTAGGATGGCATCTGAAATTTGGTCGGCCACTTTGTCGGGATGGCCTTCAGAGACTGACTCTGATGAAAATAAATAACTCATTTTTCAATTTTCTTTAAGTGGAAAATTGCCTGTGACCGTGAAAATCTGTTGGAATTCCGCAGTTTTAGCATTTTTTTACGTGGTTGCAAGCAGCCAAATTCTTCCACAATCGTTATACAATCTGTTTCTAAACTCGCGTGCAAAGGTAGATATAATTTGCCATATAGCCAAATATTTTTTATAAAACTCCATGTACATCAACTTAGGTGTAGATAGCAGACTCAGCCTCTATGTCTTGCTCTTCATGATTAGAGCTGTTCATCATGGATAAAGAGGCGGGGATAGATTCTCGTCTTTTGGATGATAAGGATATCCCTCATGCGATTTTACTGTAAAAGCTATTCCACCCATTCCACCCAATATATAAGTCTCTGGTTAATAGTGTTTTACATTTCTCAATATGCTCTTTGGTATCCAACCCACATGCCACCCGCATGCCACCCAAGCGTTTTGCCTGAAAGGCTTGGCGAAAGTAAAAACGTAGCATCTAAAATGATATTCTTTTATATAAAGCCTTTGTCTATCGGTATAGCTTAAAAGTAAGGGTGGGATGTGGGTGGGATGTGGATGGGATGATAGTGACGATGCCTCAAAATGTATGTAGTTGATAATCAATGTGCTATACATGTGGGTGGAATGGGTGGAATAGGTTTTGCATAAAAATTATTTGTATGTAGACGTGTGGTGGGAAGATTCTTCCAATATGGGCATTCCAACATCCCCAAATAGGCATTATTGGCAGGTGAAACAGGCTATTTTGGATTGCAGCATCGACCTTATGTTATGGTGGCACGCGTTCCTGGTGGCCGAGGACTATGAGCTGACCACAAGCAGTCGGAGCCTCGAAGGTTGACTAGCATCTTGGATGCGCATTCCCAGCGCACCCTACCCAACCGCACCGCACCACGCATCCATTGTAGTGGCCGCGCCTTGTGCCGGCCAACAAGGAACGTGCATTCAAC
>ERZ780151.2128-NODE-2128-length-12016-cov-2.266031_pt1 | contig 12016 bp, 9 predicted proteins | sample MGYA00510983_ERZ780151 | MGnify/ENA primary metagenome ERZ780151 (study PRJEB29588, sample SAMEA2144623) | human gut metagenome | biome: human gut; feature: human-associated habitat; material: faeces | place: Denmark | collected 2008/2010 ... | reverse complement strand
GCGATCCTGCCCGGAGGGCTTTTTTATTTCATAGGGGATTTCATCGAAATTTCCTATGAAATAAAAAATAATCGTCTGGAAAAACAGCATTAGAAAATTCTCTAGCTGTCTTTCCAGACGATCATTTATTTTTTATCATATACTGAAAAACTTCAGTTGACCAAGATACAAATTATAATTCCTTAGCTAATTTAGCTTCACGTCGCTTCTCTAAATTAGAAACAATAATACTACAACTAGCATCTCCAGTAATATTAACAGTAGTACGTCCCATATCAAAAATACGGTCAACTCCTGCAACTAACGCAATACCATCTACTGGAAGTCCTACAGATGTTAATACCATAGCCAGCATGACCATTCCAGCTCCTGGAACTCCTGCTGTTCCGATGGATGCTAAAGTTGCTGTTAAAATGACTGTTAACATCTGAGATAGCGTTAAGTTAATTCCGTAACAAGATGCAATGAAAATTGCACAAACGCCCTGATAAATGGCTGTTCCGTCCATATTGATCGTTGCTCCTAATGGAAGTACAAAAGATGCGATCTCACGATCTGATCCTAATTTTTCTACACATTCTAAGTTGATCGGAAGTGTTCCTACAGATGATGCACTGGAAAATGCGAACATGATTGCTGGTAACATTCCTTTGAAGAACTGTAATGGACTTAATCCACCCATTGTTTTGACTGCCATAGAGTAAACAACAACTGCATGTACGATATAGCAGATATATGCTGCTAATAATACCATTGCTAAAGATCCGATGATCATTGCTCCGTTTTCAGCGATTACTGGACATAATAAGCAAAATACACCGATTGGTGATAATTTTAAGATCATTTCCATACATTTCATGAAGACTGCATTCAGATCATTAAATGCTGTAACCAGACGATGGTTCTGTTCTTCTCCGATCAGGATGATTCCGAATCCAAGTAAAACCGCCATAACGATAACCTGTAACATATTGGCTTCAACCATTGGTGATACAAAGTTTGATGGGAAGATATTTACAAGTGTATCCATTAAAGATGTTGTTTCTCCCATTTTATAAGACAAGTTTGTTGTTGCGATAACTGGGAACATTCCTTTAAAAAGGTTTCCCCCGATCAGACCGATCGTGATCGCAAATGCTGTTGTACACATATAATATACAACTGTTTTTAATCCGATAGATCCAACCTTCTTGATATCACGCATAGAAATGATTCCACACATAATAGAGAATAATACGATTGGAACGACGATGAATTTTACAAGATTCAGGAAGATTGTTCCAAATGGTTTGATATACGTGTTTGCAAATGTTGCATGATTCTGCATCAGAAGTCCTGCTGCGATAGCTAAGACTAACGCAATGAAAATCTGCATTGCCAAAGACATTTTTTTCTTTTCTTTCATAGTATCTCTCTTTCTAAACTCAAAAATTTAATAGGCTCAAAAATAAGGCACTGCTCCATTGCAATGCCTTATTTTCTGCATTTTTCCTTGATGATTTTATCATAATCATCTTGTGAAATCAATATATTTATACTTGGAAAACATGATAAAACTTCTTTTTAACTTACTTTAAATGAAAGAAGATCATCTCTACTTAACGGTCTTGTATAATAATATCCTTGAATCAAGTCTACACCCCATTCTTCTAATAGTGCAACTTCTTTTTGTGTCTCTACACCTTCTGCAACAACTTTATGCCCAAGATTCTGCAAGATCGATACCATATTCTTGTATAATAATGCGATCTGCTGGTCTTCACAAATACCATCTAACATAGAATGATCAAGTTTCACTGTTGAAAATGGCAATTTCAAAATAGTATTCAAATTCGCATACCCTGATCCGAAATCGTCCAGACAGATTTCGATTCCAACTTCTCGAAAATCTGAAATTGTCTTGTATAATTCCTCACTGTACTCTGTTGCAACTGTTTCTGTCACTTCAAACTGAAACCAGCTGTATGGAAGTTCTAATTCATTGATGATCTTAAACAGTTCCTGACTATATCCAGTTTTCAACAACTCTAATGGTGAAAGATTGATCTTGATGCTTCCAATCTGTTTCATAAGTGCCGTATGACTCTTCATAAAGCGACAGATTCTTCGAAATTGCAGCTTTCCAAGTTCAATGATCTGTCCATTCTTCTCTGCAAGATTAATAAAGATATCTGGCGGGATCATTCCCAAGGTTGGATGTTTTAAACGACTTAATGCCTCCATTGTCACATAATGGCCATCTTTTACCGAATATAATGGCTGATAATATACTTCGAACAGATCATCCTCAATCGCAGTATTCATATATTTCTTCACACGCTGTTCATATAAGAATCCCTGTCTTGTTGTTTCGCTATTCTCTATCAACGTTGTCTTATCTGATTTTGGTTTTAACAAGATCAGATATTCAAGGTATGCCAACATCATATCATTGTCCACAAGCTCTTCAGCATCTGTTATTCCACAGATCGTTGCTGGAAAATCAATCATCTCATCTCCAATATCAAATGGTGTCTGAAACAACTCCATTACTTCTTGTTTTGTTTTTTCATAATCTGCTTGACTCATAGAAAAGATCAAAAACTGATTCCCATGAATTCGAAAAATATAATTTCCCTCTGTAATCTGATTTAATTCATCTGCAACATCGATCAGCAACTTGTCTCCTACACTGTTTCCATATAATTTATTCACTTGTTTTAACTTCCATATACTGATCTGTAATACATGGAATTTCTGTTCTCGTTTCATCTGTTCTGGAATCCACTGATTTAAATATCCTTTGGCAAATACGCCCGTTAGACTATCAACAACTGTCTGTGGATTATAAAGTGTCCAAAATATAATAAAAATACCAATGATCAGACCAAATTCCGTCAACAAATATTGTGAATAAACAGCCTCGATCGCTGTACATACGAATCCAACTACAACAAATTCCCAAACAGCACGAAGTTCATTTTTCCCATACTCATCTTGATGGAAAATGAAATTATACATTGCTATCACAACAAAAAAGAACGTATAGACATATATCATCAAATACCATGGCCCATATAAATATTCTCCATTTGTATTACAATAAAAAAACTGCCCATGAAAGATATTAAGGATCACAAGAGACTCCATAAAAATGACTGGAATCATACCAAGCATGATATTTCTTTTTTTCATCTTATGCTCACAATATCTCAAGATTTGTATCAACCCATAAAACACATATGGGATCAATACTTCCATCAGATATAAAAATGTCGTAACCCCAATGATCAGCGAATTATATGCTGGATTCCTCTTCTGGATCAACATACAGCTGACCAGATCTGAAATACTGCATAGCGCAGCTCCAACGATAAAGATCCAGAAAAGCTTTCCACTAATTCCTGTTAATTGTTTGTATCTTACAAAATGAACAAAAAGGATCAAGAGAAATATCAATCCTGCGATCAAAAAGTCCATATTATATTGAATCATTTCCCCCACTCTTTCTTCTCTTCTTGCTTTTTATGATAGTTTCCTTCGGGTCAAATCTTGCATAACCAACAGACACATATGGCAGCCTTATATCTCCAATTCTAATATTCCCCTTGAAATTTTATGTTTTCCCCTATGTATTTTAGTATATCATTCTAAAAACAATTTTGGAATCATGATTTCAATATAAAATGTATGGCAAACATGATCTGTAATACGAAGATTCCAGGAATCCCTAATTTAAAATACCATTTTCTTGTCTTATGATGAAAGACTGTCATCCCGATCATGGCTCCTATCGAACCGCCGATCAGTGCTAAACCGATCAGTTTTTTCTCTCTGATGCGCCATTGTCTTGTCATCGCTCTCCATTTATCTAGGCCGTATAAGGCAAATGTTATAATATTTATAATGATCAGATATAAATGTATATATGCCGATTGCATTTGTAAGTCTCCTCTTTTGCTCTCACAACTTCTTCCACATGTTTCGCAACCGTCGTACAGCATCCTCCGACTGCACTTGCTCCTGCTTTCATGTAGCTATATGCATATTCTTCGAAAGATAATGCAGACTGTTTTCCAAACCAGACTTGCCGTCTCACCGATTCGGTAGTATTCTTTCATCTATGATTCACTCTTTTCTCTCAAAGCTATTTTTCTTTATCATAGCATACTTTTGTTACTTCTGAACCATATCCATTGCAAATAAGGCTGCTCCAAGTGCCCCGCATAACTGAGCTTTATCACTGATCACAAGAGTTGTTCCAAGTTTTTCTTCCAGTGTCTTTACCAGACCTTTATTCTTAGATACACCACCTGTCATCATATAGCGTTCTTCTCCTCCAACTCGTTTTGCAAGAGCTGCTGTTTTGGATGCAACGGCTTTATTTAATCCGTGAACAATGTCATCGGTTTCTTTGTTCTGCGCGATCAAGGATACGACTTCTGATTCTGCAAATACCGTGCACATACTGGAGATTGTGATATCTTCTTTGTATGTAAGTCCTGCTTCACTCATCTGGTCCAGATCCATTTCCATTGTTCTTGCCATCATCTCTAAAAATCGTCCGGTTCCAGCTGCACATTTATCATTCATAACAAAGTTTGCAACCGCTCCATTTTCGTCAAGACGAATGACCTTGCTGTCCTGTCCACCGATATCAATGACCGTTCTCACTTCTGGATTTAAGAAATGTGCTCCTCTTGCATGGCATGTGATCTCTGTGATACTTTTATCTCCATCGGTGATTGCCGTTCTTCCATATCCTGTTGTTACCATAGCATCGATATCTTCTCTCTGAAGTTTTGCCTGTTTTAGGGCCTCTTCCAAAGCTCGTTCTGCTCCCATCGCTGCTCCAGCACCTGTTGGCAAAATGATTCCTGTCACGATTTCTCCATCTTTATTCAAAATAACAACGTCTGTACTTGTAGATCCGCTGTCGATTCCTGCAAAATATCCTTTTCCCATTTTCTTCTCACCACTTTCTAAATTGTCCATATTCATGCTTTCTGCAAATGCTTCTAATCTTGTCAGTAACTGTCCGCTGCTCTGCACTGTATAGTCTGACTCGATCTTTAATAATGGCACTGTAATGTTTTGTTTTACCTGTGCATACTCAAAACTGTAGAAATCACAAAATTTGACCGTATGGTAAATGATCCCTTTTAAGTTTGGATCATTATACAAACGTTTTCTTCCGCTGTTATCCATCATACGCATACAAGGTGTCTGTCCTAAAAGTTCTGCCGCATACCATTCCATTAATTCATTAAAATCATCTGTCTTTGGTGGCTTTACTTCACCGACGCTTCGGTTATTGACACAAGTATCATTCTCCACTGAATATGGCATGGATTCTTTGACCATTTCATATAATTCATTTCCCATTCTTGCCCCAAGAACACTGATATATGGTTCTTTCTGCTTTTCTGGTTCTTTAAATGCTTCAACAAATTTCTTTTGATCAAATTCAAATCCTTTGTAGGCTCCATAGGCTCTTGCAAGTCCTTTTAACTGTAAAACAGTTCGTTCCCTGCTACATTCTCCGTCACAGTGCAGCATATCGATCATATATAAAAAATCAAGTTTTCCACTGTCTTCCAGAATATCATAGACACTTCGGATCGTATCACAGCAGTTTACTAAAACCAGTTCTTTTACTTTCCCAGTCATAACTGCTTCTAAGACAGCTTTTCCAAATCCACAGATATTTGGATGTGCGATCTGATCTGCGAGATCAAATCCTTCCGGCATCTGGTTTAAATTCTCACATTCCCCGCCAAATGCCTGCAATAATTCAATTGGTGTATATTTACAAACGTAATATGTCTTACTCATCTTGTCCACCTTCCATTTCTTCAGCTCCAAGCATCTCTAAAAATGCTCCTAGTCTTGTTGAAGTCTGTCCTTCTCCGCCGTGGCTTCGGTCACATCCATCTCCATCTAATAACAGCATTGGAATTCCTGCTTCTTCAAACTTCTTCTTGGCAAGCTGTGCTGCTCCAAGTGTATGTTTACATCCCCAGTGTCCAAACCAGACAGCTCCATCTGCTTTCACATCTTTTGCATGGCGGATTCCGGCTTCAATTCTTCTTACCGCACTTCCATTTAATCCATGATAGACCATTCTTCTCGCCATCGCATCGTATGGATCTTCTGGATCAAAATCAGGTTCGAATGTACGACTTAACTCGCATCCTGCGATCTGTGCATTCTCATTAAATGCCAGTGCTTCCTGTACTGCACCTGACCAGAATGGGATCGTGTGCATCCAGTAGATCTTCTTTCCTTTTTTCTTTGGTGCTTTTTCGATATCTTTTAATAACTGATCCACATATTTCTCTTCTTCTTTTGTTCCCAACAAAATATTATTTGTCATTCCTGCAAAAAGCGGTGTGACAAGATCTGTTTTGATATCTTTATCTGCGGATTTTTTCTGACATTCAATGAACTTATCCATCGTACGTTTGCTTCGTCTCATTCGTTCTTTTAGTCCATCTTCTGTAATCGTCTTTCCAGTACATTTTTCTAAAAATACTTTCAGATCTCTGATCTGATCTGCGACATATTTGACGTTATCTTCATTTTGCTGCATCGGTACATCGATCGCAAATGCTGGTACATCATATAGTTTTGCTAATGTTTTGAATGTTAGTAAATTTGCATCGCAAGTAAGGTTTGTGTATACGATACATTTGGGCTTTGGAAGGATCTTCTTCTGTGCCGCTCCCAAAAATGTCTTATGATAGCTGCATAGTGTTTCTGAAATTCCTGTGTTCTCTGCCTGCTGTAAAAATGCTCGTTCTGCATTTGATGCGGAAAGATAGCAGGAAAATGCTTCTACATTATATGGATGTAATCCTGCTTCGTGTAAGATCTCACATGGTGTAAAGATACTGACGATCGCACATTCCTGAGGATTCTTAAGTGGCATCAGCATCGTGTTCATCATCAGATTCGCGAGATATCTATCTGCTGGCAGTAATCGTTTGTCTGGTGTAAATTTATATTTTAAGTTCTGAACTTCCCATCCAAGTTTTAATAATACTCTTGCTCTGTCTGGATTTGTATTTGCCCATTTCTCGATATATTTTCCGTATGTCTCTATGATCTGCATATTTATTTCACGTCCTTTTTTTGTTCTAAAGAACTATATTACTTGTTATTTTTCAAAAAATCAACGATTAAATTTGGCACAATACATATATATGTATACATTTTACGGATTTTTGTGATAAAATGAATTTTTATGCTTAAGAAAGGATTTGGTAATTTTATTATGAATAATGATAAAGAATTTTTAGCAACGGAACCCATTGGGAAACTGCTTTTAAGACTGGCAATTCCGACTTTGGCCGCTCAGATGATCAATATGCTTTACAATATTATTGACCGTATTTATATTGGACATATTCCTGGAAGTGGCGCTTTAGCTCTGACTGGAGTTGGAGTTTGTATGCCGCTGATCATGATCATTTCGGCATTTGCCGCTCTTGTTGGAAATGGTGGTGCCCCTCGTGCTTCGATCTTGATGGGTAAGAAAGATCTTGATTCTGCGGAAAATATTCTTGGAAATTGTTTTACGATGCAGATCATTATCTCTGTGATCTTAACTTTGATCATGTTTTTTGGCAACCGTACATTTTTGATGGCATTTGGAGCTAGTGAAAATACGATCGAATATGCGGTCAGTTATATGAATATTTATTCACTTGGTACGATCTTTGTGCAGTTAACACTTGGAATGAATGCATTTATCACGGCACAGGGATTTGCAAAGACTGGAATGTATTCTGTTTTGATCGGGGCTGTGATCAATATTATTCTAGATCCAATTTTTATCTTTGCATGCCATATGGGTGTTCGTGGTGCTGCACTGGCTACGATCATTTCTCAGGCTTGTTCTTGTATCTGGGTGTTGAGTTTCTTATTTGGGCCAAAATCTACACTTCGTATCAAGAAACAGCATATGCCTTTGAGTGCTCCGGTGATCTTGCCTTGTCTGGCTCTTGGGCTTTCCCTATTTATCATGCAGGCAAGTGAAAGCATTATCTCTGTATGTTTTAATTCTTCCTTATTAAAATATGGTGGAGATGTTGCAGTTGGTGCAATGACGATCCTTACAAGTGTCATGCAGTTTGCAATGCTTCCTCTTCAGGGACTTGGACAGGGTGCACAGCCAATCATGAGTTATAATTATGGTGCCAAAAATGCAGATCGTGTAAAGAGCACTTTCTTCCTTTTATTAAAGGCAAGTTTGACTTATTCTGTGATCTTATGGGTACTTGTCATGGTATTTCCTCAGATATTTGCAGGTATCTTTACTTCCAATCCTGCATTAGTTGCATTTACCAAAAATGCACTTCGTGTTTATATGGCAGTCATGTTCATGTTCGGAATTCAGATTTCATGCCAGATGGCATTTAACTCTCTTGGAAAAGCAATTTCTTCTATTGTTGTTGCGGTTATGAGAAAGTTTGTGCTTTTGATTCCACTCATTTATATCATGCCACATATTTTCACAGCTGATCAGACAACGGCTGTTTACATGGCAGAACCAGTTGCTGATTTTATTGCGGTGACATTTACAGCAATCTTATTTTCTGTTCAATTTAAGAAAGCTTTGTCTGCAATCCGTGGACAGTAATTGGTCAAACATAGACTTTGAGTATATTAAATATTTTTCTGAATTTTGGTCATCTTTCGGACAGATAGAAATTTTCTATTTATACTCAATACACCTCTGTTTTTACAAGTTAAAATCTAATCATGACAATCTCCACTTTCATTCCAAACCAATACCCCAGTCTCCATAGCTTCTTCATACTTCGATATCTTATAAGCTAATCTCTCCACCGTACTTTCAATCTGTGCTTTTTGTTCTTTCAAAGCATTCATCTGCTCCTGCAATAACTCTAATCTTGCAGGAATCGTATTATCTCCTTCTTTATATAATTTTACATACTCGATCATAACCTCTATTGGAAGTCCTGCACTTCTCATACAAATGGCTAATTCTACCCATCCCAGGTCTGATTCCTGATAGTCTCTGATTCCATTTGGCCTTCTCGTTACTTTTGGGATCATTCCGACTCTTTCGTAATATCTTAAGGTATCTGCAGAGATATCATATTTTTCTGCTACTTCTTTAATCGTCATAGTATTGCTTGCTCCTTTCTACTTATTTCTGAGTTTATTTTAATCCTTGGAGCAGGGTTTAAGTCAAGATTTTTCTGATCTCCTCATGTATATCTGGTCTTTTATATGATAATTTGTTAAAATGATTTGGATACCACTTTTAATCTGAAAAGATTTAGAAGGAGATTTCTATGACTTATTATGATATTTTATTTAGTTTCTTTATCTATGGTTTTCTTGGTTGGTGTACCGAAGTTGCATATGCTGCTTTTAAACAACATTCTTTTGTAAACCGTGGATTCTTAAATGGTCCGATTTGTCCGATCTATGGGATTGGCGTGACCGTTGTCGTTGCTTTGTTGCAACCTTATGTTGGGAATCTGATCTTACTTTATATTACTTCTACCATTCTTGTTACATTTCTTGAATGGCTGACTGGATTTCTGCTTGAGAAGTTATTTCATCATAGATGGTGGGATTATTCTGAGCTGCCTTTGAATATTGGCGGTTATGTATGTCCTTTATTTTCTGCGATCTGGGGTGTCGCTTGTGTGTTGATCGTGAAGCTTATTTATCCTTTTACGGATAAACTGGTTTCATTTCTTCCAGTATGGTTTGGTAAATTCCTGCTTGTATTATTAACGATCACGATTTTCGTTGATGTTTGTATTACTGTTCAGGGTATTTTAAAGTTCAACAAACGTCTGGCTCTTATGGAGGATATTGCGAAAGAATTGCGTAATATTTCTGATCAGATCGGTGAGAATATTTATGACAGTATGATGGATGGCTTGGGAGCTCAGGATCGATTGAAAGCTCGTGCGGATGTTATTCGTGAGAAAGTAGATGAAGTGAAACAGGAAAATGCTGAAGAAGTCAAAGCTCGTATGGATTCTATGAAGCAACGTGCATTTGAACTTCGCACTAGATATGAAAACATGGCAAAGCTTCCTACATTCACATCTCGTCGTATCTTGCGTGCATTCCCTAAGATGATGCCTCGTGAGCATGTAAGAGAATTTGGACAGTTGTGCCGGATCTTGAAGAAGCGAAGGGATGAATTGAAGAAAAAATAGCTGGATTTTAAAAGGAATTGCTTAGTTGTTTGCAGTTCCTTTTTGTACTGTCTTTACATATAATTTATTATTTATTGATAGGCTGATAGATAAGTATTCTTAGTATAAAAATATAATTTTGTTGAAAAATGTTGCTTATATAGCGTGAAATATTTCATTGGGACATTATACGTACCCCAGTGGTTTGGATAACTGAAATTATTGAATATTATAATTTCTCCTGTGCATAAATAGACAAATCCCCATTCACTCCATAAGCAATCGCACAAACGATCACAAATAGTACCATATTAGCTCCTCCAAATACTTCCAGTCCGATCATGATCGGTGCGATCAGTGTATTTGTGGCACTTCCAAAAACTGCTGCATATCCTAATGCTGCACATAACATTGGTGGCAGTCCGAATAGTCCACCTAGAATTACTCCAAGAGATGTTCCGATTGAGAATAATGGTGTAACTTCTCCGCCCTGAAATCCAATTGCTAATGTAAAGATCGTAAATAGCAATTTTAGGATCCAGTCATACCCGTAGATCGTCTGTCCTGTAAATCCTGCTGAGATCAGGTTTGTTCCGAGTCCGCTGTATCTTGATCCATAAACAGCAAATAATAATACCGCCAATGGAATCGCCATAAATCCGATTCTCAAAAACTGATTCATAATCTTTTCACCCATAAATGCTTTTAATTTGCTTAGTGAGAATGAAAATAATCGTCCTGTCAGTCCAAAAATAATCCCAAGGCAGATCACAGCTGCAATCGTCTTTGTTCCTGACAGATTTACTGTATCTTTCATTACAACTGAAAACTTTTCCAATCCAAGACTATGTGATGTAAATGCTGCTGTATATGCGGATGCTAACGCTGGAAGTAACGCTTCATAATCCATTTTCCCTATGACAATTACTTCAATGGCAAAAAAAGTTGCACTTAGTGGTGTCTGAAACAGACCTCCGAATCCTGCTGCCATACCGATCACTAACATTAATCTTCCATTCTCTGGGAATTTGAATTTTCTTCCGATTGCATGAGATAATGTCGCTCCAATCTGGACAGCAACCCCTTCTCTTCCTGCACTTCCTCCGAATAAATGCGTGATCCAGGTTCCAGACATGACCAGAGGAATTAACAACAACGGAATATCCTCTCTTTTTTTCTGTCCCGTCTCAAATACTAATGTCATCCCCTTTAAGCTTGTCTCGCTGAAATGATAATACAGCCATGTGATCAAAAGACCAGCAAACGGCAGAAACGGTATCAGATACAAATAATGGCCTGTCCGAAAATCAGAAATTGTCAGTAGTCCTCTGCCAAATACTGTATCAATGATTCCAACCAGTACACCGGTTAAAATGGCAAGCAATACATATTTCAGAGATAAAACAATCGTTTGTGATTTGTTTTCCATCCGTTTAATCCTTCGCTGTGCAATTTTTTTGCACAAACATCCTTTCTTTATCTGATTATTTTTCGAAATCACAAAAAAAGCTGATACCCCCGTGCAGTCTACACAGAAGTCATCAGCTAAATTTAGCGGTTTCGAATTAATCGTGGGAGAACCTCATTCCCGTTTCATACTTTTTTTCTGTAAAATATCATATCTTTCGCGCTATGTCAATAAAAAATATTTTACATTACAACTTTATTGTGATACAGTATTGAAGTAATGTTTCATTCATGATATACTTGCAAAAATTTATATGAACAGACAAAGGAGAGTTTTGTTATGACAGGACAGACAATAGGACTGCTTCTCGTCATGATCATTTATCTGATCCTGATGGTTGGCATTGGCGTACTCTATTCCAAAAAGAACAATGATGCTT
>ERZ780151.2124-NODE-2124-length-12041-cov-3.527115_pt1 | contig 12041 bp, 8 predicted proteins | sample MGYA00510983_ERZ780151 | MGnify/ENA primary metagenome ERZ780151 (study PRJEB29588, sample SAMEA2144623) | human gut metagenome | biome: human gut; feature: human-associated habitat; material: faeces | place: Denmark | collected 2008/2010 ... | reverse complement strand
TTTTGAGCTAAAAATAATATATTATTTAACTTTTTGATGTGTTTGCAACTTTTTTGTGCGTTTCTGTCAAATAAATATCGGATTTATTATCTTTATGTTATTTGAAATGTGTATATTTGCAACCAAAATAAAAACGCTATAATGTGCGTGGAATGGTAGGCTATATTGGTACAAGAAAAGCCTTTCCCAGCCTAATAAAAGGGCTGAAGTATCATCGAAAACTATGTTGTTCTCAAAGGAAAACTTCGAGCCCAAGGAAATACAGTCATCAACAAAATCGCCGATTGTAGTATCGAATTTCCCGAAACAATCGAATGCCTCGATCTGTTGATTACTACGGTACCTCTTCAGTTGCCTGCTTACCATATTGCGGTTTGCAAGGGAATGGATGTAGGCCAGCCCAGGAATTTGGCTAAATCAGTAACAGTGGAGTAAAACTTGTAACTTATAACAGGTAATTTGGATTTGTATAAATGGAACAATTGAAACATGAATGTGGCGTTGCCATGATACGCCTGCTTAAACCGCTGGAGTATTACGAGAAGAAGTACGGAACGTGGATGTACGGTCTGAACAAGCTTTATCTGCTAATGGAAAAGCAGCATAATCGTGGGCAGGAAGGTGCGGGACTGGCTTGTGTTAAACTGGAGGCCAATCCGGGTGAAGAATATATGTTTCGCGAACGTGCCTTAGGTTCCGGTGCCATTACGGAAATCTTTGAGAATGTACAGAATAATTTCAAGGATTTGACTTCCGAACAATTGCATGATGCAGAGTTTGCCAAACGTACATTACCTTTTGCGGGTGAAACGTATATGGGGCATTTGCGTTATTCGACAACCGGGAAATCCGGTATCTCTTATGTGCACCCGTTTTTGAGGAGAAACAACTGGCGTGCCAAGAACTTGGCTCTCTGCGGTAACTTCAACATGACGAATGTAGATGAAATTTTTGCCCGTATCACAGCCATTGGACAACATCCCCGTAAGTATGCTGATACCTATATCATGTTGGAACAAGTGGGGCACCGGCTTGATCGTGAAGTGGAACGTGTGTTTAACCTTGCCGAGGCCGAAGGGCTTACAGGCATGGGAATCACCAACTATATAGAAGAGCATATTGATTTGGCTAACGTATTGCGTACCTCCAGCCGTGAATGGGACGGGGGATATGTCATTTGCGGACTGACCGGAAGCGGTGAATCTTTTGCAATACGTGATCCGTGGGGGATACGTCCTGCTTTCTGGTATCAGGATGAAGAGATTGCAGTGTTGGCTTCCGAACGTCCGGTCATTCAGACAGCTTTTAATGTCCCTGTAGAAGATATTAAAGAACTGCAACCGGGACAGGCATTATTGATTAGTAAAGAAGGTAAACTGCGGACATCACAAATAAACAAACCTCGTGAGAAACAGGCTTGTTCATTCGAGCGTATCTATTTCTCCCGTGGTAGTGATGTCGATATTTACAAGGAACGGAAACGGCTCGGCGAGAAACTCGTGCCGAACATTTTGAAAGCTATCAACAACGATCTTGACCATACCGTTTTCTCTTTTATTCCCAACACCGCCGAAGTTGCTTTCTACGGAATGTTACAGGGACTGGATGACTATCTGAATGAAGAAAAAGTGCAGCAAATAGCTGCATTAGGTCATAATCCGAATATGGAGGAACTGGAAGTTATTCTTTCCCGCCGTATCCGCAGTGAAAAGGTGGCTATTAAGGACATCAAGCTCCGTACGTTTATTGCCGAAGGAAACAGCCGAAATGATCTGGCGGCTCATGTCTACGATATCACTTACGGAAGCCTTGTTTCCGGTGTCGATAATCTGGTGATTATTGACGATAGTATTGTGCGTGGCACAACATTGAAGCAAAGTATTATCGGTATTCTCGACCGTCTTGGTCCGAAGAAGATTGTTATCGTTTCTTCTTCCCCACAGGTCCGTTATCCCGATTATTACGGTATCGATATGGCAAAGATGAGTGAGTTTATTGCTTTCAGAGCTGCTGTCGAATTGCTGAAAGAGCGGGATATGAAAGATATAATTGCGTCTGCCTACCGGAAATCCAAAGATCAGATAGGTTTGCCGAAAGAGCAAATGGTGAACTATGTAAAAGAAATATATGCACCTTTCACGGATGAGGAAATCTCCGCCAAAATGGTAGAACTATTGACTCCGAAGGGAACGAAAGCTAAAGTGGAAATCGTCTACCAGCCATTGGAAGGGCTTCATGAAGCCTGTCCCAATCATCGGGGCGACTGGTACTTTAGCGGCAATTACCCTACGCCGGGTGGCGTGAAAATGGTGAATCAGGCATTCATCAATTACATAGAGCAACTGTATCAATTCTGACAATCATACAACGATTCAAAAATAAGAATGAGAAATGTGACATTAATCCTTGACGACGGGAGCCGGTTTTCCGGCAAGTCGTTTGGCTACGAGAAGCCGGTGGCAGCGGGCGAAGTAGTTTTTAATACTGCCATGACCGGATATCCGGAGAGTCTCACTGACCCTTCGTATGCCGGACAGTTGATGACTCTTACCTATCCGTTGATAGGAAATTACGGAGTTCCCCCTTTTTCAATCGAACCGAACGGACTCGCTACTTTTATGGAAAGTGAGAAGATTCATGCGGAAGCGATTATCGTAAGTGACTATTCTTACGAATACAGTCATTGGAATGCTGTTGAAAGTCTCGGCGACTGGCTGAAACGTGAGCAGGTTCCCGGCATCACAGGCATTGATACCCGCGAACTGACTAAAGTACTCCGCGAACATGGCGTGATGTTGGGAAAGATTGTTTTTGACGATGAACCGGACAATGTTCTTGAAGCTACTTATGCAGGCGTTAACTATGTAGATAAAGTAAGTTGCAAGGAAGTGATTCGCTATAATGAAGGTGCGGATAAAAGGAAAGTGGTATTGGTGGATTGCGGTGTAAAGACTAATATTATCCGTTGTCTGCTGAAACGTGATGTTGAAGTGATTCGTGTCCCTTGGGATTATGACTTCAATGGACTCGAATTTGACGGATTGTTTATTTCCAATGGTCCGGGCGATCCGGATACCTGTGATGCTGCGGTGCAAAATATCCGCAAGGCAATGAAAAACGAAAAACTTCCTATCTTCGGAATCTGCATGGGTAATCAATTACTCTCGAAAGCCGGAGGTGCCAAAATATATAAACTGAAGTACGGACACCGTAGCCACAATCAGCCTGTGCGTATGGTAGGTACGGAACGATGTTTCATCACTTCCCAAAATCACGGTTATGCCGTAGATAATAATACGTTAGGAGCAGATTGGGAGCCGCTTTTCATCAATATGAATGACGGTTCTAACGAAGGAATTAAACATAAGACGAATCCTTGGTTCTCGGCACAATTCCACCCGGAAGCTGCCAGTGGACCTACGGACACGGAATTTCTGTTCGATGAATTTGTAAACCTGCTTAAATAACCGACAATTATGAAAGAAAATATAAAGAAAGTATTGCTGCTGGGTTCCGGTGCCCTAAAAATCGGTGAGGCCGGTGAGTTCGACTATTCCGGTTCACAGGCACTCAAAGCCTTGAAAGAAGAGGGGATTGAAACGATTCTCATCAACCCGAATATTGCTACGGTACAGACTTCCGAAGGAGTGGCAGATCAGATTTACTTCCTGCCGGTGACTCCGTACTTCGTAGAGAAAGTGATTCAGAAAGAGAGACCCGAAGGCATTATGCTTGCATTTGGCGGTCAGACCGCTTTGAATTGCGGTGTGGCTTTATATAAGGAAGGAGTCCTTGAAAAATATAATGTAAAGGTACTCGGTACTCCGGTACAAGCTATTATGGATACCGAAGACCGTGAACTTTTCGTGCAGAAACTGAATGAAATCAATGTAAAGACTATCAAGAGCGAAGCCGTGGAAAATGCGGAAGATGCTCGTCGTGCAGCAAAAGAACTGGGTTATCCGGTGATTGTTCGTGCTGCTTATGCATTGGGTGGTTTGGGTTCCGGTTTTTGTGATAACGAGGAACAACTGAATATTCTGGTAGAAAAGGCTTTTTCCTTCTCCCCACAAGTATTGGTGGAAAAATCACTCCGTGGCTGGAAAGAAGTGGAATACGAAGTAGTGCGCGACCGCTTCGATAACTGTATTACTGTTTGTAATATGGAGAATTTCGATCCGCTAGGTATCCATACCGGTGAGTCTATCGTTATTGCTCCGTCTCAAACGCTTACTAACAAAGAATATCATAAACTTCGTGAATTGGCTATTCGTATCATTCGCCATATCGGTATCGTGGGCGAATGTAACGTACAATACGCTTTCGATCCGGAATCCGAAGATTACCGGGTGATTGAAGTAAATGCCCGTCTTTCCCGTTCATCAGCCTTAGCCTCCAAAGCAACCGGCTATCCGCTGGCTTTCGTTGCCGCTAAATTAGGATTGGGTTACGGACTTTTCGATTTGAAAAATTCCGTAACAAAAACGACCTCCGCCTTCTTCGAGCCTGCTCTGGATTATGTGGTCTGTAAAATTCCTCGTTGGGACTTGGGTAAATTCCATGGGGTAGACAAAGAATTGGGTTCTTCAATGAAATCAGTCGGTGAAGTAATGGCTATCGGTCGTACTTTTGAAGAAGCGATCCAGAAAGGTCTTCGTATGATAGGACAGGGAATGCACGGATTTGTGGAAAACAAAGAACTGGTTATCTCTGATATTGACAAAGCACTTCGTGAGCCGACCGATAAACGTATTTTTGTAATATCGAAAGCATTCCGTGCCGGATACACAATCGATCAGGTACATGAACTGACAAAGATTGACAAGTGGTTCCTTCAGAAACTGATGAACATTATGCAGACTTCCGAAGAGCTGCACAGTTGGGGAAACAATCACAAACAGATTACCGACTTGCCGGGAGAATTGCTGAAGAAAGCGAAAGTGCAAGGCTTCTCCGATTTCCAGATTGCCCGTGCCATTGGTTATGAAGGTGATATGGAAGACGGCATTCTCTATGTCCGTAATCATCGCAAACGTGCGGGTATTCTTCCCGTTGTGAAACAAATTGATACTCTGGCTGCCGAATACCCGGCACAAACTAATTATCTATATCTTACTTATAGTGGCGTAGCAAATGACGTTCATTATCTGGGTGACCATAAATCTATCGTCGTACTAGGCTCCGGTGCCTATCGTATCGGTTCTTCGGTTGAGTTCGACTGGTGTGGTGTTCAGGCATTGAATACAATCCGCAAGGAAGGGTGGCGCAGCGTTATGATTAACTATAATCCGGAAACCGTATCTACGGATTACGATATGTGCGACCGCCTCTATTTCGATGAACTGACTTTCGAACGCGTAATGGATATTCTGGAACTCGAAAATCCACATGGCGTCATTGTATCTACCGGTGGACAAATTCCGAATAATCTGGCATTGCGCCTGGATGCACAAAATATCAATATTCTCGGTACAAGTGCCAAAAGCATTGACAACGCTGAGGATCGCGAGAAATTCTCTGCCATGCTCGACCGTATTGGTGTAGACCAGCCGCGTTGGCGTGAACTGACTTCTATGGATGATATCAATGAATTTGTTGACGAGGTCGGTTTTCCTGTACTTGTCCGTCCGTCTTATGTGCTTTCGGGTGCCGCGATGAATGTTTGCTCCAATCAGGAAGAACTGGAACGTTTCCTGAAACTGGCAGCCAATGTATCGAAGAAACATCCGGTAGTAGTAAGTCAGTTTATTGAGCATGCCAAGGAAGTGGAAATGGATGCCGTGGCTCAAAATGGAGAAATCGTAGCGTATGCTATCAGTGAGCACATCGAGTTTGCCGGTGTGCACTCCGGTGATGCGACCATTCAATTCCCGCCGCAAAAGTTATATGTGGAGACGGTTCGCCGCATCAAGCGTATCAGCCGTGAGATTGCCAAGGCTTTGAACATTTCCGGTCCGTTCAATATCCAATATTTGGCAAAAGATAATGATATCAAGGTGATCGAATGCAACCTGCGTGCCAGCCGCTCTTTCCCGTTTGTCAGCAAGGTATTGAAGATAAACTTTATCGAACTGGCAACGAAAGTAATGCTTGGCCTGCCTGTCGAAAAACCGGAAAAGAATCTTTTTGAACTGGACTATGTTGGAATCAAGGCTTCCCAGTTCTCCTTCAACCGTTTGCAGAAAGCCGACCCGGTGTTGGGGGTAGATATGGCTTCCACCGGTGAAGTCGGTTGTATAGGTATGGATACTTCCTGCGCCGTACTGAAAGCAATGCTTTCCGTAGGTTATCGCATTCCGAAGAAGAATATCCTGCTTTCTACAGGTACAATGAAACAGAAAGCCGATATGATAGACGCAGCCCGTATGTTGGTAAATAAAGGATATAAACTCTTTGCTACGGGCGGTACGCACAAAGCGCTTGCCGAAAACGGTATTGAGAGTACTCATGTTTATTGGCCGAGTGAAGAAGGACATCCGCAAGCTTTGGAAATGCTCCATAGTAAAAAGATTGATATGGTAGTCAACATTCCGAAGAATTTGACAGCCGGAGAGTTGGATAACGGATATAAAATCCGTCGTGCGGCTATCGACCTGAATGTTCCGTTGATAACGAATGCCCGTTTGGCTAGTGCATTTATTAATGCTTTCTGTACAATGAGCATTGATGATATTGCTATCAAGAGTTGGGCGGAATATAAGTAATATAATAAGTTGTTATATAATAAGTAGAAGAAGTCGTCTCTGTTTTTTCAGGGGCGGCTTTTTTTATAAAAATATTGCAAAAAGGATAATTGGCTTAGTCTCCGTGCTCATTTTTTTATGCTCGAAAATTAGCTGCATTCAAATATTCGTTTTACCTTTGACAGAAATTGTCAACGTGTAAAGTAAATGGAGTCATTGAGTCAGTATTCAAAAGATGTTCGTGAGGAATTGAAATTGTCATTACAAGAAGTCTATAATCGAACTGATATAGATGTCACTCTTTTGGGGTATAAGATGTTTGATTTGGAGAGTCGTAGATATATTGGAAATAAAGCAAAGTTAACCCCTTGGATTATGAATATAATCAACGAGCATACAGGAGGGTTTGAATCATTTTTTGATGTCTTTGCGGGAACCGCATCTGTTTCCAAGGCTGCGATACCTTATGCAAAGAGAATAATAATGAATGACTTTCTGTCATCTAACAATATTATATATCAAGCCTTTTTTGGTTCCGGAACTTATGATATGAATAAACTTCATTCAATCATAGAGTATTATAATAATATAAATCCTGACACTATTGAAGACAATTACTTTTCGGATAATTTCGGAGATAAGTTCTTTGATTACAAGAACTCCAAATTGATAGGTCATATAAGGGAGGATGTCGAAAAGAGGAAAGTGGCATTGACGCATAAGGAATATGCCATTCTATTGACCTCTTTAATATATAGTATTGATAAAATAGCAAATACAGTAGGGCATTTTGATGCATACATCAAAAAAAACATCCTGTATCATCCTTTATCCATACAACTTATTAGACCACTTGATCCTCAGTGTGTAGAAATCTTTAGAGAAGACTCCAATATACTTGCTGAAAACATCACGGCAGATGTTGCATATATTGACCCGCCTTATAACTCTCGTCAATATAGTAGATTTTATCATATTTACGAAAATCTGGTAACTTGGGAGAAGCCTGAATTGTTTGGTGTAGCGATGAAGCCTAAAGCACAAAATATGAGTGCATATTGTACCTCTAGTGCTCCCGTTGCATTTCGGGATCTTATAAGTAAATTGAACGTCAAGTATATTGTCGTATCATACAATAATACATACGAATCAAAAAGCGGGTCATCAAAAAACAAGATTACATTAGAGCAGATTAAATCCATTTTAGAAGAACGCGGTACTACAAAGATATATGATTGCGATCACAGATATTTTAATGCAGGTAAGACTAATTTTGCAAAGCACAAGGAACTATTATTTATCACGGAAGTAGGGCAATGAAAAAAAAGATAGTAAGATCACCTTTTTTCTATGTTGGAGACAAATATAAGCTCATTGAAGAAATTAGCTCGTATTTCCCTGACGACATAGAGAAATTCGTTGAACCGTTTGTTGGCGGAGGGTCGGTATTTATGAATATTGACGCTCGGAAATTTTACCTGAATGATATAGATGTAAATGTAATTGCGCTACACAAATTTTTATGTAAATCTGCCAATAAACGAACTGAATTTTTTAGTCGAATAGAAAGTCTTATCGCTGAGTATGGACTATCATATTCATATAAGGAAGATCGTATCCCGATAGAACTTAGGCAACAGTATAAAAAAACATACTATGCTAAATATAACAAAGAAGCGTATGGGCGGATGAAAAGGGATTTCAATGAATCGTCGATAGCTGATTTATATGTCTTGTATCTTTTGTTGATATATGGATTTAATCGAATGCTACGATTCAATAAAAATGGAGACTTCAATCTTCCTGTAGGCAATGTTGATTTTAATGCTAATGTAGTAAATGCTCTAGAGGCATATTTCATGCAGGTAATATCCAAAAAACCTAAATGGTTTAATATCGATTATAAAGATTTCCTACAAAAAATAAGGTTGTCTGAAAAAGATTTTGTATATTTAGACCCGCCATATCTTATCACATTTAGTGAATATAATAAGTTATGGAATGAGCAAGATGAAATTGAGTTGTTGCAATTATTGGATAGCCTAAACAAACGACGTATTCGGTTCGCTATATCGAATGTTACTCATTACAAAGGTCGATGTAACAATCTGTTTATAGATTGGGCATGCAAGTACAATGTTCATCCGATAAAGAGTAATTATATAAGCTATCACGACAATTCAACAAAACAAATTAGCGAAGTATTAATCACAAATTACTAATATGCCTAGAAAACCTGAATATAAGCCGTTGCTTTACACGACTACGATACGAAATCCTGAGCGTTTTAAAGATTTCATGCACATACTTAAACGATTCAATGGCCGGATACTTAATAATAAAACAGTCGAGTTGTTCGAGAGAGAACTGTTTAAGGTTGGCTTGTATCGACCAATGAAGCGCCCGGAAACAGTTCAGGATAAGTGGAAATCAACAAAGAACGGGGAATTAGCCAGCAAACCATTAACAGATGAAGAAACGAAAGATGTGTATCAGCAGAATGATCCCCAAGTCAACAAAAGTATAAAGGGACATAAAGAAGCAGGGTTTCCTAAAGGGTGGCCGAGTCGATTTGACACACAATTCAAATTGATGAAAGTTCTGGGCTTTGTATATTATGAATGGGGAAAGCCTATAAACTTCTCTCAAACAGGTAACTATCTTGCAGATACTGTATCCATTGAAATAGATTCAGGAGCAATATCTCGCGAGATTGTAAATCCACAGAATGAGCAAATTGCATTTATGCAAGCTTTTGCCAAGCAACAAAGATGCAATCCGTTTATTTGTGAATTAAATGATAATATTCCACTGATATTATTGCTTGAAGTTATAAAGAAGTTAAACTCTGATCCAGATTATAATGGTTCGGGAATCTCATATAAGGAGATACCTTTAGTTATCTTTTGGAAAGATAATGATGCGGAATCTTTGTATCAGCGTATTAAACTTCTGCGAAAGGAACATAGGTACAATCCTTCAAATGAAGTGATAGAGGATATATGTGTAAACGAAATACTTGGGGGATTCAAGAAATTTGATCTTGACTCTATTGTGTCCGAATATCCCGATGAATTTGTCCGCAAAATGAGAATGACAGGACTTATATCATTTAGAGGGGGTGGTCGATTTATCGACATTAACCATAATGAAGATGATAAGATAAATTATATACTGGCTAATTATGCCACATATCGCAAGTACACTTCAAAAGAAGAATATTTTGACTATATGTCAGACATTGATGGTGCATTGTTTGCATTAAAAGCTGTCGAAATCCCCAAAAATGTCGCAGCTGATAAATTAGCTAAACTCGTGGGTGATTACTCATGGGATTCTATTAAAAAAGAACTTACCCATTTGGCGAAAAAAACATCATCAAGCCACAATATTTTAAGGTTTATTGCAGCTCCGGCAAGATTAGAGTTCCTGACCGCCCTTGCTATTAAGTCAAAACTGCCTGCTGTTGAGGTAATTCCCAATTATCCATGTGACGATGAAGGTCTGCCAACCTCTACGGCTGGTGGGGATATTGGAGATATTGAGTGTTTCGAGGCTTCTAACAGTATATTGGTGGAAGTCACAATGTCTGAAGGGCGTCAGCAGACAATGATGGAAGTATGGCCTATTGCGAGACATTTAAAGGAGCTTAGAGAAAAATATGAATGTGAAAATTTCCAATGTGTGTTTCTGGCACCAAGTATATTTGTTGATTCTGAGAATCAGATAGACTGGGTTAAGGATAAAAAGCAGCTTGTTATTCGTCCATACAAGATTGTAGATTTTATTAACTATCTGGATACAGCAGCATCTTTATATCAGATTGTATAAGGTTACTAAAAACAATATAAGAAAACTATAGAAAAGCACCTTCTTGTTTGGAAATTTGTTTAAATTCTCGTATTATCGAATTCATTTTTAAACTAATAGTAATAATATGAGAAAAGACGGATTTACCGTATGCGCAAAACATTATATTAAGTGTTTGCGGCAAGAAGGGCGTTATGCCACTGCGCATGTTTATGAAAGTGCGCTTCGCTCTTTCACTATGTTTTGTGGCACTGCGGGTGTATCATTCAGACAGATCACCCGTGGAAATTTAAAGAGGTATAGCAGCTATCTTATGGATTGCCATTTGAGGCTTAATACCATTTCTACCTATATGCGGATGTTGCGCTGCATATACAATAGGGGAGTAGATATGCATCAGACCCCATACGTTCATCGTATGTTTCGTGATGTGTTCACTGGGATAGACACTCGTCAGAAGAAAGCTATTCCTATAAACGAACTTCATACGTTACTTAACGAAGACCCACAATCTGATAAGCTGCGTCGGACACAAGCTATTGCCAACTTATTGTTTTTATTTTGCGGAATGCCTTTTGTCGATCTTGCCTATTTGGAAAAGTCAAATTTGGAAGGGAATATGTTGAAGTACAACCGTGCCAAAACCGGTATTCCTATGAACGTAGAAATATTGGATTCGGCAGCAACTATCATTTCACAACTTCGCAATAAGCATACAACAGTTCTTCCCGAACATCCGGATTATCTGTTTTACATATTGAGTGGAAAGAATAAGAGGAGTGATGAGGCGGGTTATAAAGAATACCAATCTGCTTTACGTTGTTTCAATAATGATTTGAAGAGTTTAGCCAGAAAGTTATGTATTCGCTCCTCTGTAACCTCTTATACATTCCGTCATTCATGGGCTACTACGGCAAAATATCGTGGAGTTCCTATCGAAATGATAAGTGAATCATTGGGACACAAATCTATCAAAACAACACAAATCTATTTAAAAGGCTTCGAACTGTCAGAAAGAACTAAAGTAAATCGGTTGAATTATTCTTACGTGATGAACTTCAAGACTATCTAGTTGTATGTGTGTAAACTGTTGATAAATAGTATGCTTAGATGAATGTTACTTTAAAGGTAACGGATCATACACATAGGAGACATGACAGCAATGAAAAAGGAAATTATACTAACAAGGAGGACGTAAAACCGGGGAATGTCTGATATTCAATGCAGAAATCATTCGGATTCAGGCAATAAAATCCATTGAGCATGAAATTCATATTTTCATGTTCAGCAGCTTTTTTATCGCATATTTCAAGAGAAAAAGGAAAAAAAGGAAAGTTTACTTGTATGCTATTAATATTTTTACCTATATTTGCATCGAAATATTTCCGTTACCTTTAAAGTAACGGATAAAATTGGGGTAAAAAAATATGATTTTTCAAGAAAAGAAGTCAGTCAATGCCGGGCCTAGTTGTGGGACAGGGGAAGGCGTAGCGCACTCAAAACGTTGGTATGTCGCTCTCGTTCGTATGCATCACGAGAAGAAGGTAT
>ERZ780151.2119-NODE-2119-length-12056-cov-2.578952_pt1 | contig 12056 bp, 8 predicted proteins | sample MGYA00510983_ERZ780151 | MGnify/ENA primary metagenome ERZ780151 (study PRJEB29588, sample SAMEA2144623) | human gut metagenome | biome: human gut; feature: human-associated habitat; material: faeces | place: Denmark | collected 2008/2010 ... | reverse complement strand
GAAAGCAGAAGAAGAGACAGTTCAGACAGTTATGGATTGCAAGAATCAATGCTGCTGCAAGAATCAATGGTTTATCATACAGCAAATTTATGTATGGTTTAAAGCTTGCTAATGTTGACCTTAACAGAAAAGTATTGTCAGAGATGGCTGTAAATGATGCAGAAGGATTTGCAAAGCTTGCTGAGTTAGCAAAGTCTAAGGTTGCTTAATTATATATTAAGTTATAAGTTGAAGGGGCTGTCGCTTTAACGGTTATATATCGTTGAAGCGGGCCTCTTTTAAGTTTGTGAAATAAATGTGAAAAATGATATATACACTGTTCATATGTTGAAAGATATGTTATTATCTACTAGATTGGTTTCTGATTGAAGAGACCTTTCACGATTATGAAAGTGTGGGATGAGTGAATATGAAAAAGAATATTTTAAAGAAGATAAGTATTGGTTTGCTGTCAGCAGCTATGATGGTTTCCATGACAGCATGTAATACAAAGATTAAAGTTAATTATGATTATAATGCGGAAGATTATGTTACGCTTGGAGAATATAAGGGCATAGAGGTAAGCGTTGATACTGATGCAATAGAGAACAATCTTATCAATACAAGAATACAGAATGATCTTGAGAGCAATACAACATATGTTGAAACAACAAGAGCTGCCCAGGCTGATGATAAAGTTACAATTGATTTTAAGGGCTCAATCGGTGGTGAGCAGGTATCCGGCTTCAGTGATAATGATTACTCTATTGTACTTGGAAAAGATACATTCACGGTTGAAGGGTTTGTTGATGAACTTTACGGAGTAAAGAGCGGTGATGTCAAGGTTGTTACACTTACAGTTCCAGAAGATTTCAGCGATGCACCTGAGTATGCAGGACGTAAGATTGTATTTGAGATTACAGTAAAAACAGTTGCACAGCCTAATGTGCCTATGATTACAGATACTTATGCAAAAGAATATTACAATTATGATACAGTTGCTGAATACAGAGAGAGTATCAAGAATGAGATTCAGGATACTATTGATGAAAAGGTAACTGAAGCAAAGAAACAAGCTGTTCTTACAAAGCTTCAGGAAAGATGTACAATCAAAGGTTATCCGGAGGATTATCTTGCAACAAAGACAAGTGATTATGAACAGTCAATTAAGTTTTATTCAATGATGCAGGGAATAACAGTTGATGAGTATTGCCAAAAGACATTTAATATGAGCTTTGATGATTATGTTAAAAAGGCTGTTGCCCAGGAGATGATTTTACAGGCGATTGCCGATAAGGAAAATATATCAATTAAAGATTATGATTACAAAGGGGAGCTTCCTCAGTTTGCAAAAGACAGAGGATATTCTGATAAAGATTCATTTGTTGAGAAGTATGGTAAAGACAAGATTGTTAAGAATATGATTATTCAGAAAGCACAGGATATCGTAATGGATAATGCTGTATATAAGTAGGCATCTGCCAGCAAGGCATTGGCTGTCTGCATAAAATAATCCACAGACATAAACGAAGATGTTTATGGTCTGTGGATTTTTGTATGTTTTTTATTTGTTTTGTGGATTAGTGTGTTCCTGTAGAACCAAAACCGCCTTCTCCGCGGACAGAATCTTCTAATGAATCAGCTTCTGTAAAATCGGCAGTTATAAAAGGTGCAAGTACAAGCTGTGCGATACGTTCACCTTTTGATACAGTAACGGCTTCGTCAGAGTGATTATATAAAGCAACCATGATTTCACCACGGTAATCGGAATCAATTACCCCTACTTTATTTGCCGGAGCAAGTCCACGTTTACAAGCCATTCCGCTTCTTGCATAAATAAGACCGACAAGGCCTGTTGGAATCTCAAGTGCAATTCCTGTGTGTATAAATTCTGTGCAGCCGGGATTTATAGTTATATCTTTATCCATGCATGCATAGAGGTCGGCACCAGCGGCAAACTCAGTTCCATAAGCTGGAATAATGGCATCTTCTCTTAACTTTTTTAATCTTACAGTCTGTTTCATTTTAATAGTCTCCATTCTTAAAAATAATAAAGGTTTATTTATCAAAGTCATATAAAATGACATTGCCGCTTTTCAATGATTCGTTTACAAGGATTGTACGCTGGTTTTCAGAGCCTTTGAATTTGAGATTGAGATTTTTAAGCTCTTCAACAAAGCGTCCGTCAACAAGAACATCAATATAACTTAGCAGTTCATTGGTTTCTTTCCACTTTTTACACATGTTTTCTATGATATCTTTATCAAATAAAAACCCGGTAAAACACCATATATCTTTTTGTGGCAGGACTTTACGTACCTGTCTTACAAGAGGAAGAAGACCTTTCTGGTTACTGTATTCAAATGGTTCACCGCCAAGAAGTGTAAGCCCCTGTATATAATCCGGTTTCAAAGATTCGATAATAGAATCAATGGTATCCTGTGTAAATGGTTTCCCATAATTAAAATCCCATGCGATTTCATTGAAACATCCGGGACAGTGATGGCTGCATCCGCTTACAAAAAGAGATGTGCGTACTCCCGGACCATTGGCTACATCACAATATTTGATTTCTGCATAGTTCATTATGATCAGTCTCCAATCTTACGTTAATTAGCACTACATATTATAACAGAAAAAAAGTATGTTGAATAGGTTTAAAAATCTGTAAAAATATATATAAATATCTATAGTTCAGTGGAAAAATACAGAATATATGTTAAAATAATAACAACATGAATAAGACTTTTACATGAAAGGAAGACAGCATTATGATAGAGATTAATTTTGACAAACTTTACAGATATCCAAGGATTGCAGAACCGTGTACAATATGTATTCCGGTAGAAAAAGGAAAAATATATTCTAAAGATAATGTATGCGTTATGCAGGATGGAAAACCGGTTCCTACACAGGCAAAGGTTACATCAAGATATGATGACACATCAATAAGATATCTTTTTGTAAGGTTTATGGCTGATCTGCCGGCAAATAAGGGCACAAAAGTATATTGTGAACTTGATTGTAAAGATGTCAATGATAATCCGGACATTTTATGTACTGAGAGTAGTACAGGAATAGAAGTTGATACGGGTGCGTTAAAGTTTAAGGTTGAAGATTATGCCTCATACATTTTTAAGGAAGTTAATGATGGAAATAAGATATATACAAATGAAAATTTTGCCGGCCCATATCTTAAAGAAGCTGATGGAACAAGTTATGATATAGAACTTGAAGAATGGAATATAATAGAGTGCGGTCAGGTGTGTGTGTCTTTGTGTACAAAAGGCGTAAATGTATCAAAAGATAAAGATAAAAAGATAGAGTTTGAGATAAGAATTAATGCATATGCCGGAAAACCGTGGGTTGAACTTTCATACAGAATTATAAACACAAGCATGGAAGAACTTGATATAGCATCACTTGTATTTTATGCAAAAGCTGATTCTTCAAGCCGCCTTAGTGATATTATGAAACCTATGAATTTTGATGAGAAGCCGGATTCTACAGGATGTGGCGATATAATGACAGATAATACCAGCTGTACCGGACCTGTTTTTCATACAAGGGGAACGCATGAACTTGAACTTTTTGATGAGAAAGCACCTGTTTTGGATGTAAGGACAATGGTGGGAAGTTCTAATTATAGGACAGATTTTTATATAGGAAAAAATGGAGAAGAAGTAAACCGTCATGTAGATGCACATTATCTTATGAAAGAGGCAAATGAGCATTTTGCGGAAGTTTTATATGGTACATTTTTTGCTGACAGGACAGATGCTAAAGGCGGACTCTGTATAACTGTATATCAGGCACAGCAAAATTACCCAAAGGCTGTAAAGTCAGACAGTGAAGGTATTGCTGTTATGCTTGTTCCGGAGGGAGAAGACAAGGTTATCATGCAGCCGGGAATGGCAAGAACACAGAAAGTGCTTATGCATTTTCATGCTGCGGATGAGAAGATTCTTGAAATTGATAACAGAAGTCTTATTTACCAGATGCCTGACAGACCATATATTTCTCCTGAGATCTTTAAAAATGCCGGAGTTATGCCGGATATTTTCCCTGATAAGTTAAATGATGATGTTGAGATGTTTCTTATAGGAAGAGCTGACGAACATGCAAGATGTTATGGCATGCTTAACTGGGGCGATACATGGGATTCTAATTATACACAGCAGGGAAGAGGCAACGGAAAGACAGTGTGGAGTAATAATGAATATGATTATCCACATTCATGTGCGTTGGAGTATGCAAGAACCGGTGTGAGACGTTTCCTTGACTATCTTCTTGTTTCAACAGAGCATCAGATGGATGTAGATGTGTGCCATTACAGTGATAATCCGTTACGAATCGGCGGTCAGTGGGAACATACGGCAGGACATTGCAAGAATGGTATTATGGTGTGTTCGCATGAGTGGGTTGAAGGTCTTATTGATTATTATCATTTTACAGGCGACGAAAGAGCATTAACTACAGCTGTTGGAATTGGAAATAATATATTAAAGCTTCTTGATACACCAATGTATGCTGTTCCGGGTGAGGCAAATGCAAGAGAAACAGGCTGGGCACTAAGAGCACTGACGGCATTATATGTTGAGACCGGTGAATCAAAGTGGATTGACAAATGTGAATGGATTGTTGACAGCTTTAAGAAATGGGAAGAAGAATATGGCTACTGGCTTGCACCATATACAGACAATACAACAATACGTGTAGGATTTATGATTTCTGTTGCGATTGGCAGTGTTATGAGATATTACAGGGTATTTCCGCGTGAAGATATCAAAGATATGATAATCCGTGCTGTTGATGATCTTATTGAAAACTGTATGCTTGGATGTGGAGTATTTTATTATAAAGAACTTCCGAGTCTGCAGAGACTTGGTAATAATACGCTTTTGCTTGAATCTCTTGCAATAGCTTATGAACTCACAGGAGATGTGAAGTATCTTAAACCAGGAATAAAGACATTCGACAAAACAATTGATTCAAAGGCAGCAACGACAAACGGTGTCAAGAAAATTGTTGATGATGCAGTGATATGTGCCGGTGCAAGCACAAAGGGATTTGCTCAGAGTTTTATCCCTGTTATTACATATTACAAGGCATTGTCAGAAAATGGATTGTATTAATCCGCCATATCTTGCAAAGACCAAAAAACCGTAGTAATATTAAAATATTGATTATATGGTAATGCACTATATGTGCCGGAATGGAGGATAATATGAGAATAGGTATAAGAGCTCATGATGTAAAATATGCACCGCTTGATGAACTGATTCCAAATATACATAATCAGGGATTTCATTGCATGCATATAGCACTAAGCAAGTCAATTAAGGAATTTAAGCCGGAGATAAGCACAATGACACCCGGACTTGCAATGTATATCAAGGAATTGTGTGCTGAAAATAAAGTTGATGTGGCTGTGCTTGGCTGTTATCTTAATTTATGCAACCCTAATCCGGAGCAGCATAAAAAGATAGTAGAAAAATACAAGGCACATATAAGATTTGCAAGTATTTTAGGCTGTGGAGTTGTTGGAACAGAGACTGGTGCCGTTAACGAAGAATACAAGTACGAACCGGCAAATCATTCTGAGGAAGCACTTGAGACATTTATAGAAAATCTGAGACCTATAGTAAAATATGCAGAGCAGTTTGGTGTTATATTTGCAATTGAACCGGTGTGGAAGCATATTGTATACACAGTTGAGAGAGCAAGAAAAGTTCTGGATGCTATTGATTCACCTAATCTTCAGATTATATTTGACCCTGTAAATCTTCTTTGTGTTGATAATATCGATAAACAGGATGAGATTATTGAAAAGGCATTTGAACTTCTCGGAGATGATATAGCTGTAGTCCACTGCAAGGATTATGTCGTTGAGGGCAATGAGTTAAAGTCTATTGCTGCCGGAACAGGAAGCCTTAATTATCCGCTTCTCTTAAAGAAGATAAAAGAATACAAGCCATATGTTCACTGTACGCTTGAAAATACGGTGCCTGAAAATGCTGTCGCAACAAGAGAATTTATGGAAAGAACATACGCTGAAGTATGAATTTAATATTCAGATATATGAAACCCCACTTCCCACGCATGGTAGTGGGGTTTATGGTTAAATTTTCCGGAACAGTAATGGATCTGCTGCTTCCGTGGATACTTGCATATATTATTGATGAAGTTGTGCCTGAGGCAGATATTGCGAGAGTTGTACAGTGGGGACTTGTCATGGTTGTCTGTGCATTTATTGCGGTACTCGGCAATGTGACAGCAAACAGAATGGCTTCATCAGTTGCGAGAGATTCAATGCGTGTTTTAAGAAATGATACATTTACGGCAATTATGAATCTTTCGTGCGGACAGGTTGACAACTTCTCTCAGAGCACACTTATATCACGAATGACAAGTGATACATATAATATTCATCAGATTATGAATTCTATGCAGAGAATGGGTGTGCGTGCACCGATTCTTCTTATTGGCGGGATTATTGTTACTATGACACTTGATCCGGTGCTCTCGGCAATACTTGCATCAACACTTCCATTTCTTGCAATAGTAGTCATATATGTTGCTAAAAAAGGCATTCCTCTTTATAACACGCATCAGAAGGCAAGTGATGTCATGATAGGCCGTGTGCGTGAAAGTATTACAGGAATACGAGTTATCAAGGCACTTTCAAAAGGTGATTATGAGCGTGAGAGATTTGAAAATATCAATCTGGATGTTGTTGAAAAGGAGAAAAAAGCGGGTATAACAATGGCACTTACCAATCCGGTTATGAATTTCCTTCTTAATGTTGGCTGGGTAATGATTATATTTGTTGGGGCAGTCCGTGTAAATGCCGGACTTACAGCACCTGGTAAAATTATTGCATTTCTTACATATTTTACAATAATTCTTAATGCCATGCTTTCAATAACACGTCTTTTCGTTATGTTTTCAAGAGCCGGTTCATCTGCCGAAAGAATAGAAGAAATATTACAAGCCCGGTCTGACATTAAGAATCAGGATGCTAATGATAATAAAAGCTGTGATGAGAGCCTTCCGTATATTGTTTTTGATAATGTGAGTTTCTCATATAATGGAAACATTGATAACCTTTCTGATATTTCATTTTCACTGGAAAAAGGCCAGAAGCTTGGAATTATTGGTGCAACAGGCTCTGGAAAGACAACAATTATCAATCTTTTAATGAGATTTTATGATGTCTCATCAGGAAAGATATTCATTGATGGAAAAGATATTCGTGATTATGATGTGGGTGTTCTGCGTGAGAAATTCGGTGCTGTATTTCAGAATGACATTATATTTGAAGACAGTGTTTCGGAAAATATAAAACTTGGAAGAAATATAACTGACGAGAATATGAAAAAAGCAGCAAAAGCATCATGTATTGATTCACATATAAGCCAGATGGATGAAGGATACGATTCATTTCTTGCAATAAGAGGAAATAACCTTAGTGGTGGACAGAAACAGAGAATGTTAATTTCGCGTGCGATTGCGGGAAATCCTGAGATTCTTGTGCTTGATGATTCTTCAAGTGCACTGGATTACAAGACTGATGCAGCAATACGAAAAAATATTGATGAAATGGGAAAAAACACAACTACAATTATAGTTGCACAAAGAGTAAGTTCAGTGCTTGACTGTGATAAGATAATTGTTATAGATGAAGGCAGGATTGCAGCATGCGGAAATCATGATAAGCTTCTTAAAACATGTGCAATTTATGCAAGAATAAGCAGTCTTCAGAGCGGAATAACACAGTAAAGGAGAAAGTGTTATCATGGCAAAAACAGGTGCAGATATGTTCCGTATGGGACCAAAGATTGCAAAGGGAACAAGTGCGGAAGAGATATATAAAAACAGCAGAAGTATCAATAAAAAGGGTACTATTTTGAGACTGTCAAAATACCTTATGAAATATAAATATCTCATGGCAGCAGCGTTATTTTTATCAATTGCGGGTAATGTTTTTGCACTTATCGGACCAAAGCTTTCAGGTCAGGCGATTGATGCAATAACCGGTACCGGTCAGGTGGATTTTAAAAAAGTCACGCATTACTGTATTCTGATGGCAATATTTTATATTGCATCTTCAGTAATGTCTTATATACTTTCTGTCCTTATGATACATATAACACAGAAATGTGTTTACCAGATGAGAAAAGATGTCTATGACAGCCTTATGAAACTTCCGGTATCATATTTTGATAAACATCAGACGGGTGAGATATTAAGCAGAATTTCTTATGATATAGATACAGTAAATACATCGCTTTCAACTGACCTTGTGCAGATACTCACGAGTGTTATAACGGTTGTCGGCTCGTTCTTTATGATGCTTTCGATATCTCCGATGCTGATACTTATATTTGTTGTAACAATACCTTTGTCATTTCTTATAACAAAGTTTATTACAGGGAAAACAAGACCATTGTTTCGGGAGCGTTCAGCAGCACTTGGACGTCTCAACGGATTTGTTGAAGAGATGATAGGCGGGCATAAGACAATAAAAGCATATCACAGGGAAGAAAATACTATTAACAAGTTCAAAGAAAATAATGATGATGCCGTAAAATGTTATTATGAGGCAGAGTATTTCGGAAGCATGACAGGTCCGTGTGTTAATTTTGTTAATAATCTTTCGCTTGCATGCATATCTGTCTTTGGTGCTGTATTATACATTGGAGCTAAGATTTCAATTGGTGATATTTCTTCGTTTGTACTTTATTCGAGAAAATTTTCAGGTCCTATCAATGAGGCAGCAAATGTACTGAATGAATTCCAGTCTGCAATTGCAGCGGCAGAAAGGGTGTTCAGGATTATTGATGAACCGAAAGAGCCTGTAGATAAGCCTGATGCAGTCAGCCTTAGTAATGTAGAAGGAAAAGTTGATTTTGATAATGTAAGCTTTGGGTATGTAAGAGATAAGATAATACTTAAAGATATAAGTCTGTCAGCAAAACCCGGACAGGTAATAGCAATAGTAGGTGAAACAGGAGCCGGAAAGACAACAATAATTAATCTTCTTATGCGTTTTTATGATATTGCCAGCGGCAAGATAAGCATTGATGATAAAAACTACAGGGATTATAAAATGTCGGATTTAAGAAAATCTTTTGCAATGGTTTTACAGGATACATGGCTGTTTAACGGAACGGTGTACGAAAATATTGCATATGGTAATGAAAATGCTACAAGGCAGCAGGTTATAGAAGCAGCTAAAGCAGCAAAGATTCACAGATATATTGAAAGTCTGCCTGATGGTTATGATACTGTGCTTACTGAAAATGCAACAAATATTTCAAAAGGACAGAAACAACTGCTTACGATTGCGAGAGCAATGCTTCTTGATTCGTCAATGCTCATACTTGATGAGGCGACGTCAAATGTTGATATAGTAACAGAGGCGGATATATCCGGTGCAATGGTCAAACTTATGAAAAATAAAACATGCTTTGTCATTGCACACAGACTGTCTACAATACAGAATGCAGACAGGATTCTTGTGGTAAAAGACGGCAATATTGTAGAGCAGGGAACACATCAGGAACTGCTTGATAAAAAACAGTTCTATTACAGTATGTATAATGCTCAGTTTTCGTGAAAAACAAGGGATTATACAGTAATTGACTACTTGTATTTTCAGATGGTAGAATATATAATTAATATTAAAACTAGAAAGAGACACAGCTGGAGCTGATGATGAAGCGGAGGTAATGGTATGCCGGAAAAGATTGTACTTGAACAGGATAAGAATATTAAAACAAAAGAAGTTGAGAGACCGGTGGATACTCCTGCGGATTTCACAAGCCCGGAGGTGCTTTATCAGGATTTAATCACAGAGATTAAAAAATATCATCCGTCATCGGATTTATCTGATATTGAGAAAGCATATAAGGTCGCTTACAAGGCACATGAAGGACAGAAGAGAAAGTCGGGTGAGCCATATATAATTCATCCTCTTTGTGTTGCAATTATACTTGCAGAACTTGAGCTTGATAAGGAGTCGATTATAGCGGGTCTTCTGCATGATGTAGTTGAAGATACAGTTATGACAAGTGAAGATGTAGAAAAAGAATTCGGCTCTGAAGTTGCACTTCTTGTTGATGGTGTTACAAAGCTTACACAGCTCAACTATGAGCATGATAAAATAGAAGTCCAGGCAGAGAATCTTCGTAAGATGTTTCTTGCTATGGCAAAAGATATTCGTGTAATTATGATAAAGCTTGCCGATAGACTTCACAATATGAGAACAATGCAATACCAGTCACCGGCTAAGCAGATTGAAAAGTCAAGAGAGACTATGGAAATATACGCTCCTATTGCACACAGGCTCGGTATTTCAAAGATTAAGGTTGAACTTGACGACCTTTCAATGAAATATCTTATGCCTGATGTATACAACGATCTTGTTGAGCAGGTAAATCTCAACAGACCCGGCAGGGAAGCATTTATCAAGAGCATTATAAAAGAAGTCGGAATGCACATAAGCAATGCCGGAATTGAGGCAGAGATTGACGGAAGAGTAAAGCACTTCTTTTCTATTTACAGAAAGATGGTCAACCAGAATAAGACACTTGACCAGATTTATGATATTTTTGCCGTAAGAATCAAGGTTGACACAGTAAAGGACTGTTATGCCGCACTCGGTGTAATACATGAGATGTATAAGCCAATCCCGGGACGTTTCAAGGATTATATAGCAATGCCTAAGCCTAATATGTATCAGTCGCTTCATACAACATTGATTGCTTCTAACGGACAGCCGTTTGAGGTGCAGATTCGTACTTATGAGATGCACAGAACTGCTGAGTATGGTATTGCGGCACACTGGAAATATAAGGAGAGCGGCAGCAGCAAGGCGGCGATCGACAGCGCCGAGGCAAAGCTTTCCTGGCTGCGTGAGATCCTGGAATGGCAGCGGGATATGTCCGATAATAAAGAGTTCTTAAGTCTCTTAAAGAGCGATCTGGACCTCTTTACGGATGATGTATACTGCTTTACCCCGACGGGTGATGTCAAGAACCTGCCGAGCGGTTCCACCCCGATCGATTTTGCGTATTCGATCCACAGTGCGGTCGGCAACAAGATGGTTGGTGCCCGTGTCAACGGAAAACTGGTCAACATCGATTATGTCATTAAAAATGGTGACCGTGTCGAGATTATTACCTCCCAGAATTCCAAGGGACCGAGTCGCGACTGGCTGAAACTGGTTAAGAGCACACAGGCGAAGAATAAGATCAATCAGTGGTTCAAGAGCGAGCTGAAAGAGGACAATATCCTGCGCGGCCGTGCGCTTCTGGATAAATATTGTAAGGCGAAGGACATCAATTATTCAGAGTTAAATAAACCGGAATATATGGAAAAGGTCATGAAGCGCTATGCGTACCGTGACTGGGATTCCGTTCTGGCATCGATCGGACATGGCGCCCTCAAAGAGGGACAGGTCATCAACAAGATGCTGGATGAGCGCAACAAGAAGTTAAAGAAGGAAGTAACCGACACGACGATCCTCGATAACATGGCGTCGGATGGAAACAAGGTTCCGGTGATCGCAGCCGGGAAGTCGAAGAGCGGTATCGTTGTCAAGGGAATCCACGATCTGGCGGTTCGTTTTTCGAAGTGCTGCAGCCCGGTTCCGGGCGATGAGATCGTCGGATTTGTCACAAGGGGACGCGGTATCTCGATCCACCGGACAGACTGCATCAATGTGATGAATCTGCCGCAGGAAGAGCGTGAGCGCCTGATTGAAGCCGAGTGGCAACAGCCGGAAGCACAGACGGGCACGGAAAAATACTCCACCGAAATCAAGATCTATGCGAACAACCGCATCGGCATGTTTGTGGATATTTCCAAGGTATTTACCGAGCGCCAGATCGACATTACCTCGATGAATGTGCGTACAAGCAAGCAGGGCAAGGCGACGATCGTCATGACGTTCGATATTCACGGAATTGAGGAATTAAATAAATTATCTGATAAACTCAGACAGATTGAAGGAGTATTAGATATAGAGAGAACTGCCGGATAAGCGGTTCTCTCTATATTTCACAGGTACT
>ERZ780151.2108-NODE-2108-length-12143-cov-7.867637_pt1 | contig 12143 bp, 8 predicted proteins | sample MGYA00510983_ERZ780151 | MGnify/ENA primary metagenome ERZ780151 (study PRJEB29588, sample SAMEA2144623) | human gut metagenome | biome: human gut; feature: human-associated habitat; material: faeces | place: Denmark | collected 2008/2010 ... | reverse complement strand
CATCAATGTGGATATAACTGTCGGCTTTTTTGTGGGATAAAAGAACTACCGTCTCAACGTGCACAGTCATCCCAAACTGGTCCACGCCCTGGACCTTCCGGATTTCATATCCACCATCGCAGAGAATCTTCAGGTCTCTGGCAAGGGTGGCGGAGTCGCAGCTGACGTATACGATGCGTTCGGGCTGCATGCGGAGCATAGTGTTTAAGCAGGCATCATCACAGCCTTTTCGGGGTGGATCTACGACAATGACATCCGGATGGAGCATTTCATCGGAAGATGCTTCTGTGGATGCCTTTTTGTAGAATTCCGGCAGGACTTCCTCTGCTTTGCCCACGAAAAACTCAGCATTTTCAATATGATTTCTCTTTGCATTCTCTCTGGCATCATCGATAGCCTGGGGGATGATCTCCACGCCGCACACCTTTTTGGCTTTACCCGCCAGGAAGAGAGAGATGGTTCCGATACCACAGTAGAGATCCCAAACGGTCTCTTTTCCGGTCAGTCCCGCATATTCCAGTGCCAGGCTATAGAGTTTTTCAGTCTGAACAGGGTTTACCTGATAGAAGGAGAGGGGAGAGATCTTGAAGGTTAATGCATCCCCGGTATAAGGGTAATTTTCTTTCTGCATGTCCCTTACGTGGATCGTATCCTCAATGGTGCTCTCACCCCAGAGATTATGGATCTCGGTACCCATAATCACATTGGTTTTCTCGGTATTGATACTGACTGACACACTTGTCATACCTTGGATTTCTGCCAGTGCAGCCAATAATTCTCCCTGATTTGGTAAAAACTCATTTGTATTCTTCTGTACTCCGGCAGTAGAGTATGACATTTTTGTCATTTTCTTATTAATGACCAAACATACCATCAACTGTCCACTGGTAAAGCCTTTCCGGATCAATACATGGCGTACCAGACCTTTGCCAGTGACTTCGTCATAGGCAGTTATTTTATTTTTCCGCATATAGGAGAGTATGGTTTCGAGGATCTGCTGATTCTCGGAAGCACCAAGGGCGCAGTCTGTATTGGCAATGATGTTATGGGTGCGTCCGGCATAGAAACCGGTGATGACATTACCGTCTCTATCAGTTCCTATGGGGTACTGCGCTTTATTACGATAGTGGAAGGGTTCCTCCATGCCTACAATGGGCTTCATGCGTTCATCAATGTATTCCGCATCGAACCCACCGATCCGGATCAGATTATTGCGGATCTTCTGTTCCTTGAAATGCAACTGCTCGGAGTAGGAGAGTGCCTGCAGCTGGCAGCCGCCGCACTGTCTGTGGTATGCACATTTCGGTTCCACACGAAAAGGAGAAGGCTGTAACACCTTCTCTAATCTGGCATAAGCGTAGTGCTTTTTACTTTTTATGATCTTTGCTTCCACCTGATCACCGATAACGGCATCTTTGATAAAGAGGGTAAAACCGTCTACTTTACCGATTCCTTCTCCGTCACTTCCCATATCCTCTATGGTCACCGTTACACAATCGTTCTTTTTAAATTCCATAAATATCCTTATGCCTTTCCGTAACCTGCAAACTTTTTTGTACTTTAGTGCCATATTCTAAAATAGCTTACGCAGGCTCTTGTTTGCGTGTGAAAAATTTTCTCAGCAAAGTTCCTCAGCGAGCTTTCCGATCTCGCCCTTGTTCTGCTCATTCATGGCAGACTTGATGCTAACTGTAGTCTCCGTAAATGTCAGATTCTTGCTTTTTTCAAACATTCCAAGGATCAGTTTGCCTGCCATGGGTGCCCAGGTGCCGTTCTCAATGATTGCCACCTTACGATTCTGGTAATTACGCTCGGTCAGACCTTCGATAAAACTGCGCATGCAGGGGAAAAGGTCTCCATTATAAGTAATACCCGCCAGCACCAGTCTGTCATAACGGAAAGCATCGGCAACAGCTTTTGCCTTATCGCATCTTGCCAGATCATACAGTACTGTTTTCTGTCCTTTTTCCTGCAAAACATCCGCGAGGTATTCTGCAGCATTTCTGGTATTGCCGTAGACAGAAGCATAGGCAATCACCACTCCGGATTCTTCCGGCTGATAGGAAGACCACCTATCATATTTTTCCAGATAGAATCCCAGATTCTCCTTAAGTACCGGACCGTGAAGAGAGCAGATGGTCTGAATGTCCAGTCCTGCCGCTTTTTTCAGAACAGCCTGCACCTGCGGACCGTATTTTCCGACGATGCCGATATAGTAACGCCGCGCCTCATCAGTCCATTCTTCCTCTACGTCCAAAGCACCGAATTTACCGAAACCATCTGCAGCAAACAGTATTTTCTCGGTTGCTTCATAAGTCATCATAACCTCCGGCCAATGCACCATGGGAGCATAGACAAAATGCAGGCTGTGCTGTCCAAGCTCCAGGACGCCATCATTCGCTGCAACTATGCGTTGTTCCGCAGGCAATCCCTGACCGGCGAAAAACTCCGGGAAAAACTGTTCCATGAACTGGAATCCCTTAGCTGTGGATACTACTGTGACTTTGGGATATTTTTTCAGAAAAGCCGGAATACTGGCGGAATGATCCGGTTCCATATGCTGTATAACAAGATAATCAGGCATTTTCCCATCAAGAACCTGTTCCACATTGTTCAGCCATTCTTCGGTGAAAAATCCATCCACTGTGTCCATAATGGCGATTTTGTCATCCAGGATCACATAGGAATTGTAAGACATTCCGTTCGGAACCTTATACTGTCCCTCAAACAGATCTACCTGATGATCGTTTACACCCACATATTTTACACATGCACTGATTTCCATATGTTTCCTCTCTTTCCTGTCTGTTCATAGAATTTGTAGTATTTATTCTGTTATTTATTCCATTTTGGTAGCGCGCAGATTTGATTCAAACAATCTGTTATAACCCAGCCAGCCACTGTTTTCACTGTTATTTTCCAAAATTTCCTTAAAGGTCTCCATTTTGGCATCCGTATCATCCGCATAATTCAGAGCCACTGCCTCGATCAGCGCCGGCACCTTTGGGGATCCGTATTCCAGCTTGCCGTGATGCGCCAGAATACAATGCTGTAATTCTGCCAGCAGATTGTGAGGGAATCCGTCGATCTTAGCGGCACGTTTCCCAACCATCTGTGCGCCCATCACGATATGCCCCAATAACTGACCATCATCGGTATAATCATTCACCGGAAATGCAGAAATCTCTTTTACTTTTCCGATATCATGACACATAGCCGCTGTCAGAAGCAGATCTCTCTGTAAAATAGGATAAGCAGAACAGTAGTAGTCACATAATTTGGTAACACTCACAGTATGCTCCAGCAGTCCGCCTACGAAACCGTGATGCACTGTCTTGGCTGCAGAAGAGTTGCAGAATTTCTTTGCGAAATCTGCATCGTCAATAAACAGATTCTGCAACAGCTGGTGCAAATAGGTGTTCTTAATGCTTCCGATCAGAGTCTTTACTTCATTGTACATAGTGTCGATGCCTTTGGAGCTCACCGGCAGATAATCGGATGGATTATATTCTCCTTCATGGCAGACACGGATACGCTTCACGCTGATCTGAAGCTGCCCCTGGAAATTTGTCACATCACCGTATACCTCTATGTAATCCAGATCATCATAATCACCGATGCCCGGATTGTTCGGCTCCCATACCTTGGCGTCGATAGTTCCGGTCTTATCCTGTAAAATCACGCTTTCATAGGGTTTTCCGTTCTTGGTAACAGCCTCCTGTTTATGTTTGCACAGATAAATATCAAATACTCTGTCGCCTTCTTTTAACTCTTTAATAAATTTCATATTGTTGTCCAAACCTTTCTGTCAATCTATTTCAACACCGTTAATGTGATGTCGAATTTCATCTCTTTATATTCCTGCTGTGACTGCCGCATAATCGTCAGTTCTACACTATCTCCCGGTTTCATACTGAGCAGAGAGTTCGTATACTCGTCAAAGCTGATGATCACGCGTTCACCGAATCCTGTGATGACATCTCCCTGCTGAATTCCCGCCAGCATTGCAGGAGAGTCCATTTCTACCTCTTTAATATAAGCTCCGTAAGGAACCCCAAGTTCGCTGTTGGCTTCCTCTGTGACATCCACACCCTTAAGACCCAGATAGGCGAATTTTTCTCCATTCGACATTTTCTCGATATGACGCTTCAATTCCGTAATACCGTAAGCACATACCATATTTTTCATATCTGTGGCAGATTTGCCATTGGTAATGATACCAATGACCTGTCCCTGAAGATTGAATAATACACCGCCTGCATTCTGACTGCCTACAATATTCGTCTGCAGAATCCGATAAGTGGTATCCGATGCCGCCGACTCACTGGCAGAAGAAGTAATGATGCCATATCCCAGTGAGCCGTTCGTACCCATGGGACGCCCCAAAGCCACCACCGGAAGTCCGGCAATATCTTTGATATTAGAAGATCCCAAAGTAGCGATCGTAATATCATTCTTCAGAAAATCTTCATTCAGAGTATCCAGTTCTACGGCGATCACCGCCAGACCTGTAGTCTCATCTTTTTCCTTCAAAGATGCATCTGCCTGAGTGCCATTATTAAATGTGACAATAATGTCATCTGCTTGTTTTACCGGAGAATAATCGGTTAATATCAATAATTGCTTGCCATTTTGCGCTATGATCACACCGGATGACTGGTTCTTGCTCTCATTTACATTATTGAACCAGTCCACACCGGATGACACTCCTGTCACAGTAACCATGGAACGGTTCATCTCTGCTACATACTGGGTAAGAGCACTGTAAATCTGTTTGTAATTATCCAGATCCAATATGATTCCGGATAACAGTTCCCGGATCTGCTCCTGTTCCATAACCTCACCAGGAACAGAAGAAGACTGACTGTTCTGATTCTCCTGCTGCATATTCTCTGCCAACATCTGCTCCGGAGACATCTCATCCTGATCTTCGGGGAATACCACCACCTGTGGTTCCTCTTCCGGGTACAACCAATTACTGATCACCGGTTCCAAAACCAAGAAAGTGAAACAGGCCACCAGACCGAAGATCACCGCCATGGAAACCGTGATCAAAGTCTGGCGCAACAGCTTTTTCTTATTTACCGGACGTTCCTTGATTTTTTCTATCATAAAATTTTTCTCAGAAACGTCATTTTGTTCCTTCTGCTTATTTTCTTGCGAATCCGCCATAAATATGCCTCCTCTGCTGCCTACAGATACACCGGCTTTTTCTTAGGACTCTAATATCTCAATTATACAAAACTGTACCAAAAAAGGCAATAAATATGATATAATGTGAATTAGCATTGAGCAGTACCAAAATCGAGAGATGTCAATTCGACTGCTTGCAGGCGTAATTGACAGATCCGATTTTGATAGGGCGAAAGCCCGACAGCGAGGAAATGCGAAGCATTTTCGAGCTTGTACTGCGATAATCCATATTTCGAATTTCAATATTAAGGAGCCCCACATGAACACAAAAGTACTCACCACTTTAGAATATACGAAGATCATCGATCTCCTCACGGAGAAGGCCGACTCTGAGCCAGGTAAAAAGCTTTGCCGCGATCTGGTGCCTTCCACTGATCTTTCCACTATCAGAACCGCACAGCGGGAGACAAAAGACGCTTTAGCCCGTCTCTTCCGTATCGGCAGCACCTCATTTGGAAGTAACAGAGACTTAGGTTTTTCCATCCGTTCTCTGGAAATCGGCAGTTCTCTGTCTATGTCCGAATTGTTGAAGCTGGCATCCTTTTTGGATAATGTCAGCCGGATCAAAACCTATGGAAAAAAAGAACGGGAAGACCTCCCAAATGACAGTCTGGATGCCTACTTTGAAGGCCTTACTCCTATGACACAGCTGGCTAACGAAATCAACCGCTGTATCCTGTCGGAAGAAGAGATGGCTGATGATGCCAGCCCAAGATTAAAGAGTATCCGTCGTTCCAAGCTGTCCACCAACGAAAAGATCCACAGCCAGCTGACCTCTATGGTAAACGGCGCTTACCGTACCTTTTTACAGGATGCAGTCATTACCATGCGTGATAACCGCTACTGTATCCCCGTAAAAGCCGAATATAAGAGCCAGGTGAGCGGTATGGTGCATGACCAGTCCTCCACCGGTTCCACCTTTTTCATCGAGCCGGCTGCTGTCGTGAACCTGAACAACCAGTTAAAAGAACTGGATCTGCAGGAGCAGGAGGAGATTGAAGTTATTCTGGGTGATCTGAGCAGCCAGGCTGCTGTTCATACCTCAGAGCTTGCCGCGGATCAGAAGATCATGACTACGCTGGACTTTATCTTTGCCAAGGCAAAACTTGCCATGGAACAGAATGCCACAGAGCCTATTTTCAATACTGAGCATTACATCCAGATCCGTAAGGGCCGTCATCCACTGTTAGATAAGAAAAAGGCGGTTCCCATTGATGTCCGTCTGGGTAAAGATTTCGACCTGTTGGTGATCACCGGTCCCAATACCGGTGGTAAGACCGTGTCTCTGAAGACGGTGGGACTGTTTACCCTGATGGGGCAGGCGGGACTGCATATTCCGGCACTGGATCGTTCCGAACTGTCTATTTTTTCGGAAGTATACGCAGATATCGGAGATGAGCAGAGTATTGAGCAGAGTTTGTCCACATTCTCTTCTCATATGACCAGAGTTGTCCACATTTTGCAGCACGCAGATGCGGATTCCCTGTGTTTATTTGATGAACTCGGTGCCGGAACAGATCCTACGGAGGGTGCCGCTCTGGCAATTGCTATCTTAAATTATCTGCATGACCGCGGCATCCGCACCATGGCTACCACGCATTATAGTGAGCTGAAAATCTACGCACTTTCCACGAATTTTGTAGAAAATGCCTGCTGTGAATTTGATGTGGAGACCCTTCGCCCCACCTACCGTCTGCTCATCGGTATTCCCGGTAAAAGTAATGCTTTCGCCATTTCTTCCAAACTCGGACTGTCCGACGAGATCATCCATGCTGCAAAAGAGCAGATCAGCAAAGAGGACGAAAGCTTTGAAGATGTCATCGCCGATCTGGAACAGAGCCGTGTGACCATTGAAAAAGAACAGCAGGAGATTGCGGAGTACAAAGAACGAATCCGTACCTTACAGGAACAGTTACAGAAGAAAAACGAAAAAATCGACCAGGCTAAAGACAAAATTCTCCGCGATGCTAATGAGAAGGCAAGAGCCATCCTCCAGGAAGCAAAGGATGTAGCCGACGAAACCATCCGTGATTTCAATAAAGCAGGCGCTTCCGCTGACATCAAGGAACTGGAGAAAAAGAGACAGAAGGTCCGTGACAAGATCAATGAGAAGAACGGAAAGCTGGCTCTTGGTAATACACAAAAGAAACCTGCTGATCAGAAGACCGTGGATCCGAAGAAACTGAAAAAAGGAGATTCCGTGAAGATCATTTCTATGAATCTCAAGGGAATCGTAAACACTCTGCCGGATGCCAGGGGCAACCTCTTCGTACAATGCGGAATTATGAGAATGCAGACGAATGTTAATGATCTCGTACCGGTAAAAGAAGAGACTATTACAGCACCTGCCCTGCAGCGTACCAACACCGGCAAGTTGAAAATGTCCAAGTCCTTCTCCGTGTCCTCCGAGATCAACCTTCTGGGATGTACGGTAGATGAAGCCATTGCAAAACTGGATAAATACTTGGATGACGCTTATCTGGCTCATCTCCCCAGTGTGAGAGTCGTGCACGGAAAAGGCACCGGTGCTCTGCGCAATGCCGTACAGTCTCACTTAAAACGTCTGAAATACGTCAAAGAATACCGGTTGGGTGAATACGGTGAAGGTGATGCCGGCGTAACCATTGTTACTTTTAAATAATAACTGACAGGAGGCCTATACTACATGGTAAGTAAACAGAAAATTCTCATTGTAGATGATGATAATAATATTGCGGAACTGATCTCCCTATATCTGACGAAAGAATGTTTTGATACCATGATCGTCAATGACGGAGAATCCGTGATGCCGGCTATGGAGACCTTTGCTCCGAATCTGATTCTGTTGGATCTGATGCTTCCCGGCATTGATGGTTATCAGGTGTGCAGAGAAGTCCGGGCACAATACTCCGTTCCCATCATCATGCTTTCCGCAAAAGGTGAAGTCTTCGACAAGGTATTGGGACTGGAGCTGGGTGCGGATGATTATATGGAAAAACCTTTTGACTCCAAGGAACTGGTGGCACGCGCCAAAGCAGTCCTCAGACGTTACAAGCCCTCCAATGCCCCCACAGAAAATCCCAACGACAAGTGTGTAGAATATACGGATCTGACCATTAATCTGACCAATTATTCCGTCATCTATATGGGACACACTGTGGAAATGCCGCCGAAAGAACTGGAGCTTCTCTACTTTTTAGCATCCTCACCGAATCATGTATTCACCAGAGAACAGCTTCTGGATCAGATCTGGGGCTATGAATATATCGGTGATACCCGTACCGTGGATGTGCATATCAAGCGTCTCCGCGAGAAGATCAAGGATCATGCCAACTGGAAGATCAGCACCATCTGGGGCATCGGCTATAAATTCGAAGTACGTAATTAAGTCATACCAAAAGCAGGATTTGTTATGAAAAAAACACTTTATCTAAAATTTATACTCGCATATTTTATTTTTGGTGTATTTGGTTTCATCATTGTTACAACTTTTGTTCCCAATATGACCAAAGAACATCTGATCCGGGAAAAGGCAGAAAGTCTCTATTCCGAAGCAACCCTGATCGCCGGAACCTATGCCGGCGGATTGTACACCAGTGAAACAACTTTGGAAACCGTTAAAATGCAGCTGGACTCCCTGGCGGTCTACCTGAATTCCGAGATTCGCATCATCAATCCCTCCGGACGACTGGTACTGGATACCAATAGTCCCTTAGATGTGGAGAATGTGGTAGTCATCGAGAATTTTGATTCGACCGTAACCAGCGGCTCTTACTACATTGTTGGTGATTTCTTCGGTAATTTTGATTCAGATGTACTTACTGTATTTGCTCCCATTACCTCCAACTACAAGGTAAAAGGCTATGTAGTCATTCATACCGATATGAATGATATTCAGAAATCCTGTAACAGCCTGCTGAATATTTCCTATATCACCCTGGCAATCCTGTTCCTGTTATCCCTGATCATTCTGATTTTTTTCACCGAGATCGTATATATTCCTCTGCGGAAGATTACTCATGCTACAGAGCAGTATGCCGCCGGTAATATGCATTATGAATTTCAGGTCGATAGTGAGGATGAAATCGGTTATCTGGCTTCCTGTCTGAATTATATGGCAAGCGAAATTGCCCGTTCCGAGGATGATCAGAAAAAGTTTGTAGCCAATGTATCCCACGATTTCCGTTCCCCTCTGACCTCTATAAGGGGATATCTGGAGGCCATGCTGGATGGCACGATTCCACCGGAAATGCACGAAAAATACATTACCATCGTATTGAATGAAACAGAACGACTGACGAAGCTGACCAACAGCCTTTTAACCTTGAATAATCTTAACACCAAAGGAATGCTCTTAGATAAAACAGATTTTGATATCAATCAAGTGATCCGTAATACTGCAAGTACCTTTGAGGGTACCTGTCATAACAAATCCATTGCTATCGAGATGATCCTGACCGGCAATGAAATGTATGTCCATGCAGATATGGGTAAGATCCAGCAGGTACTCTATAATCTCATGGACAACGCCATTAAGTTCAGTCACCATGATTCAATGATCCACATTGAAACCTCGGAGAAGAAAAATAAATTGTTTGTCTCCGTAAAAGACACAGGAATCGGTATCCCGAAAGAAGATCTGAAGCTGATCTGGGACAGATTTTACAAATCCGACCTATCCCGAGGCAAGGATAAAAAGGGAACCGGACTGGGTCTTTCCATTGTAAAAGAGATTATCAATGCCCACGATGAGCATATCAATGTGATCAGTACTCCCGGCGTTGGAAGTGAATTTATTTTCTCCCTGCCGAAATCCCATCAGGAAGACGAAGAGGATTAAGCCATACGGCCTAATCCTCTTTTTTCATCTATATAATCTATATATCCATGACACGATATAAATAACTGTTTCCCTGTTTTCCTACCCTTTCTATTGTCCCCATTTCAAATAATATATTCAATACTGTCTGTGCCAGTGAGAGAGGAATGTGGGCAGCTTTCGCAAAATCCTTACTGTGAAAGGGTTCTTCCAGTTCATAAGGTACAAATTGCAGATAATCCTCCGGCTGTCTGATTTCCACCTCTTCGATCAGATCCGTAGGAATCCTGTCATATCTCGTGGATCCTTTTTTCTTGTCACGACTCCAACCGTTTAACAGCCGGTATTCTTCCATATTCACCAATACAAATTTAAACCGGATATTCGGATCCTTCAGGAACATTTTGATCTTATATAGTTCCTTAAATGCCTGATAAGTGGATCCCTTTTTTGGGGATTTTCGCTTTTTACTTAGTTCACCGCTGTCTTCATCGATCCAGATCAGCCATTTTTCATAAGGAATGGGATAGACAATTGTCACCGGATACATAGGTAAAAACGCCTGTAACTTTCCCCGCATACGGTTGAACTGTCTCGTCTGGATCTCGATGATCTCCCCATCCTTGTAAATATCCGCCACATAATTCTCTATGGGAATCTCCTGATGGTCCTCATCCGGCTCATAATAATCCTTAAAAATAGCATGAACCGTCTTCTCTGAGAGAGTTCCGATTCCCAGTCTCTGACGGTCCACGCCTATTATTTTTCTCTTAGCTTCTTCAAAACGCTTCTGATCCATGTGATCCATATTTTTTAATCAATCTCGGCATGCTTCGTATACAGAATCTTAAGCATGATAGGAGTGGAAATACTGGATACGATGATCAGCAGAATGACTGCGGTAAAATACTCGGATCCGATCATTCCAACAGACAATCCCTTCTGTGCCACGATCAGGGCAACCTCACCTCTGGTCATCATACCGACACCGATCTTCAGAGCATCCGGTCCCTTGAATTTGCAGATTCTTGCCATCAGACCACAGCCGATGATCTTACACAGTAATGCTACAACGACGAATCCGATAGAAAATAACACAAATTCCCCGTTCAGATGATCAAAGCTGGTCTTAAGTCCAATACTTGCGAAGAAAATCGGCCCGAAGATCATATAAGAATTGATATCCATCTTCTCGGCTATGTATTCCGAATCCCGAATAGAACACAGGATAATACCTGCCACGTAAGCACCTGTAATATCCGCAATACCGAAGAATACCTCCGCTACATAAGCGAAAATAAAACAGAGCGCCAGACCTAAAATAGGAATACGTCTTGTATGCGGATATTTGTTATCCAGATACTGGAATACCTTGAACAATACAAATCCGACACCAATTGCAAACAGGAAGAACAGTAGAGTAGAAATTACTACACTTCCTGGATTGGAATCCGGATTTTTAAATCCGATGACAAAAGTAAGTACAATAATACCAATGACATCATCGATAATAGCGGCACTCATGATTGTTGTGCCGACTTTACCTTTCAGTTTTCCCAGTTCTTTCAGAGACTGCACGGTAATACTTACACTGGTAGCCGTCATAATGACACCGATAAATACGGCTTCATAGAATTTCTCAGAGCCCCAGGGTGCCACTCCGTAAAATCCCATGTATAATAATGTTCCGCCTACCAAAGGAACAAATACACCCATACATGCGATCAGAAATGCCACAAAACCGGTCTTCATCAGGTCCTTCAGATTCGTCTCCAGACCGGCGGAGAACATCAGCAGGATAACACCGATTTCTGCCATCTCGATCAGAAAATCCGATTGCTGCACCAGTCCCAGTACACTGGGTCCGATCAACAGACCGGCAATGATCTCACCTACCACCTGTGGTGCTTTACATTTTCTTGCAATAATACCAAATACTTTGGCAAATATAATAATAATTGCCAGATCTCTGAAAATACTATAAGATTCCATTTTTCACGCCTCTTTTATTTTAAAAATAATTTACTCATCATCCTCATTTTCCTCAGTGGGGAAAATCAGATTTTCTTCTGTTTCCTCCTCATCCTCAGAAACGGATTCCTGTGCTACTTCTTCCATGGCTTCCTCAAGATTGTCGAATTCATGGTCTCCG
>ERZ780151.2102-NODE-2102-length-12186-cov-2.541258_pt1 | contig 12186 bp, 6 predicted proteins | sample MGYA00510983_ERZ780151 | MGnify/ENA primary metagenome ERZ780151 (study PRJEB29588, sample SAMEA2144623) | human gut metagenome | biome: human gut; feature: human-associated habitat; material: faeces | place: Denmark | collected 2008/2010 ... | reverse complement strand
CAACTCACCGTTGCTCAACGACAACGACATCTACAACTCAAAGAAGATACTTCTGTCCATCAATTTCAGCGGTGACAACACAACCGACAACAACGCTCTCACCATGGAGGAGATGAACGATGTGAACGAGTTTATGGCTCAATTCAACAACGGCTACGAACTGAAATGGGGACTTGCCGTAGACCCTGAGCTGGGCAAGCGCGTCAAGGTGACCATTCTCGCAACCGGCTTTGGTCTGAACAGCGTAGACGGCATAGAGGAAAGAAACAACCGACAGGCTGAGAAAGACTCGCATCAGAGAATAGAAGACCGTGAGATAGAGGCAGCCAAAGAGGCCAAACGCAACAGATACTACGGCACCGACAACGATAAGTCATCGTATAAGATACGCCCACACATCTTCTACTTCCGCCCCGACGACCTCGACAACGAGGAAATCATACTCAAGGTGGAAGAAACGCCTACCTATAAGCGCACCAAAATGGAACTGAAAGAGCTGAAAGGCTCCAGCGACCAGGACCAGGACGACGACGAGAAGGACAAAGGCGATAAGTTTAACGGAACAATTAAATTCGCATAAACAGCATCATGGATTTATTCGATCAGATTAGTGAAGACATCAAGGCTGCCATGAAGGCGCGCGACAGAGTGCGCCTCGACACCTTGAGAAACATTAAGAAAGTGTTTCTGGAGGCTAAGACCGCACCGGGAGCCAACGACACACTGGACGACGCAAAGGCTCTGAAGATACTCCAGAAGCTGGCCAAACAGGGCAAAGAGTCAGCTGAAACCTTCAACCAGGCCAACAGAAAAGACCTTGCCGACGGCGAGTTGGCACAGGTAAAGGTGATAGAGGAGTATCTGCCCAAGCCTCTTTCTGAAGAGGAGATAACCGCCAAGGTGAAAGAAATCATTGCTCAGACAGGTGCTTCTTCTATGAAGGACATGGGCAAGGTGATGGGCATCGCCTCAAAGCAAATGGCCGGACGGGCCGAAGGTGGTACCATCTCAGCCATCGTTAAAAAGCTCCTCGCCTAACCATTGCGGCAGCTTTCCGTTTCAGTATGAAACTATTCCATTCTCCCCAAAGGGCATACCATGTCGTGGCATAACCCTTTGGGGATTTTTCATACCTATAGCACATAGCCAAAGTCCGCAGACATATAGGAAACAAGCAGTCACAGTGTCAACACTCCCAACACCCCCAATGCACGGTGCCATTCAGTTTTGTTTTGTTATCTTTGTAGCATGATTGCCCATAAGAAAAAAAATAAATGCAGACACCACCGGCATTGTCGTCGTCAACAAGCATGGCTGTTTATAGAAAACTTTTTTTCTTCTATCTGGTTAGGTTTCTTACTTTTCATGTGTATAGAGAGTAAATGATGAACAAAGAAACCATAGCACAACTGTTTCGCAGTTACTACCCCGACATGTTGCGGCTGGCCCGTCTGCTTTTGCACGATGGAGCAGAGAGCGAGGATGTCGTGGACGAGGTCTTCGCCACTCTCATGCACAAAGACATCGTACTCACAGGTTCCACCATCCGGCCTTTTCTCATGACCGCTGTACGCAACCGGTGTCTCAACATCCTGCGAAGCCGCAGCATTCAGCAACGCATACAAGGTCTCTACCTTCTCGACAGTCAGTTGGAAACAGCCTCGGCCGAAGACATTGAAGAGCGCATCGGCCACATGAGAGTGGCCATCGAAAGCTGTCTCGATGACAGAAGCCGGAGGGTGATCGGCCAGCGCTACACCCAACAACTCTCCTACGCCGAGATAGCTGCCGAGGAAGGCATCAGCGAAACAGCCGTTTACAAGCGCATCAAGAAGGCGCTGGACACACTCAGAAAGGAACTCATAAAAACCAAATAGAACATGGACAAGATTGAACGCCTCATCGCAATGATGGAAAAGCCTGACCGCTATTCCCAGAAGGAATGGCAGCAAGTGCTCAGCGATAAAGACTGCCAGGAATACTACCAGCTGATGTGCTACACGTCGGCCGCGCTCCACGACCACCGACCTGACGAAACAGAAACCGAAGAAGCACTGCAACGCTTCGAGAAACGATACATGCCCGAGAGACGACACATTACCCTCTGGCGACAGCTGGCTGCCGTATTCGCCGGTCTCATACTCATCTCGGGATTGGCTTTTGCCACCATCACGATGGTGAGACACCGCCAGCAGGCTCCCAAGAAGGAAGTCGTCGTGACTCCCGCCAAGGCTAAGGCCACAGCAAAGACCACTACGGATGTACGCGACACCGTCAAAAGCCAGCCACAAGAAGCCGATGGCATGAAGCAATTCATCAACATGCCCGTTGCCGACATTGTCAACGAGATAGCTTCCTACTATGGTTTGAAGGCTGAAATTCGCAACTCTCAGGCAGCTGGCATCCGGCTTTACTTCAACTGGAACCGGCAGTGCAGCGCCGCTCAGGTGGTGAGCCAGCTCAACCAGTTCGACAACATTCACCTCACCCTCGACGGCAACAGCCTCGTGCTGGAATAAACAAGGAGGACCCATTATGAGAAAAAAGATCATCCTGCTTGCCGTTCTGGCACTACTGACTTTAGGGATAGATGCACAAACCGTCACCCATTCTTTTCGCAACACCTCCATGTCCGATGCCCTGCGCTATCTGAGCACTGCCAACAGGCACTATGTCATCAACTTTGCCTACAACGATCTTGAGGACTTTAAGGTCACCTCTGAGGTGCGCAACCAAAGCGTTCCCGACGCCATCCGTCAGATCATAGGCTTCTACCCCATCGCCATGAAAGTTGTCAGGGGCGAAGGTCATGACAGCAAAGGCCATGCGCTGCCCGACATGATCTTTGTGGAGTGTATACAGAAGGAGGACCACAAACTCACAGGACGTGTCGTCGACGAGAAGGGACAGCCCATGGAGTTTGTCAATGTCGCCGTACTCAGCCCGCACGACTCATCGTTCATCAATGGCGGCGTAACCACGGCGGCCGGCGACTTCGTCATTCCCTGCAAAACCACTAATGTGCTTGTCAGTCTCACCAGTGTGGGCTACCGCCGGCTCGTCCGCCATCTCACCACGGCCAATGCCGGTGTGCTGACCATGCACCCCGATGCCTACCAGTTGAAGGCGGTAATTGTAAAAGGCCGGCGCAAGGTGGAACACGAGGACCGCAATGTCTACACCTTCTCCGATGAGGAGGTGAAAGCGTCGCGACAAGCCCAGCAGCTCATTGCTACGCTGCCCGGACTACGCGTAGACATGCTCAGCGGACAGCTCTCCACCCTATCGGGCAAGCCGCTGACAATTCTCATCAATGGCATAGAGGCTAGCGACAACGACCTGAAAGCACTGCAATCCAAAGACATACGCAACGTCGAATACTATGTGGTGCCACCTGCCCGCTACGCCGATGCTGGCACCGTGCTCAACATCCACACCCGTGCCGCCGAGAACGGCTACGCCACAGGCTTCGACGTGATGCAAGGCACAAAGTCGGGATTCAACAACACCAACGCCTATGCCAAGTACAACCACGGCCCGCACCAGTTCTCGATCGATTATCGACTCGAACTGCGCAACGCGTCTAACTGCGACGAGCAGGACACCTATACTTTTAAAGACGGAGACAAGCAAGCTACCTACGACTATAGTGGTACCTATCACTTCGGATATGCTCAGCACGACTTCAACCTGAAGTACCTCTTCACCCATGGCGACAGCCTCAACTTCCAGGCGAAGTTCACCCCCACCATCTTCACCTGGTTCTGGAACAGTGACATGGCCATCAACGCAGAAGGCAACCCGCTGTGGAACAACGGCACGCAGGACAAACGGCAGCGGCGCAACAGCTTCTCGCCATCACTCGATCTCTATTTCGACCGCAAACTCCCCGGCGGACACGAGATCATGCTCAACGCCGTCGGGACGCTCTTCCACAACAGTCAGCATGTGCACAACATCCAAGACAACGAGACCCAGCAGATCCTCGACGACGACATGCGGCAGCACAACAACAAATACTCGTTCATCGGCGAAGCGGCTTACACCAAGAATTGGGGACGCACACAGCTAGCTCTCGGCTACCGTGCCACGCTGGCTAAGTCAGACTATCGCATCAGCAACATCCTTTCCGACTATACGGAATACGACTACCATGCCACCGATGACAAGCACTATGCCTACGCACAGCTCAACGGCAGCATCGCCAAGATCGGCTACCGCATAAGCCTAGGCGCCACTTATATCAACACGAGCAACGACAACACGAACTTTCATAAGCTCTACTTCACGCCCGAGGCTCTGCTTTCCTACAACGTGAAGAATGGTGCCCTCCGACTGCATGGCAAGATGTCGACCATCACGCCGAACATCTCCAGTCTGAGCAACAACAGCACAGTGACCATCCCCGGACTGCTCTTCTCGGGCAATCCCTGGCTGAAGAGCGCGCTCGACAAAAATATCTCACTCACCTACTCGCTCAACCTGCCTTGGCTTAATATGGACCTGACAGCAGACGCCCGCAAGATCGACGATGACTTCAGCACCTATTACCAGTGGCAAAATATAGACGGCAACCACGTCATCGTGGGACGCGATGAGAACTGCGACTACCTGCTCAACTATGGCTTCTCGGGCACGCTGAGCCTCAAGCCATTCAGCAACGACCTGCTCTCGATAGAATTAGAGAGCGGCTATCGCTGGCAGAAAGAGAAGAGCGAAATCATCGGCACGCACCACCATCACTATATGCCGTTGGCATGGACGGTGAGCATGCGTAAGGGCGACTGGGGCGCCGAATACTACCAGTGCATCCCACACAAGCAACTCAACGGCAGCTTCATCAATTCGGCCGAGAACACACAGAACCTCATAGTCTACTACCAGAAGAAGCAGCTGATGATAGGACTGGTGTGCATCTTCCCCTTTGCCGCGGCCAAATACGACAACAGCATTCTCGACAACAAAGTGATCGACATGCACTACCACAACAGCGTCACCAGTCAGAAGCGCACCTTCTGCATCACCCTGAGCTATAACCTCTTCTCGGGTAAACAGAACAACGACGCAAAGAAGCTCTACAACAAGGACAACGACCGGGGTTTCTTCTAGTTTACAACCCAAGCCATTAAAAGCCTTTGTGAAGAAGCAATTTCAAAGATGAAAGATTGAAAGGCTTAACAAGCAGTTGGAGTGGTCGTGCCCAGTGCCGACCTCTCCAACAACGAGCAAAAGCAGACATCCATGAACCACATCCTAACGCTTACGGACACTCTCCTCGAGCGTCCGTAAGCGCTTCCGCTCTGACGTCTTACGGGTTATAATGCCCCATTGATCAGGCAGGAGAGCCTAATCATGATATAAAAATCATTTATTTTATATTATAATATAAATTGTTTTATAATATAATATAAATTATATTATTATTAATATAATCTATGTTATTCAAAGAAAGCAATACTTTTACACCCAGTAAGCATTGGGCTTAACCACCACCATTACGTGATGACAACAGCGCATAGGGCTAGAGGCATACGCACTATGCCTCGGTTGTCAGGGTCATCAACTCCTTAAAGAAAAGCCTGAAGCACCGGCAAAATGCAAAGAATAACTAAGGGGGAAGGCAGAACGCAATAATATATGCCTATTTTATCCATAAACAAACATTTAACTTTAATAGTTTGCAAAAGAACTACTATTTTCTTTTCACAATATAAACAATTTTATTTAAATTTGTAAGCTATCAAGAGGTATTAAAGAAAATTCGGAAGAAAGTAAAAAGAGCAAATATCTATATCTTATTCATTTAATTTTCATTCGTTTATGAGGTTATTCTACACATTGATGACCAGTTTTTGCTTTGCCTTTCATCCACAACGGCAAGAGCAAACGATTTGACGGAGAGCCAGCGCTTGATAGGCGCATACAACACAGACGACATTGCGTCGTCGGGCATGGGCTTTCCAGGCTACGACTTAGGCACCGTAAGGGTGGGCAATGTGCTCACGCCCGACAAGTGGCAAGAGTACAAAGGCGGAAAAATCATAGCCATACGCTATGCCGACATGCATCCCGGCAAGGTGTCGAAGCTGTTTTTTGCACCGGTGAAGAGCAATGGCAGCACAGGCTCCGACCTTTTCTCGGTGAATGTTAGTGGAGCTGTGCAGGGATGGAACACCATCACTCTGCCCACACCCATCACCCTTCCCACCGACGGTAAGAGCTATATGTTGGGACTTGAATATACGCAAGACGAGACCATGGAGGGAGGCGACTACACCGATGCCTGCAAACCTCTGTCGCTCATATCATCGGGCAACACGCTGCGCATGTACGGAAATCTCAAGGCCGACTATGGCGGCACAGGCTTGGGATGGTATGATTTCGGCTATTACGACGTGAGCGTCCAGCTCATCATTCAGCTGGCCAATGGCGGCGCCGAAGCTCTCAAGCCAGCCGACTTCGGCATCGTGTCCGCACTGAAAGGCAACAGCGGAACGCTCAACCTCACAGTGACCAACACCGGAACCAAGAGCCTGAAGAGCTTCAGCTATATCACCACCATAGACGGGACGGCACAGCCGGAAGCCACTATGACCCTCGACGACTCTCTCAAGGCGGCTACCAGTACGACGTGCAACATACCTCTGCCGGCTTACAATGAGCCCGCCAAACGTGCCATGACCGTTGAAGTGACCAAGATAGACGGCACAGAAAACACTTGGAGCGAGAAAACGGCACAAGGCTACTACGCCACCGTGTCACAGTATTACGACCGTAACGTACTGATAGAGGAGTTCACAACTGAGCCGTGCACCAACTGCCCCGCCATGGCAAAGGCTCTGGCACAGGCACTGGCCGAACTGAAGAGCAACAGGCTGAACGTGGTGGCTCACCACTCTGGCTATGACACCGACTGGCTGACACAACCCTGCGATGATGACATGTTATGGCTGTTTGTCACCAACAAGATTTCGGCGCCCAACCTGATGATAGACCGTCAGCCGTACTTCACCAACGACAAGGGCGACGACGACAACATTTTCCACCCAAACAACAGCAATGAGATAAAGCAAATGGTGAACTATGAGCTTGCACAGCCCACCAACGCCCAGCTGCAGCTCACCCTTACACCTGACGACGACGCGTCTGAGGTGGTGGCAACCGTTAAAGGAACGTGCAACGAAGCCTTCGACACCGACTGCCAACGCCTGACCTTCTACCTCACTGAGGATAGCATCAAGGCACATGAACAGAAAGGTGCCGACGAGAATTATATTCAGAACCACGTGATACGTTACTACAACAGCTCCTGGGGCGACAACATCACATGGACGGGCAACACCTTTGAAAAGACGTTCACCATCAACCTGAACAGCGATTGGAAGAAGAAAGACCTTACGGCAGTGGCTGTCATCAACCGATATGACGGCAAAGACAAACTAAACAGCACCATCAGCAACGCTGCATTCGCCACCTTGCCCCCAACAGCAACGACCATCCAGCAGCTAAGCCAAGAGGCGAACCGTGCCATCACCGGCATATACAATGCGGCAGGCAACCGCATTCAGGATGTGCAGAAAGGTCTGAACATCATCAAATATGCCGATGGAACGGCAAGAAAAGTTATGATAAAATAGTTTTCACAACCCAATACGTATGAACAAATTATTATCTTTCTTGGCAATGAGTACGGTCGCCATGGCCGTTACATTGCCGGCTTGCGGGCAGAAACTCTCACCAGTAGCCAGACGCTATCCGGCCATCAAGGTGATAGAAGGAAGCCAGCTGCAAGCCCAGTCGCCCTTTGCACACGTGTTCAGCACGGTGAAGGGCCGACCCAGTATGCAACTTGCCGCACCTTTGAAGGCAGCAGCCAACAGCACCACCCTTCTTTGCAACCTCTGGCAAACGGGCATGAAGGGCATCTACTCTTTCCAGCCGCAAGCCTCTATCGGCTTCAACCAGCTGGTGAGCTACGACCAGGCTCACTTCAATGGCGGCAGTGCCATCGTGGGCAACAAGATGTATGGCATCAACTATTATGTCTCGTCAACCGACGAAACGATGGTCATCACATCGTATGCATTCAACACCGACACCTGGGCACTGGACGGTACGCCAACCGAACTGACCAACCAGTACGACCTGATAGCTGAGGAAACAGCCACAGATCCCAACACACATGAGGTGTTTGGCGTGTTCTATGCCAACTTCTTCGGAAGTCTGGAATGGGGCGTAATAGATTATTCCAAAGGCACACGCACCAAGATAGCCGCAGCCAATCACGATTATGTGGCACTGGGCATAGCAGCCGACGGATATGCCTATGGCGTTTCAGCAGACGGCAACCTATATAAGATAGACCGTGCTACGGGTTCAGAGAATCTGGTGGGCAACACGGGCGTCACGATAAGCAAGTACGACGGCACCTACTACAGACAGAGCGGCGAGATAGACCCAACCACCAACACCTTCTACTGGGCAGCAGCCGACTCTTCTGACGTTACGGGACTGTACACCGTAGACCTGTCTACGGGCAAGGCAACGCGCTTGGGCAGCTACGAACAGCCCACCCATCTGGAGGCTTTGGGCTTCTTAAGCCAGCGCGGGGGCAAAGATGCGCCGGCTGATGCGCAAGACCTGAGGCCCAACTTCGTCAACGGCAGCACGCAAGGAACGCTGAGCTTCACCCTGCCTACAAAGACGCAAGGCGGTGAGGCGCTCACGGGCGACATCAACTATCAGGTAAAAGCCAACGGCAAAGACCGGGCTACAGGCACCGGAGCAGCGGGAAGCACCGTTACACAGAACCTGCAACTGGAAGAGGGCATGAACAAGCTGGCCGTTATTCTGAGCAACAGCGAGGGCACAAGCAATCCGGCAGACACCACCATATACGTGGGCTACGACACGCCTAACGCACCTGCCGACGTGCAGCTCAACCTGGGCAGCGACCGCAAGGCCACCGTTACATGGACAGCACCCACTCAAGGAAAGCATAAAGGCTATCTGGGCGCGCTGAAATATGATGTTTACCGCATAGCATCAGGCGACACCACAAAGGTGGCAGAGAACCTGGATGGCACATCGTTCAGCGAGACCCTGCCCGATACCACTCTCTCTAAATACGTTTATGGCGTGGTAGCCGTTAACGGAGAGAAGTATGGAGACATGGGCCTGAGCAACGGATCGATAATCGGACAGCCTTTTGAGGCTCCTTATCAGGACGACTTCAAAAACGGCATAGACCTCTATACGGTTATCGACGCCAACAATGACGGCCGCACATGGAACTGGAGCGCAAGCCGCCAAGCCTACTATCAGTGCAACTTTGTGAACAGTGCCGACGACTGGCTCATCTCACCTCCTATCAAGCTAAAGGCCAGCAGAACCTATAAGGTGGCCGTCAGCACAAAATCTACGGGCACTTACTCCCCCGAGAAGTTGGAGGTTAAGTGGGGCAACGCCAACACCGTAGAGGGTATGACAGGCGAAGTGCTTCCGGAGACTACCATAGAGTCTAGCTCTTACAAGACCTATGAAAAGGTCATTAACCCGACAACCGACGGCACTTACTACATCGGCCTGCACGCCAAATCAAGCACCGATGGCTTCTTCCTCTTTGTCAGCTCGCTTAGTGTGACGCCGGAGGCACTCGCCACAGCGCCCGACTCAGTGACCAATCTGAAGGCCGTGGCTGACCAGAGCGGCGACCTGAAAGCTACCATCACATTCAATGCGCCCACAAAGGCCATCAACGGCACGGCACTGTCTGCACTCACCAAGATTGTGGTGAAGAGCGGAAACCGCACCGTGGGCACGCTCACCGCTCCACAGCCAGGACAGGTTTGCACCGTGACTGACGAGAACGCATCATTAGGCAACAATACTTATGACGTGATGCCGTATAACGACAGCGATGCCGGTGTATCAAGCTCTGTAACCGTAAAGGTGGGTCCCGACGTGCCGGGAGCACCCGTAGTGAAGGCCATCGACTACACCGACAAGGTGAAGCTCGACTGGGACGACGTGGCAGGTGCCAACGGTGGCATCATCATTCCAAAGAAAGTCACTTATAACATATATGAGCTCACCTCCGACGGCTATGTAAGCACCAAGCTGGGCAGTACTTTGGGTGGTGTAACCGAGTATATGGTGAACAACGTGAACACAGCAACCGGCGACGTGCAGCAGCTCAAGCAGTGGGCAGTAAGTGCCACCAACGCAGCCGGCACAGGCTCTTACGGCGTAGGAGCCATCGTGGTGGGCAAGCCTTACACCCTGCCCTTCCACAACAGTTTCAAGGACGGCTCACTGGAAAATCAGTTCATTGGTGAGGAAATGAGCGACCAGGAAGTGGCATGGACTATAGGCACTGAGAGCTCTGACAACGACGGCGGATGCGTGTCGTTTGCTCCCGAAAAGGCCGGCAAGTGCGTGCTCTACACCGGAAAGATAAACATGAAGGGTGCCAAGCGGCCTAAGCTGGTGCTCAGCTACAAGGGTACGGAGGGCACGAAGGCTCAGCTCAGCGTGGCTCTCTGGCATAAGGACGGCACTAAAGACGCACCGTTGTGGACCAACGACTTCGCCCAAAGCAACAACGATGGCAAATGGCATACCGCCATCATCGACATACCTGCCGACAAGGTATCTACCGAAGACTATGTGCTGCTGCGCATAGAGGGCAACGCCACAGAGGCTATAGACGACAGCCCGCTGCTGGTAGACAACATCAATGTGATAGACCCAGTAGACAATGACGCTGCCGTGCAGCTCACAGCACCCGAGAGCGTGAAGAAGGGACAAACGGCCAGCGTAACGGTAAAGGTTGTCAACAACGGCCTCAACACACTGACCAACCCGGAGCTCAAGGTGAATGTTGACGGCAAGACAGTGATAGACTCTGTACTTAACAAGCAGTTGGCTCTTCTGGAAGTAGCTGAAGTGAACGTAGAAGTGCCCACAACGACACTTAACAACGCCTCTTCTACTACAGTGAGCGCACAGGTTACGGGCGCCAACGACAGCAACGCCGACAACAACAGCGCTTCGGCTGTCATCAAGCTGCAAAGCACTGACAACATGGCACCGACCAACCTGACGGGCGACATCAAGAACAGCCACGTAACACTTACATGGAAGGCACCGGCCACACAGCCGCTCACCGTAACTGATGACATGGAGAGCTACACAGCATGGAGTACGGAAATGGGCGACTGGACGCTTGTCGACGGCGATAAGGGCTATGCACACTCACTGTCATCGTCTGTTACCTATCCACACCAAGGCAGTCAGTTCGCCTTCATGGTATGGCAGCCCGACGACTACTTCAACACAAGCAACGGCCTGGCACCACACTCAGGCAAGCGAGCTGCTGTGGCTATCTATGCCACCGATGCCAAAGGTAATGATGTTGACGCTGACAACTGGATGATCAGCCCACTGCTCTCTGGCAAGGCACAAGACGTGACGTTCTGGGTGAATGCGGGCACCGAGTGGGGCAATGAAGACTATGACGTGCTCTATTCTACCAACAGCACCGACACAGCCTCCTTCGTCAAGATTGGCGACTCGCACAACATCGCGTCAAGCACATGGCAGCAAGTAACAGTGAGCCTGCCCGAAGGCGCAAGACACTTTGCCATTCACAACAACACAGATGCCTACAACTCTTATCTGTTCATGGTGGATGATGTAACCTATGAGAAGAACACCGCTCCTCTGGCCTACCGCGTTTATCGTGACGGAGCACTTGTGGCTACAGTAACCGACACCACCTTCACTGAGACAGAAGCTATTGGCGACAACGCTCCTGTATACAAGGTAACGGCTGTCTATGCCGACGGCTCAGAGTCACTGCCCGTAGAACTGAGCATCAGCAATGGCATTGCAACCATCAGCGCAACAGCAGAGGGTAGCTACAATGTGTATTCTACAGACGGCGCACTGGTAAGAAGCCAGGCCAAGACGCTCGAAGGCCTGCAGCCGGGCATATACATAGTGAACGGAAAGAAACACGTAGTAAGGCGATAAACCCTACTAACTAACCATTATAAAGGTCTCCCGAAACCGGGGGACCTTTATTCATTGTAGTAACAAGGCAAGAAAGCCATCAGCAAAAAAGCTAATCCTTAATTCCGCAACTAAGTGCATAGTTTGTTGTTAATCTTTTTTATAAGTCTC
>ERZ780151.2100-NODE-2100-length-12194-cov-1.938710_pt1 | contig 12194 bp, 10 predicted proteins | sample MGYA00510983_ERZ780151 | MGnify/ENA primary metagenome ERZ780151 (study PRJEB29588, sample SAMEA2144623) | human gut metagenome | biome: human gut; feature: human-associated habitat; material: faeces | place: Denmark | collected 2008/2010 ... | reverse complement strand
CGAACCTACAACTGCCCCTTAGGAGGGGGCTGTTATATCCATTTAACTATGGGAGCACACAATTCATATTTTAACACACTACAGCATAGTAGTCAAGAAAAGGAGATAATTTATGTCAGATAATAATAATAGTGATAATATAAACGCATCAGATAACAATAATAACAACGATAGTTATGAAGAAATCTGTTATATATGCCGCCGTCCTGAAAGCAAAGCAGGCAAAATGATACATATTCCAAATAATATATGTATCTGTAATGACTGTATGCAGAAAACTTTTGATTCAATGAACAATATGAACCTGAATGGCACATTTCCAAATATGCCTTATATGGATATGTTCGGATTTGGTATGCCAAATATGCCGGGCGGTGACAATATCCCTAAAAATCAGAAGATTAAAAAGAAAAAAGCTGCAAAAGAAAAGAAAAAAGATAATATACAGACAGGTGTCTTTGACATAAAACATCTTCCTGCACCTCATATAATCAAATCAAAACTTGATGAATATGTAGTCGGTCAGGAATTTGCAAAAAAAGTAATGTCTGTCGCAGTTTATAACCATTATAAGCGTGTACTCTCAGATGATATTGAGGAAGATGACGGAATCGAAATCGAAAAGTCAAATATGCTTATGGTAGGTCCAACAGGCTGCGGTAAAACATATCTTGTTAAAACACTTGCTAAAATACTTCAGGTTCCTCTTGCCATAACTGATGCGACTTCACTTACAGAAGCCGGATATATAGGCGATGATGTAGAGAGCGTTTTATCAAAGCTTCTCGCCGCAGCCGACAACGATGTTGAAAAGGCCGAACATGGAATTATCTTTATAGATGAAATTGACAAGATTGCTAAAAAAAGAAACACAAACAGCAGAGATGTAAGTGGAGAATCCGTTCAGCAGGGAATGTTAAAACTTCTTGAAGGCAGTGATGTCGAAGTTCCGGTCGGTGCTACAAGCAAAAATGCGATGGTTCCGCTTACAACGGTTAATACGAGAAATATTTTATTTATCTGTGGCGGTGCTTTTCCTGAACTTGAAAAAGTTATTAAAAACAGACTTACAAAACAGTCGTCCATTGGCTTTGAAGCTGAACTTAAAGATAAATATGATAACGACGAAAATATTCTCTCAAAAGTTACTACTGAGGATCTCAGAGAATTTGGTATGATTCCTGAATTTCTAGGCAGACTTCCTATAGTATTTACACTTCAGGCAATGACTGAGGATATGCTCGCACAGATACTCACACAGCCCAAAAATGCAATCTTAAAGCAGTACAAAAAGCTTTTCGCACTTGATGAAGTTGACCTTAAATTTGACGATGAAGCCGTTCACTGCATAGCAAAAAAAGCCTTAAAGAAAAACACCGGGGCAAGAGCTCTTCGCGCCATTATTGAAGACTTTATGCTTGATATAATGTACGAAATTCCTAAGGATGACATGATAGGACGGGTAACTATCACTGATGATTATATAAACCACAAAGGTTCTCCGGTTATTGAAATGCGTGAAAGTGGCGAAGCAAAAATCCTCACCCAGAGAGATTTGATTGAATAAAGTGCTATTTGCCTGACCGTGATAAATAAACGCAGAATTATATAAATATTGTACTTTTTTAATCCACAAGCACAGCAGTATTTAAAAAACTGCTGTGCTGTTTTTATTTATCTCTCAACTGCTTTCACATTATAATACAATTTTAGATTTTTCACATCTGCAAACATCAACATGGCTGTCTGTTTTCCTATCTGCACTAATATATATAATACTTTTCTTTCAGCCCCGGCTCTGCTCCTTTATCCAAGTATCAAGCCTTTCATTTAATAATGAGAAAGGTGCTTCCCCTATCGACAATATATATTCATGAAATTTCTTCGGTGTGAACTTCTTTCCAAGCTTCTTCTCTGCCTTTTTATACATCTGCTCTATCTCTAAATAACCCATAGTATATTTAAGATAATTTGCCGGCTCTGAAACCATACTGTTATACACTGTTTTACTCTGTTCTATATCAAATCCATATGCCATGAGATATTTTGCCAATTTTGTAAGACTCCAGCCGTTATAATTTATTCCTATATCAGCCTGTGCATAAATACAAAGCGTTGCGATAGTGTTTTCCCGAAGTATCTCTGCCGTTTTCTCATCCAACCCGGCATATTTGTAACTGTAAAGTTCTGCATAAGTCCCCCATCCTTCAACATAACCGCCTATATTAACAACACTTCTGAAAGGAACCGGTGATTTTGAATAGAAAAAGCAGTTCTGGTACAAATGTCCCGGATAACTTTCATGTGCTATTGTTGTAAACGCTTTGCTAAGGTCGTATTTTTTATTTCCGTTAAGATAAACCACATTATTATTATAATTATCTATCGCAGGTGTCAGATAAAAAGCGGGACTTAGACTTTCTTCAAGAGAACGGTCAACGTACTTTACCTGACACTTTATGTCATCGGAAAGTGACGGAAAATCCTCTTTCATTGCACTCTTTAAATGTTTTATAACTTCATTTGGCTCAGTATATTTATACTTTACATTTACGGCACTATCATAAATCTTTGAATCTTTTGCAATTATCTCCGAAATTTTCTTCTGTGCCTGCTTCAATTCCTTATCTATTAGTATTTCCATTTCTTTAATGCTTCTGTCAGACCCCGTCTTTCGCCTTACAAGATATTCATAATACTTTTTACCATTTTTAAAACCACAAAGACCTCCATTATTCTTTCCATTACCCTTAAGTGACTCCAATCCAAATACAAGATTTTTGTATGCCGGGATAACTTTATTAAGTACAGCATCTCTATTTTTAGCAATATAATTTTGTTTATCAGTATCATTTATATTAGCAAATCCTGATATTCTCTTTTCAAAAGTCGTAATAAGATAATTTTTATCCGGATTTTTAACAAACGCATTACACTGTTTTATCACCAGATTCACACAAGTATCACTCATAAAAGTTCCCTTACTTGCCTTATATTTTTCATATTTAATGACATTATTAAAATACTCCGGAATAAGATTTAACAGCTTTATGTAATCTTTAATATCATTTTCCGTATAAAAATTATATTCAACAAGCAAAACAGGAAGCTGTGCCTGGACACCCGAAGTCTCACTTAAATACTCCTCAAAGTCCGGATATTTTGACGATTCCAGATTTAGTTTCATCATGTACTCTGCAAGATCATAACAGATTTTCTGTTCCTCTTTCAATTTATCATAATCAAAACTTCTAAGAGTCTCCATCATATTTTCATAAACCGAATAAGTCCCCTTCTGTTCATCAAAATCCATATTTCCAAAACTAACCTCCATATTATCAAGACCATATATCTTTTTATTTTTTAAAGTATAATTCATTGTCAGGGTATCCTGCGAAACGCTGTCAATAAAAATCTGATTTAAAAAAGCATCAAAATCCTCCTGCATCTTTTCAACAGACCTTGAATTATCATAGCCGACACTTTTTTGTAAAACATCAATAACAGAAAAATAATCTCCCCTGACTGCTCCTATCGCCAACAAAATAAAACATAATGAAATAATTAATTTTATTATCCTATTTTTCACTTTACTCCTCATTTCTGCACACATTTTTTTGCATATTAAGTTTGTGTCAAGTGTGCACAGACACAAATCTTGTGTGCGAAAAATCTTGTATATATGGATTTTTCGCACTACTCCCCTGATTTATTGTGAATTTTTCGACATGTTTCTGCACAAAAATATAAAATATTTTAATTATTTATGTTACAATTTTACAAAAGTATGTTAAAATAAATATAGAACTAATTTTAAATAGCCTGTGTAACCAATAACAATTTATATAACCCTATTGGATTTAAAATGTATCTGACCCTAAACCGGTACTACGGCTTACAACATTGCTATACCACACAAAGAAATGAGGTTTCAATTTTCATGAATACATACTCTGAAAACCAAAATACATTACTGCAAACCAACAAATACCAGAAAATGCTGGTATCCTTTTTTGCTGTCTTTAAAATTGACAAAACCATAAATCCAATTCAGTATATTATGTCCAATATTGATATACATGATGAAACTGTCCCTGATTATATTCCATTTCTTATCAACTATAACAATTCTGATTATCTCTTAGATATTATGTTATGGGATTATTCTGAACTTCAATCCTTATAATATAAGTTTTCTTAATATCTACCTAACTATCCCGTCAGTAATATGCTATCTCAGTAACATTTTTCTTATTTCTTCATAAAAATATATAGATTAGATATATAAATATATTCTAATTCTTAAAATATATGATTCCGATAACGAAAGGAATTTCCTATGAATAACATGAATTTCAGATTACAGGCAGGCTGTCAGCATTGTGGTAACTGCAGCTGCCGCTCTCAAAAACCAAATAATACGGTTCCGGAATGCAATAGTCATTCTCAAAACCAGAGCAATATGGCTTCCGGTTGCAACAACCACCATCAAAATCAACCACGAACATGCGATTCCGGTTGTGAGCGACCACATTACAGACCACCTGAAAATTGTGCTGATTCAATATCACATATTGATATGCACAATATTCCTATTGGAATAGGCTATGTTCCTTGGCAAAAGTGGAGAAATGTCTATGCCCTCTGCGAAGGTCTTTCACAGGGAACTATTTTTAAAGAACTTGACTATCCGTTTTACGGCTGTATTCCAAATGGATTTTGCAGTCAAAAAGGAGGTGCGAGATGAATAGAGAAAAGCATAACCTCTTGGCATATATCACCCAGGTAAGCTTCGCAATGGACGATACAGTTCTTTTTTTAGACACACACCCATGTAACAAAGATGCTCTGTGTTATTACAACAAATTAAAAAAAGAAAGAGAAGAAGCAGTAAATGAATATACACAGAAATATGGTCCACTTTCTAAATATGATGTCCCGGACTCATGTTACTGGGAATGGGTAAAAGACCCGTGGCCATGGGAATAAAAAACAAACTATTGTTGTTTATTATGGATTTTTTAAAGTTTCTGTAAATTTCACAAAAAACAAATATCATTGCGTTTGACGCAGAAATGAGGAGTTTATGTTTAATTATGAAAAGCGATTGCAATACCCTGTCAATATAACAAGGTGCGACCCAAAAGCTGCAATGGTAATAATGAGTCAATACGGTGGTCTGTAGTCGAGGACTTATGATGCGAGGAAATGTCTTATATTATCCTTTATCGTATTGTATCATATTTACGCATATTGAAATCTATTTTTACATATGCTATAATGTCGTTAGACAAAAGGAAGTTATGTTCCATAGCGAACACAAAACAAAACCCCCGATGCTGCTACATCGGGGGTTTTTATTCCTATTTTTTGCGTGGAAGGCTTAATACCACAGGCTAGTTACCAATTATTTGTCACCATCTAACCATTTGATAATGTAATGACAAATCACACCACCCATGACAGTAACAAAAAGAGAGGCTATATACTCCATAACAAACACCTCCTTCCCTTGCCGGTATAGGAGAGGCAACAAACCTATATTATCATATAAGATGACATTTTTCTACAACATTTTCCAAACAACTAATCTTAAAAATGTGAGGTGCTGTTTTGACATTTTTGTATATTGCAAATACTTTTTACATACGATATAATGTCGGTAGACAAAGATATCATATGTCCATGTCGGACGATACACGAACCCCCGAAAGTCTCACACACTTTCGGGGGTTTTATTTTTTACTCTTTATAACTAAGTTGCACCGGTGCAACTTTTATTTTTTTAGTCTGATTTTATCGGCTTCATTTTTTATTTCCTTGTACTGATCCTTGTTAGAAGATCTGCACCATAAATTTTCAAAACAAAATTTGTGTTTTTCTAATGTTCCCTTTAAGTTTGATGCTTTTATAAAATCACTTTTAAAACTACTTACAGATTTACTGTTCGTTAATTCCTGTGCTTTACTTACATCACAACTTCTTACTATCTCATCCTCTAAATTTTCAACCTGTGTAATACATATCACATTTGAAATTGCACTGTATTTCTTAAGTATATCAATATTTTCTTTTAAAATATTTGTATTATCTGTTGTATCTGTATCAAAAACTAACACCGCCGTTGTTCCTTTTTTCAAAGTTCTCAATTGTGCCATTTTCAATTTTTCCTGTATCACATTATATTTTGATATCTTACCGGGGCGTATTAACTGCATATCTGTCTTTAATACTTCTAATAATTTTTCCTCACATTGTCCTTCAGCATAATATATATAATTTTTATCACCCATTATCGTACATTTGCCTCCTAAATATCCAATATATCGTATATTAAATCCGTAGCCGGAGCAGTTGAAAAAAGGTCATTTTCCACTGCCGATTTTAATGAATCTGTACTCCTCTTCAAAATTTCTCCTGCGTTTATACATTCTATCTTGCTATTTTCATCATATACCCTTTTTTTCATAAATGTATATGAATGTTTAGGAAGCTGCATATCCAGTATATCAGTGTTGTGTGTTGTAAAAAATAACTGCGTATCCTTACCTAACAGTTCAATCATCACAGACAGTATTGCTTTTTCAATGTCACTATGAATATATGAAAACTTTTCATCACAATAAAAGAAATCGCATCTTCCCTCTAAAATATCTGCTATCATGATGGCAACCGCTATGCCTGATTTTGTTCCACTGGAAAGCCACTCTATATCAGGTATCTGACCGTCCTGAATTATGGCTGACTTACTACTCGTTCTTATCGCATATGCTCCATCTACCTCGGACAACTTGTCTACTGAAACTATAGCAGGGTCCAATGCCATTAACACATAACTTAGTACCTTTTTAAATTTCTCTGAATCTTCCGGTGCATGAAATACTTTTCCTACATTGTAATCTTCCGGGTAAGCAAATGTCCAACTTAATCCCGTAACTTTTTCTAGTTCTTCCAAATAGTTATCACATTTTTCATAATATGTTTTTTCTAAACGTTCAATACACTTTTCATAACTATCCTTTTGCTTAATTTCTACAAATTTAACAGACACATCAATATTTTTACCTATAATCTTATCATCATCTTTTGATGGCGAAATGATAGTTCTTACTCTATATAAAAATTTTGTGTTTGCTACAAAATCAATACAAAATTCCGCTTTTTTAGTCTTATCAGATATTGCATCTGCTATTTTAGCATATTGCTTTTTATCCATAAAATTAAATATGATCATCAACATTTTTCCAAATGATGTTTTACCTGTAGCATTAGCTCCCATCAGTATATTTACTTTTTTATATCTAAAATTTGTAAAGCCATCTAAAAACTCATTTTCAATTCCTGAGTTGAGTATCTTCTTGGGATAAGATAAATTCATAACGAAACCGTCAAATGACATAAAGTTATCCATCTCTATATTCATTACTATCATCCTTTGTACCCCCTTAGTTTTAATTTCGGATTTCACGAAGTAATCTCCTTTCAATATAATACTCCAAAAATACATCAAAATCAATCATTTCACCAATAAATTATATCATTTTACATATATTTTGTTTATTTTTTGCTTTCTATTTTCCTACAAATATCAACTACATTTTCTATAATTTTCACTTTTAAATCTTACATAAATATATTTTACAGTATTTTATTTTTCAAATCATTCTGATACAATACATTATAAAAATATTCTCATTTCAAAGGAGGTCACCACATGGTAGCCATATATGTCCGTCAATCACTCGACAAAAAAGACTCCCTCTCCATCGAGTCACAGATAAACGACTGCATCACACTTTGCAAAAGAAACGGCTGGGATGATTACCAAGTCTACAAAGACAAAGGCTGGTCTGCAAAAAACCTCGACCGTCCGGAGTTTCAGAAAATGAACAATGATGTTGAAGCTGGGAAAATAAAGGCTGTTGTCTGCTACAAGATTGACCGTATAAGCCGAAGCATCCGTGACCTTGTTAATCTTATCGAGGATTATCATGAGCTCGGTGTTCACTTTGTTTCTTTTGCCGACAATATCAACACTGCTGCCCCCGGCGGTCTTATGATGGCTACTCTTTTTGGTTCACTGGCACAGATGGAGCGTGAAGCTATCATAGCAAGAGTGACAGACAACTACTATTACCGCTGTGAACTTGGTTACTGGGGTGGCGGTCCTGCTCCGTACGGCTTTAACCTTAAAAAGATTGTGGAGAACGGCCAGAAGCACACTGTTCTTGAGATAAACGAACGGGAAGCGGCGGTGGTAAAACAGTTCTTTAAATGGTATCTCGAACCTGATGGAACTATATATGAGATACTTAAAAAGGCGGACAAAGCGGGTATCACGACACGAAAAGGCGGTGCATGGACTTCCAGAGTTATTTCCGAACTCTTGTCAAAGCCCATGTATGCCCCTAACTCTATGGATATTTACAATTTTTATGCAGCACAGGGAGTGCGTGTGCGTGTTACTCCAGAACAGTGCGACGGCAAACTTTCTCTCAATGTTTTTGGCAGGCGTGACAGAGGTAGCAAACATCCAAAGCGTTCCCGCCCGGTAAATGAAATGACTCTCGCTATCTGTAAAAATCCACCTATTATCGACAGTGATACTTTCCTTAAAACACAATTTAAGAAAAAAGCTAAGCTGCAGGTTTCTCCACGCACCGGTACGGCAAAAACGACTATGCTCAGCGGTCTTGTAAAGTGTGCCATATGTGGCAGGGCAATGTCTCCTAGCGGCAGTTCCCGTGGTGTCAGATATTTTACCTGTTCCGGTAAGAGAAATTATGCAGCCGGTACTTGTACTTCAAAAAGTATAAAGGTATCGGCTTTAGAAAAAATTGTCATTGATGATATTCTCCGATATGCAACAAATCCAAAAGTCATTGATATGTTTCATGCAATGCAAGGCTCTAAACTCACGGCAGAACAAAGCCATGAAGTAAATCTTTTACAGCAGGAGGCGGCAAAACTTGATATTGAGATTGATAATCTTCTAGATGCCTGCTCTGCCGGTAATACTACCGCCATTGAATATCTGAACAAACGAATTGAAAAGATTGATACCAGAAAACACGAAATCCTAACCAGAATAAATGAGATTAAAAGAGACACAGAAAATGTCATCAGCCTTTTTTCAGGCATTGAGATTGAAAATGTCCCCTACATTCTTGCACATGGTTCCATAGCTGAAAAAAAGAATGTATGTCAGTTTTTGCTGAGTAGTGTCTTGTTCACAAACGCTGATGATGTAAAAGTCTATTATAAGATGTAAACTATATTGACATTTTCACCGTATTGTATATATTATATTAACAAAAAGCCCTGTTTTATGGGCTTTTTGTTGTACTTCATACAGTGTCTAGTGTATCAACATCCCACTGTATCGCATGATAACCACATTTTTCTGCACTTTCAATAAGCACATCATTATAATCACCATATGGTGGTCTGAAAACTTTCATGTCATATCCGGTGAGCTTTTTTACTTTATTATGTACTTTCGTTATTTCATCTTCACATTCAGCCGCAGAAATTGTTGACATTTGTTTGTGGTTTTGACTGTGGTTTCCAAGTTCGTGACCTGCCTTATAGAGTGCCTTTACATCATCAGGATAAGTATCGACCCAGCCACCGGTCATAAAGAAAGTTACATGCACATTTTTCTCCTTTAGTGTTTTTATAATTGACTGTGTGTCTTCATTCCCCCAGGGAGCGTGTTTCCTGATGTGAACTCCTAAATCTTCAAATTGACTAACCTGCTTTTTAATGCTACAATCGCAAATGTAGAAACTGCAAAACTAACCATATGTTATGTTAATCATACAAATATATTTGAGCAAGAATTATAACATTTTCTCAAATACCTAAAATTACACACTGCAGGAAAGGAGGTTATACGATGAATATCAGGAAATATTTTACCAGCAGATTTTTTATTATACTTCTCATTTTACTCCCTGCCATATGCACCGATTCACTTTTGACTAATGAATTGTCAGATACAGTGCACTTTCAGACTATAGCTCCTTTCTTTTTACAAACAGAAAATGACATATCTGCAAATAAATTATATGCAAATGCTACATCAACAGATAATACCACCGCAAATGATGAACAGGGCGGTGTTTCTTTATCCGGAACAGATGATAATTCTCTGTATCATTATGAACTTATCTGCACGACAAACACGCTGAGCATTTCTGAAAATTTTCAATTTAATGAGCTGATAAACCGTATACGAAAGCAAGGAGGAATTTTAGATTTTTCCTTTATTTTCATGCCCGTTTTTATATTATCTGCATTATATCCTGTCTGTTCTGAATACATTTCTTTACATTTTCCAAAAACAACCGAAATCGTAACCTGTTATCTTCATAGATCCGACGGCAAAAAAAAGAATTGCTTAATATAATAGTTTTCTATGTGATTATGATGTTAATATCAAAACAATACACTACAATTAACCAAGTTGAAATCAATGGTTGATTCTTGACTTAAAGTCCAAAAGACAGATATTATTTTTTAATTATTGCATCATATAAAATCACTATACTTTCTTTTTTTTAGGAGGATTTTTAATTTATGAGCCTTTCAAATATAATGGGATTACTAGGCGGTCTTGCTCTATTCCTTTATGGAATGCAGATGATGAGCAATGGCCTTGAACAGACTGCAAGAAATCAGATGAGAGATATTCTCAAAAAAATAACTTCAAACAGGATAACCGGTGTTCTTACCGGTGCACTTATCACGGCTGTCATTCAGTCTTCTTCCGCAACTACGGTTATGGTTGTCGGTTTTGTTAATTCAGGGATAATGAATCTTGAACAGGCAACCTGGATAATAATGGGAGCAAATATTGGAACTACAATCACAGGACAGCTCATTGCACTTGATGTCGGTGCCATTGCCCCGCTTTTTGCATTTATAGGTGTAGCAGCAGTTGTATTTCAGAAAAATGAAAAACTTAAACATGTCGGTGAGATACTCGCCGGTCTTGGTGTTTTGTTCATCGGTATGAACATGATGAGTTCCGCAATGAAACCTCTTGCCAATGAGCCGCAATTTGTAAATATGCTTACAAAGGTTGAAAACCCTATTGTCGGAATACTCATGGGTATGGTATTTACTGCGATAATACAGTCTTCTTCCGCTTCGGTCGGAATACTTCAGGCACTTGCCGTAAGCGGTGTCATAGGGCTTGACAGTGCTGCATTTATCCTTTTTGGTCAGAATATCGGTACATGTATAACTGCACTTCTCGCATCTATCGGAACTACAACAAATGCAAAAAGGACAACTCTTATACATATCATTTTTAATGTATTCGGTACTATCGTGTTCACTATATTATGCCTGATAACACCTCTTATCAGCATTATGCAGCATATTACACCTGCATCTGTTCCATCGCAGATAGCCAATCTTCACACATTGTTTAATATCGTCACGACACTGCTTTTGCTTCCTATCGGCAGTTTTCTTCCAAAAGCCGCTTCTCTTATACTGCGTGACCGCAAAGATGAAGCACACCCCAAAAACGGCATGTTTGTAAAATATCTTTTAGATCCAAAGAATGTGCATACAGAAACAACCATGATTTCTGTTATATGCATCGAGGGAATACGAAACGAGCTTTCAAGAATGACGGCAATGGCAAAAGAAAATGTGCACGACTCTTTTGATGTATTTGAGCATTGTGATGAAAAAAAATTTAAAGAAGTTGAAAACCGCGAAGAATACGTGGACTTTCTCAACAAGGAAATATCGAGTTATATAACTAATGCAATTACACATGAAGCGACAAAAGCCGGCAGCCAGATATTCAACTCATTTTATACGGTCACAAGCAATGTCGAACGAATAAGTGACCATGCTGTCAATATTGCCGGATATTACAAGATGATACATGAAAAAAATATTATTTTTTCTGACAACGCCAATCTTGAGATAGCTGAAATAAAAGATACCTGTGACCAGACTATGGATATGCTTCTTGAAAAACCTGAAAATATTGTCAAATGGCATGAAAATGTGACCTGCATGGAACAAAAAATAGATGATATGACCGAACATTTTCGTAACAATATGTATGAGCGTATTCAGGATGGAAAATGCTCTGACGAGGGCAGCATACTCTTTTCAGAAATGCTTACTGATTTTGAGAGGATAGGCGACCATGCACTCAATATTTC
>ERZ780151.2096-NODE-2096-length-12206-cov-4.144597_pt1 | contig 12206 bp, 10 predicted proteins | sample MGYA00510983_ERZ780151 | MGnify/ENA primary metagenome ERZ780151 (study PRJEB29588, sample SAMEA2144623) | human gut metagenome | biome: human gut; feature: human-associated habitat; material: faeces | place: Denmark | collected 2008/2010 ... | reverse complement strand
CCGCCGCATGACCCAGAAAGAGTTGGGCGAGTTGGTCGACCTCAGTGCAAACCGCATTGCACAATACGAAATGGGTTACCGCGTACCAAAAAAGCCCCTGCTAAATCAAATAGCAGAGGCTTTGCGTGTTTCCCCGTTGGCACTTTCCGATGGCGGAAACGGTCCGGCAAATGATATTCTGGAGCAGCTTTTCTGGCTGGACGAGGAGCAACCCGGCGTTATCAAGCTGGTTCCCACCGAGCGCGGCACAGCGCGGTATAATGCCAACCCAAACCTTGCGCTGCACTATGATGACAACGATAACTGGCCGCCGCGTTCCCCGGTGGCCATGTGGTTTGATGATACGATTCTGGATGATTTTCTGAAGGATTGGGCTGCGGTTCAGAAGAAGTTGTATGCAGGAGAGATCACGCAGGCTGAGTATTTTGAGTGGAAGATTATGTGGCCGGAAACTTAATCTGCGGTCTAGAAATGGAGTAAACGTCAATTTAATATTATCGTTTATTTTTGCTCCATAAAACAGTAGAATAATAAAATATATGTATGAAAGGATGCGTTCTTATGCCATATTTGTCTTTTTCTCAAAGAATGGGGATTAAGCCGATAGAAGTGCCGATTCAGACAGATTGTCTGAATGAAGATACACGGATGGACATTTGGAATAGTTTTTATCAATGGTTTAGTAGCTATGTTGTATCAGACTCTGACCTTATAGACTATATAAACGGAAGTGAAAGAGAACTTTGCATTCGGGTTTGGAGTCGGTATTTAAGGAGAGATCTATCACATCTTTCCTATGGCCAAAATCTGACAGGCGAAGTCAAGCGTTTAATTTTGTCATCCACAACCGCATGGTACGATATTTTAGATTTTTGCGAACAAATTATAAATGACCCCTATGCGCAGGTAAAATACTTTTCCAAAATGCTCAATGATGTATTTGAAAAAGATAACGTCGGCTATCGCATCATCGGCAAGCAGATTTCTCCCATCACAAACGAAACGGAAATTCAATCCATCGAATCTGCGCTTGCATTAGGCAGGCCGTTTTCCGGGGCCAGAATCCATATTCAGACCGCCCTTGAGAAATACTCCGACAAAACCGATCCCGACTACCGCAACTGTGTGAAGGAATCCATTTCCGCAGTAGAATCCATGTGCCAGATCCTTGCCGACAATCCGAAAGCTACCCTAGGCGCAGCATTAAAGGTACTTAATAATAGCGGCATTGACATCCATTCCGCCCTCGCAGCGGGGTTTGAAAAAATCTACGGTTATACCAGCGACCAGGACGGCATCCGTCATGCCATCCTGAACGAGAGCAAAACCGTAGAGCCGGAGGATGCGCTGTTTATGCTTGTGTCTTGCAGCGCCTTCTGTAACTATCTGCAGCAAAAAGCTGTAAAAGCCGGTATCATTTAACAACCCCACCCCGGCAGGGCACAGGCGGAGGCATAGATGGGTGAAGCCCTTTGCTACTAGCGCACGCGTCACATCGCGTTGGTATGGTCTGACACTCGCGTAAGGACTGGTTACTTGCTGCCTGTAAACAGGTTCTTTAGAAGTTCGGCATAGTGCTTTCCACATTCCCAGCCGCTTTCGTTGAGAAAGTCGGACGTCACAAATTCCAGTAACCATACTTTGGAAATCATATAAAATTGGACATCCCATAAATATAAGACTTACGCTGATGAAGGGTGATAAGGTGGTCGAGGGTATCAAATAACTTTCCAATTTTGCGCTGTTCCTCAAGTGAAGGGAGGGGTACTTGTCCCATACAGAGTTTGTCGTAATAGAAGTAGAGACGAACACCACCCTCTTGCAACTGCATAATCAGCTTTTGAAAATCAGGCGATTTGAACCAATGCCAGAGGAGTCTATCATCCACATCGTCAGAAGTCTTAAAGACCTCATAAAGTGAACTTACTATCACACTTTTTCCCGTGTCTTGGTATCCAATGGAACCCACATTTATTCTTGCAGGGTTGTACGCAAATGAATTTGGAGAAACAATATAGTACATTCTTTTGTCGGCTTCTCGCATTGTACCACCGTTTTCAAACTTTTCATCTTGCGGTACGAATCCACTTTCATTTGTAATGGAATAACTCTCTAATGGCAGATTCTCTTTGTTCTTTTCACCCGCTGGAAAAGTAATATCCGAGAACTTCCGCTGTTCCCAAGCAAAAGTAAAAGGGCCTCGGATTTTCCTTGGCCCTTTTGTTCGACTTATCGCTTATAAATACGCAGCCTTACACCTCGAAGCCGCCGGTTACAATAAATTCCCGCAGCAGGCTGTCCACTTTCTGGTTTACCTTGGGCGGTATCAGCTTTACGCCCTCTTTTTTCTCAAAATAGGCTTTTGCCTTTGCTTTGTCTACGCTTTTCTTCAGTTCGTCAAGGCGGCCAAACTCGTTGATATTGGTTTTCGTAAGCCCCAGACCCATCATATTGCGGAGCTTTTCTTCATCCAAGCCAAACACAACGGCAAAGCGGTGGATTTGGTCATTCTTCGCACGGCACTGGTACTCGGTAATGTAATCCCGCAGCGTCTTGCCGGGTTCGGGCGTGGCGTCGCCGCGTTCAATATCGTGCAGGAAGATATTGGCAAACTTCTGTTCTTCCTGTGTCAGGCTGGCAAAGGACTTATGCAGTTCGGCTTTTGCCTGTTCTATGGATTCTCCCGATGCACCCGCCTGATTCAGCAGCTTCAGGTACTTATCAAAGCGGCTGTTCATATAGTTGGAATCAATCACACCGGTGTCGATTTCCGTCAAATAGCCCACCAAATCATACGGCGCATCGCCGTCATCGGAAGGGTCCGACGGCTCGGCGGACAGTTCCTTATAGCGCTGTGCCAAAATCAGATAGGCAGACTCATCAAACAGCATTTCGACATCAATGGTTTCATCGGCAGCGTCGTCCGGGCAATGATATACGCTTTGATTCCATGTAAAGCCCTGCACACGTGCTGCCTCCATGTAGTCGTTAAGCTCGCGAAACAGCTTGGCAAACTTGGCGCAGACGCTTCTGTCCTGCGGCAGCTTTTCAAAATCAGGCACACCCGCGCTCGTAAACAACTCCGCAATGTCGCCGTACACCTCGTTCATTTTTTCAAGGTTGTGGGCAAGGCGGTCAACAAACAATCCAATCGGGCGGTCGCCGGAGTACAGCTTCACCGCTTTCAGCACATTTTGCTCCATTGTGTGCGGCTTGCGGTAGTAGCGAATCACACCGAACGGTTTATCCGGTCCAAACAGTCGGTTTGTGCGGGAAAACTCCTGTATAATGTTCTCGTATTCCAGCATCTTATCCATATAGAGGGTATTAACCCACTTGGAGTCAAAGCCGGTCAGCATCTGGTCAACAACGATCAGCAAATCAAGCTGTTGGTCGGGTGTGCGTTCAATGCGCTTATACTGCTCCTTGTGCGCCAGACGCAGCGACAGATCCTTCTTAAACCGTGCGTGGGTGGGTATTGTAAAATCCTGCCCATAGCGCTTATTGTAATCCTCGATAATTTCAACAAGCCCATCCTCTTTGTAAATGGCGCCGCCGTTATTATCAATGTTCGGGTCAAAAAGGCAGCTTGTTTTCAATTCCGGCATGGTGATCTTCATCATGCGGTAATATTCGATTGCCTCCGGGATGCTGCTTGTGGCAAAAATGGCGTGGAACTTACCGTTGTGGCTCAAAGTCAGCCAGTTTTCCTTAATATCCTCGATAACGGTCTGCTTATGCTCTGCCGTCAGATATTGTGTATTGGGCAGATAATCCTCAATCCCCTTGATCCACTTTCCGTCCGGACCCGGCTCGCCGTACATTTTCACCTGCGTGTTGTCCATGTACTTATAGTACACAGCGGCTTTTGCGGGGTCATTCAGGGCGTCTGCAACCGTAGTTGCCTTCGCCCTTTCCAGTGCAACAGCCTGCCGCACATCTTTGTCGCGGAAGGTAAGTACCTTGTACGGGTCAAAGCCCAGCACATTTTTATCGCGGATGCCATCCGCTATGCTGTAACGGTGCAGTTCATTGCCAAACACGTCGGTTTGCGCGTTGTTCTTTTTGGCGTTTTCCTCAAACACGGGCGTGCCGGTAAAGCCGAAGAAAATCGCACGGGGAAAGGTTTCTTTTATAATTGCCAGCATATCGCCAAAGGTGGAGCGATGCGCTTCGTCCACGATAAACACCAGCCGCTTTTTGCCGATCAGCTCAATATCGCGGGCATTTTTGCCGCCCTCCTCGTCACGGATATTGCTCATCTTCTGAATAGAAGTCACAATCAGCGTGTCTGCGGTGGCAATGCTTTTCAGCTTGGTAATCAGCTCATAGGTGTTATCCGTTGCCTGCACGGTCTCGTTTTCATCGGCAAAGGCGCGGTATTCTTTCAGCGACTGCGTTCCCAGCTCGATGCGATCCGTGAGGAAAACCACCTTGTCCGCATCGTTGGAATTGGCAATCAGCTGCGCGGACTTGAAGGAGGTCATCGTTTTGCCGCTGCCGGTGGTGTGCCAGATATACCCGCCGCGCTGCTTGCCGCTGTCCCATTTCGTTTTGGAAACCACATCCGAAATCGCACTGGCGGCATAATACTGATAGCTGCGCATAACCTTCAACACGCCGTCCGCATCGTCGGCCACGGTGTAAAAGCCGATCAGCTGATGCGCCATGGGGATGGACAGCAGCTTGGAGGCAATTTCTTTCCAATCGTTGATTGGCTCGTTGTTGAAGTCCGCCCAGTGGAAGTAATAATCGGTGTTGAATTTTCCGTCGGGACCGGGGTTGGCGAAGTAGACGGTTTCTTCCGGGTTCATTGCCACAAAAATCTGCACAAGCGAGAACAGGCCGGTAAACACACCCTCGTGGGCGTATTTTTCGATTTGGTTATATGCCTGACTCACCGGCACACCGCTGCGCTTTAATTCCAGATGGAACACCGGCATGCCGTTGATTAGCAGCATCAAATCACCGCGGCGGTCGTTCAGCATTTTGGATTTACCGGGAAAAATCGGCTGCTGCACGATCTGGTAGCGGCTTTGCCCGGCGGCAATCTCCATGCGGTCGTAGATTTTCAGGCTGACTTCCTTGCCGAAATGTGCCTTGTCATCGGGGTTATCGCGCTTGACAGAAACCGTTTTGCCGTTGATAAAGCCGTTCAGCTTCAGCGGCGTGCGCAGTTCCCGAATCTGCTCCACAATTTGCTGCATCTCGCCATCGGTCAAGGGGTAATCGCCAAGGCGATCTATGCCGCGGTTATTGTCAAAGAGAATGTTTGCCCAGTTGCGAATCAGATCCTGCTCGGTGGGATATTTCAGAATTGTGCTCTCCCAGCCTTTGGTCGTCAGGATTTTTATAAGCGCTTCTTCAAAGTCCGATTCCTTTTGAAAGGTCATTTGTTTTGCCCCTTTCCGGGTATTTGTGTGCGCTTTTACAGCCGTTCGCGCACCATCATCAGGGCATAGCCCAGCAGGTTTTGCCCCTTCCACTTGCCAATATCCAGCCTGTCCGGGTCCTTCATCGACAAGCCGATGCCCCAAATGGTATCCCTGACCGCACATTCAGCCAAAACGGAACCTTTGGTGGCGGCAAGCTGCGCTTTCAGGTCGTCATTTTGGGTGAATTTGGCAAGCAGCCCTGTAAAAACAACGATTTGCCGAATACCATTCCAATAACGCTCGCTATAATGGGCAACCAGCCTGCCAAGCGCCTTGATTTCGGCAACATCATCGGTTGCAAGAATTTGGGCCGCTACAGCCTTGTCACCAAAGTACACAGCCTTTTTGTACATCATATATTGTTCCATGGAGGAAAAGTCCACCCCCTCCACCGTAAAGCGGCTGGGGTACCAGTTGCTCAAATATCCGTTTTCCTCACTGGGGTTATGAAAGCAAACAACCGTCATTATACTTCACCGACTTTTTGTACCGCCAAATCCAGTTCCAGATCATGCAGCCCGCCGTATGCTTTTTCCAGAAAAGCAACCGGCACTTTTTTTACGACCTCGCTGCTGGGCAGATTATAATACCATTGATAATACGCATAAAATTCGCCGATCCAGTCCGGCATAAACCCCTCGATGGCTTTGCCGTCCTTCAGCGTAAAGTCCTCGGTTTTGCAAAAGTAATCCCACAATTCGGAGGCGCTCATCGTGTTTACATAGGCTTTGGCTTCGTCAATGCTTTTTCTGGTTTTGCTTGCCATATAGGAATTGATAAAAGCCGCAGTATCCTTGTCAGGGTATTTCTGTGCCACAAGGTCAAAGAGCTTGCCCTGATTTTCGACCACATCGCTTACATATTCCTTTGCATACGCGCGCATTGTCCCTCACCTCTCAAACAGTGTGCTGAACACCTTTGTGACCGTGTTCGCGTCGGAATCCACCAGTTCGCGCATCCGTTTTCTTGCCGTTATGTCGCGCTGATTGTATCTGTCGTTAAATTCAGTGTAGTCCACGGCAAGCAGCTCGTCGGTTATTTCTTTCAGATTTGCATACGCGGCCTCGGACTTGATGCAATACTGGATGCCCAAACCGCCCAGCGATAGCAGATCTTCCAGAATATCCACATCAATATTATCGCGCACAAACTCTTTGGCGATGTAAAAGTAGGAGGCGTTTGCGCGCCAGCCGCAAATCACATCATAATCGCGGGTATCCATGCCGTATTTTTCGATAAATTTCTTTGCCAGCATACGGTATCGCTTAGAGTCGGCGGCGTCCCGGTGCTTCATCAGCTCTGCCAGCCACGCAAGAACACTGTGCTGCTGAAAATCCAGAATTTTCAGCCCGGCGGTTTCCAGCTCGTACTTGTGAACCCAGCCGTTTGTGTCGTTCGGGCGGCAGACCGCCCATTCTTTGGCAAGTTCGATGTTCTCGGTAAGGTAAAAGCCCCTGCCATAGTCGTGTTTATCATCACCGCCGCCAAATTTCGGCACAACGATTTTGTCGGGAGTGCCGTGATATAAAATAATTTTTCCCATTTTTTCACGATTCTCCTTAGACAAACATCTTTTCGAGCATGGATTTTTTGATATTTTGCAGCTTTTCTAACTCACGCTGATGAAGGGTGATAAGGTGGTCGAGGGTATCAAATAACTTTCCAATTTTGCGCTGTTCCTCAAGTGAAGGGAGGGGTACTTGTCCCATACAGAGTTTGTCGTAATAGAAGTAGAGACGAACACCACCCTCTTGCAACTGCATAATCAGCTTTTGAAAATCAGGCGATTTGAACCAATGCCAGAGGAGTCTATCATCCACATCGTCAGAAGTCTTAAAGACCTCATAAAGTGAACTTACTATCACACTTTTTCCCGTGTCTTGGTATCCAATGGAACCCACATTTATTCTTGCAGGGTTGTACGCAAATGAATTTGGAGAAACAATATAGTACATTCTTTTGTCGGCTTCTCGCATTGTACCACCGTTTTCAAACTTTTCATCTTGCGGTACGAATCCACTTTCATTTGTAATGGAATAACTCTCTAATGGCAGATTCTCTTTGTTCTTTTCACCCGCTGGAAAAGTAATATCCGAGAACTTCCGCTGTTCCCAAGCGTCAGTAAATTCCTTGAATCGGATGGCAGGTTTGTTCTTTTTTGCCATATCAGTCACCCAACAAGAGCGTCTTGAACTCGCTCAGGCCTTTCAGGTCGTACTCACTGCCGGTAAGGTCGTCCATCATCGCGGCCAGTTGCTTTTCGGTGGCGCGGATTTCGCTTTCCACATCAAAGAAGGTTGTGCTATATTTATTTTGCAGGGTCTGAATTTTGCTGACAAGGCTGTCCACCATGGCATCGGGCAGTTTGGCAAGCTCGTTCGTAAAGGGCGCAATCCATTTTTGCTCCAGCAGCTCCAACACCTGCGCATCGGTCAGCCCCTCAATGGTCTTTTTTGTCAGAGCTTCCAGCGATGCTGCGTCAGATTTGATTTCGGCTTTCAATGCCTTTTCCTGCCTGGTCAGTTCCTCTACACGGCTGAAAATGCGGCAGGCATTTTGTGCCTCGGGGGTGCGGTCCCGCCGCAGTTCTTTGACCTTTTTGGCAATCTCCTTCGGCACAAAAGCATCGCCTTCTTCGGCAAAGCACTCTTTATAGGCGTCCTTGTCGTCCTCGGTAAATTCATCCAGCAGGGCTTCATATTCGGTGGGCAGCTCGGCAAGCTGATTTTCCAGCGCGTGGAGCGCGCCAGCTTTATCTTTCAGCAGTGTTTTTTGCAGCAGATCAAAGGGCAGAATGTGCCCGACCCAGCCGTCCTGCACTTCCTGCTCCTCGTTGCCCTTCTTTTTGGTAACAAGATGGGGGTCTACCTTTTTGGCTGCACCGAACCCCTCGGTCTGGATCATTTCAAGGTCAACGGCAATCGTGTTCCAGTGGTCGTCCAGCAGCTGATAGGCCTCGTACTTGTCAATCAGCGGAATGTCGGCAAGGCGCGCAAAAATATCCTCGCTGAGGGTGGTTTCCGTCTTGGCAATCTCAATTTTGTCCATGCCGTCCAACAGGACAGCCTTCATATAGGCGGGCAGCGCAGCAAAGGCGGAGCGATAGGCGTCCTCAAAGGCGGTTACATCGCGGCTGTTTTTGATAGCCGACTTGATGTCCTCAACGGTCAGCGCCGCATACGGCGTTCCGTTTTCAGCAAACAATTCACCGCGCAGCGCAGGGAATGCCGCCCAGTACGCGGAAAGCTCGTCCAACTCTGCTGCGGGGATGCCGCCAAACATAGAGGCGTATACATCCCAATGCTCCGCTGCCTCAGAGGAGTCCACATAGCGGGGAATGTTTAAGTTGTAGTCGTTGGCGCGGATTTCCTCACGGCTGACCGTGCGGGAAAATTTGGGGATGCTCTCACGCTTTACAAAAGTATCGGCAATGCGCTTGATGTCGGAGGCGCGGAGTTTGTTGTTTTTGCCCTCCTTGGTGTACCCCTTGGAGGCGTCAATGATAAGTACATCCTCGCGCTCGCGCTTTTGGCGCAACACCATAATGATGGTGGGAATGCCCGTGCCAAAGAAAATGTTCGCTGGCAGACCGATGATGGCGTCAATGTGGTTGTTCTCAATCAGATTTTTGCGGATCGTGCCTTCCTCACCGCCGCGGAACAGAACACCGTGGGGCAAAACGATGGTCATAATGCCGTCGGGCTTGATATGGTAAAGGTCGTGCAGCAAAAAGGCATAGTCCGCCTTACCCTTGGGTGCCAGACCAAAGCGGGCATAACGGGCGTCGCCCTCCTTGTTGGTGGGATCCCATGCCTGCGAATGCGGCGGGTTCGATACTACGGCATCTACATACAGCGGGTCATAGGAGTTGATGGGGTCGGCATCGTCAAAGTAGGGCCAGTCCTCCTCCAGCGTATCGCCGTTGCGGGTAACGATGTTGTCCGGCTTGATGCCGCGCATTACCAGATTCATACGGGTCAGGTTGTAGGTGTTCTCTTTCAGCTCCTGCGCGTAGTATTTTACATTGTTTGCGTCAGCCATATACTTGGAAACGCTTTTGCCGATATTGATCAGCAGCGAGCCGGAACCGCTGGTCGGGTCATAGATTTTGATTTCGTTCTTGCCCTGCAGGTGGCTTGCCACGATTTCAGACATCAGCAGCGAAACCTCGTGGGGCGTATAGAACTCGCCCGCCTTTTTGCCGGCATTGGCGGCAAACATACTGATAAGATATTCATAGATGAAGCCCAGCACATCATAGCCCTGCTTTCCGTCCATCGGAATATCCTTAATCAGGTTCAGCAAGCCGCTGATGGCTTTGGTCTGGGTGCCGGAGCTGTCGCCCAGTTTGGAAAGACCGGTTTCCAGTGTGTTGAAGATTTTCTCAAACACACGCTTGTGCGTGGGGGAGATCAGCCGGCTGAACGCCGACAGCGCATCACGCACATTGGAAACATCAAAATCCTTGCTCATGCCGAGCCAGGTGGAGAAGAAATCTTTGTAGGAGATAAAATAGCCGATGTTTTCCTGCACCCATTTGACGGTTTCGGGGTCGTCCTCGGTTACGGTTTTCAGCAGCTCATCGTCATAATCGTTGTCTTTCAGAAATTCGATTTCTTTATCGGACAGATATTTATAAAAAATGAAACCAAGGATAAAGTCTTTGTACTCACTGGCCTCGATTTTGGAGCGCATCTGGTTAGCAGAAGCCCAAATCTTCTGCGCAAGCTGTTGTTTGTTCATCGGTCAAGCTCCTTTTGCTTTAGAAAATACCCTTTCTCGGGAAAAGCGTAAGTAGTTATTTCTATTATAACACAGATAGCTAAGGTTTCCACAAAAAATTGTGGCTTATGCCATAAAATACATACGCTTGGGAACAGCGGAAGTTGGGGGAAGTTGTCGAACGCATCACACGCAAAAACGAAAATCTCGAATCAACTTTGCCACTGACAATCTCCGCGCAGCATGGTCTAATTAACCAGAATGAGTTCTTCGATAAGCGCATAGCAAGCAAGGATGTAAGCGGTTATTTTCTTGTTAGGAATGGTGAATTTGCTTACAATAAAAGTACATCTTCCGATGCTCCTTGGGGTGCAATTAAGCGTCTTGACCGTTACGAAAGTGGCGTATTATCAACGCTTTACATTGTTTTCAAAATTTCGGATGAGAGAAAGACCAGTTCTGATTATATAGTCACCTATTATAACACCGACTTGTGGCACAAGGGTATTCAGGCCATTGCAGCCGAAGGTGCGCGGAACCACGGCTTATTGAATGTTGCGCCAGCGGACTTCTTCGAAACAAACCTAACGATGCCGAAGGATTATGCCGAACAGCAGCAAATTGGCTCTTTTTTTCAGCAGCTCGACCACCTTATCACCCTTCATCAGCGTAAGCCATATTCACACATACAACGGAGGTGCAATATGCTTAACGAAGCACAACGCACAGATAAGTTCTGTGAATATTATGCAAAGTGGATTACTGTATACAAGAAAGGGGCGATAAGACAGGTTACAATGGACAAGTACCTGATGACGCAAAAATGGCTTGAAAAACTTATCCCGGATTTGAAAATTTGCGATTTGAATCGCATTGCGTATCAGCAGTTGCTGAATGATTATGCCGAATACCATGAGCGGCAGACGACAATGGACTTTCACCACCAACTCAAAGGAGCTGTTTTAGACGCAGTGGACGAGGGGCTGATTGATCGTGACCCCACGCGGAAAGCGATTATTAAAGGCAAGGCACCATCTACAAAGAAAATAAAGTACCTCAACCAATTTGAACTGCACACGCTCCTTGCCTCGCTTGAATTAAAAGACGAAGTGAACTGGGATTATTTCATTCTTTTGGTGGCCAAGACCGGAATGCGCTTTTCGGAGGCACTGGCACTGACCCCCAAGGACTTTGATTTCTATCATCAGACCCTTTCCATCAGTAAGACATGGGATTACAAGGGCGCCGGTGGGTTTCAGCCGACAAAGAACAAATCATCGGTTCGTAAAATTCAAATTGATTGGCAGTCTGTTATTCGTTTTTCCGAGCTTGTAAAAGGTCTGCCGGACGATCAACCTATTTTTGTGGATGGCAAGGTCTACAACTCCACCGTCAATGATGTTTTGAGCCGCCATTGTGAGAGGTGCAATATTCCGGTCATTTCTATCCACGGTCTGCGCCACACCCACGCATCCCTGCTACTTTTTACCGGCGTATCTATTGCGAGTGTTGCCCGGCGACTGGGACACTCCAGTATGACAACCACCCAAAAGACCTATCTCCATATCATTCAGGAGTTGGAAAACAAGGATATTGACCTTGTTATGCGATCATTGTCCGGGCTGAACTAAAATATTGATTTATGGCTTATGTTGATTTGCTTAATGCAAAAGTGACTGTGGCGCAGAGATCCACTTTGCACCACAGTCACTTTTGCATTGGATCTTGAATGCTAATCCGAAAAATATTGTACCCGCTATATTGGGATTCCTAAATTTACCAGACGCTGTCTGGCAAATTGAGTTGACCGCACTACTATAGGTTGTCACCTATCCTCTGCACGGATAAAGGACGATGCAGCGATTTTTCCAACTATATTCTTTAATGGAAAAATGTCTTGTATATCTCAACCACCCGATTTTCCAGTCAGCGACTGGAAAATTGAACGGAACACATTATGATGAATGAGTATATCACCTGCTTTTGCTTGAATTACCGATTTCCTTGATGGCGGCATAGTGTTTTCCACATTTTCGGCTGATTTCGTTG
>ERZ780151.2084-NODE-2084-length-12289-cov-2.040951_pt1 | contig 12289 bp, 7 predicted proteins | sample MGYA00510983_ERZ780151 | MGnify/ENA primary metagenome ERZ780151 (study PRJEB29588, sample SAMEA2144623) | human gut metagenome | biome: human gut; feature: human-associated habitat; material: faeces | place: Denmark | collected 2008/2010 ... | reverse complement strand
CGGGAGGAGCGGCAGTCCTGGGAGCACCGCTGATCCATGATTTCTGCCTGATCAGCCTGAGCGATCTTCTCACACCATGGGAAAAGATCGAGGCAAGACTTCTGGCAGCAGCCCAGGCAGATTTTGTTGTATGCCTTTACAATCCGTCAAGTAAAAAACGTCATGATTATCTGCAGAAAGCCTGTGATCTGATGATGAAATACAAATCACCGGATACCATCTGCGGAACAGTTTCCAATATTGCAAGAGAAGGCGAAGAAGCTCATGTAATGACATTAAAGGAACTGAGAGATACACAGGTGGATATGTTTACCACAGTATTTATCGGTAATTCTCAGACAAAGGAAATCAACAATAAGATGGTAACACCGAGGGGATATAGGAATGTATAAAGTTCTTGTTTTTGCGGGAACAACAGAAGGATACGAGATCTGCCGGTTTCTGGCAGATCATAAGATAGAGACAAAGGGATTTGTTGCCACAGAATATGGCAGCAAATCTCTTACAGAAAATGAATTTCTCACTGTTCAGACCGGAAGACTGGATGCAGCGGACATGGAAGAGGTCTTTTTACAGGAGAAACCGGAAATGGTGCTGGATGCCACCCATCCTTATGCTGCTGAGGTGACTGTAAATATCAGGACAGCCTGTGAAAATACGCAGACAGCATATTACAGGGTGCTGAGAGAAGCAGGGGAACATGAGGACAGGGCAGTATATGTGGACAGTGTTCAGGCTGCAGCAGATTATCTGGATCAGACACAGGGAAGTGTACTGCTGACAACAGGAAGCAAGGAACTCGCAAAATTTGCAGAGCTTCCGGATTATAAAAACCGTGTGTATGCCCGGGTGCTGCCGTTGCCAGGCGTAATTGCATCCTGCGCGGAACTTGGATTTGATGCCGCACATACCATAGGCATGCAGGGACCGTTTTCTATGGACATGAACGTTGCAATGCTGCAGTCGTTCCATGCCGAATGGATGGTAACGAAGGAATCCGGAAGAAACGGCGGCTTTGAAGAAAAAATTGAGGCAGCAAAAAAGGCCGGTGTCCGTGTCGTTCTGATCGGCCGTCCGAAAGAGGAAGAAGGACTCTCGGAGGACGAGGTCAAGCGGTATCTCGTTGAAAAATTTGATCTGTCCGTGAAACGGGACGTCGTGATCGCCGGAATCGGACCTGGTGCAGAAGCACAGATGACGCTGGCGCTCGTAGACGCGTGTGAGCAGGCGGATGTGCTGATCGGTGCGGGACGCATGACAAAAGCAGTAGAAAAATATCAGAAGCCAATGCTTGCAGAATACAGCCCGGAAAAGATTTACGAGTATCTGAAGGCGCACCCGGAATATGAAAAGATTGTTCTTCTGCAGTCGGGTGATGTCGGCTTTTACAGCGGAGCAAAGAAACTTCAGGCCGTCCTTGCGGAAGATGCGGATTTTTCTGTCCGTGTAGAGCCGGGAATTTCTTCGCTGGTTTATTTCTGTGCCAAAATCGGAGTGTCCTGGGAGGATGCAGCATTTGTGAGCCTGCACGGACAGCACTGCAACTTTCTGGAGACGGTCCGCCGAAACCGGAAAACTCTGGCGATCGCCGGCGGAAAGGGCAGTGTCAGGGAAATCTGCCAGACGTTAAGTTCGTACGGCTGGGAGCAGATTGTGCTGTATGTGGGAACGGATCTGTCGTATCCGGAAGAACAGATTGTGACAGGAACCCCATTCGAACTTGCTAAAATGGAGTTTGCTCCGCTTGCGGTTCTTCTGTTTGAAAATCCGAATCCGGAACCAGAGTTTACAGCCGGCATGGCAGATGAAGTATTTCTGCGTGACAAAGTACCGATGACCAAGCGGGAAGTGCGCAATGCGTCTCTTTCACATCTGCAGCTTTCTTCGAATTCTGTTGTCTATGATATTGGATCGGGCACAGGTTCTGTTTCGATTGAGATGGCGCTTCGTGCAGCACAGGGAAAGGTATATGCGATAGAAAAAAATCCGGCAGCCGTTGCACTTCTGCAGGAAAATAAAAAGAAATTTGCAGTGGATCATCTGGAAATTATTGAGGGAACTGCACCGGAAGCACTCGAAGCACTCCCGGTTCCGACGCATGCATTTATCGGCGGGTCTGCCGGAAACTTAAAAGAGATTCTGGAACTGCTCCTGCGGAAGAATCCGAACATCCGCGTGGTATTAAATACAGTAACCGTGGAAACATTAGCGGAGGCAGCATCGTGTTTCAAAAAACTTGCATTTGAAGAGCCGGAAATCGTCTGCCTGCAGGCTTCCAATGCGAAAAAGGCCGGAAGAAGCCATCTGATGATTGCCCAGAATCCGGTTTATATCTTTACAGCCCAGGGAGGTGCCAAAGAATGAAAGCACCAAGAATCATGCTGGCAGCAGGAAGGAGCGGAAGCGGGAAAACGATGATCACCTGCGGACTGCTCCGTGCACTGCAGCAGATGGGAAAGCAGCCCGCAGCGTTTAAATGCGGCCCGGATTATATCGATCCGATGTTTCACGAACAGGTAATCGGCGCCCCGTCGTGTAATCTGGATCCGTTTTTCACAGAGGAAGAAACAACACAGTATCTGTTCTGCAAACATGCAGCGGGTCATGACATTTCCGTATTGGAAGGCGTTATGGGGTATTACGACGGTCTTGGCGGAATTTCTACCAAAGGCAGCGCCTACGATCTCGCCGGTATGACAAAAACGCCGGTTCTTCTGGTTGTCGATGCCAAAGGCATGAGCGTTTCAGCGCTTGCCTTTATCAAGGGATACCTGCAGTACAAAGAGGACAGCCGGATCGCCGGTGTAATCTTTAACCGGATGTCAGAGATGCTGTACCGGGAGATCGCGCCGATGGCGGAAAAAGAACTTGGCATTTCCTGTGTCGGCTTTGTGCCGGAACTGAAGGAATGCCACTTAGAAAGCCGCCACCTCGGCCTTGTGATGCCGGATGAGGTGGAAAATCTGCAGGAGCAGGTCAATCTGCTTGCAGAAACACTGCAGAAGACACTGGATTTTGAAAAAATTCTTGCGATTGCAGAAGGGGCAGAAGAGCTCTCGGGAAAAATGCCGGAAGCCCTGCGTAAGGTGACAGAAAGCGAAGCAGCCGCCAAGGTGCGTGCTGCGAAGCCGATTCTTGCCGTTGCAAAGGATGAAGCATTCTGTTTCTTTTATCGAGATAATCTGGAGCTTCTCGCGTCACTCGGAGCCAAAATCGAATATTTTTCGCCGCTTTCCGATGCGGAGCCGCCAAAGAATACAGACGGATTTCTGTTCTGCGGCGGCTACCCGGAGCTGCACGCAGAAGAGCTTTCGGAAAACCAGACCATGAGAACGAAGATCCGCGATAACATCCGTCAGGGAATGCCGGTTCTTGCAGAATGCGGCGGTTATATGTACCTGTCAGAATCCATGGAGGATATGGATGGAAATGTGTATCCTATGGTACAGGCTGTTCCGGGAAATGTTTATCGGACAAAAAAGCTGGGAAGATTCGGCTATATCACCCTCACGCCAAACACGAAGGATACCTTTCGGAACGGCGGAAATCCGGTGCGCGGCCATGAGTTCCATTACTTTGACAGCACAGACTGCGGAAGTGCATGGCATGCGGCAAAACCGCTGCGGAAGCGGAACTGGGAATGCATTCATGCGACAAAACGGATGATGGCGGGATTCCCGCATCTTTACTATATGGCAAGTCCGCACCTCGCACTGGAATTTCTGGAGCAGTGTGTCTCTTACCGGAAAGAACAGGAGAAAACAAGATGAAAACAGCATTAGCAGCCCTGATTGTGGGCTATGGATTGGACCTGCTGCTTGGAGATCCCTCCTTTTTGTATCATCCGATCCGTGTGATCGGAAATCTCATTGCCCTGCTGGAAAAATGGCTGCGGAAGGTATTTCCGAAAACGCCAAAGGGAGAGCTTGCCGGAGGAGTTTTTCTCGTGATCCTCGTCTGTCTGGCGGGATACGGTGTTCCGGCACTGCTGCTCTTTGCGGCATTTAAAATTCATCCGGTCATCGGCTTCCTTCTGGAGGTTCTCTGGTGCTGGCAGATTCCGGCAACGAAATGCCTGAAGGATGAGAGCATGAAGGTCTATCAGAAATTAAAAGAAAACGATCTTCCGGGGGCGCGCTATGCGGTTTCCATGATCGTAGGACGTGATACGGAAAATCTTTCGGAAACAGGAGTGACAAAAGCTGCCGGAAACGATCGCGGAGAATACGTCGGACGGTGTCATTGCACCGCTCCTCTTTCTTGCCATCGGCGGACCGGCAGTGGGCTTTCTGTATAAGTCCATCAATACCATGGATTCCATGGTGGGATACAAAAATGAAAAATATCTGTATTTTGGACGGTGTGCGGCAAAGCTGGACGATGTCGTCAATTACATACCGGCGAGAATCAGCGCATGGCTGATGATTCTTGCGTCTGCATGCGAGCGCATGAACTGGAAAAATGCAGAAAAAATTTACAAACGCGACCGTTACTGCCACGCCAGCCCAAATTCTGCGCAGACAGAAGCAGTTATGGCAGGGGCGCTGGAAGTACAGCTTGCCGGAGATGCCGTGTATTTCGGCAAAGTCGTAAAGAAACCAACGATCGGCGATGACATCCGCCCGGTCGAGGCGGAAGATATCAAAAGAGCAAATCATCTGATGTATCTGACCTCGTTCCTCGGACTGGTGTTCTTTGCGGGAATCCGCGCGTTCTTTTTATTTCTGTAAAAAGAGAAGATAGAAACACAACGGAAAAGAGAAAGGAAGGCATATGGTATGAGACAAAATCCACATGGAGGAGACATTTACACGAAAAAATGCAGAGTCGATTTTTCTGTGAATGTCAATCCTCTTGGAACTCCGGAAAGTGTGAAAGAGGCGGTGAGAAAGAGCGCGGAATCGGTGGAACAGTATCCTGACGCACTGTGCCGGGACCTGACCCGGGCACTGTCGGAAAAGGAGCAACTTCCAGAAGAAAATATCCTGTTTGCAAACGGCGCCGCGGAGCTTATTTTTGCCCTGACACAGGCTCTCCGCCCGAAAAAAGCGCTGATTGCAGCGCCGGGATTTGCAGAGTATGAAGCAGCACTTTCAGCGGCAGGGTGTTTTATCCGTATGTATCCGCTGCAAAAGGAAAAAGGCTTTCTTTTACAGGACGATTTCTGCGATGATCTGACCGACGATCTGGATCTTGTCTTTTTATGTAATCCAAATAATCCAACCGGCCTTACGATTCCGCAGGAGCTTCTTTTAAAGATCCTGGATAACTGCCGGGAGCGTAACATCTATCTGGTGCTGGATGAGTGTTTCATAGAATTTCTGCCGGAGCCGGAAAAAGTGACGATGCAGGGAAAACTGGACGAATATCCGAATCTGCTGATTCTGCGTGCGTTCACAAAGATTTACGCAATGCCGGGCCTGCGTCTTGGCTATCTGCTCTGCAGCGACGAGGATCTGCTGGATCGGATCAGCCGCAGCATGCAGTCGTGGAATGTTTCGATTCCGGCGCAGATGGCAGGCCTTGCCGCCCTGAACGAGGATGCTTACGTCAAAGAAGCACGGGAACTGATCGGAAAAGAACGCGCCTGGATGAAAGCAGAACTGGAAAAAGCAGGTCTTACCGTATGGGATTCCTGTGCAAATTATCTGTTCTTTGAGGGACCGAAAGGACTTGCCGCACGGCTGGAAAAAGGCGGCATTCTGATCCGCGACTGTTCCAACTACCCGGGCCTTGCCGACGGATATTACCGTGCAGCCGTACGCACACATGAAGAAAACCAGATTCTGACAGAAGCCGTTTCACAGATTCTGCAGTGGTTTTAGGAGGAAAAACGATGGCGAAAGTAATTATGATACAGGGAACGATGTCAAATGCGGGAAAAAGTCTGCTTGCGGCGGGCTTATGCCGGATTTTCCATCAGGACGGATACCGTGTGGCGCCGTTCAAATCACAGAATATGGCGCTGAATTCGTTTATTACGAGAGAAGGCCTTGAGATGGGACGTGCACAGGTCATGCAGGCGGAAGCGGCCGGGATCGAACCGTCCGTTTTGATGAACCCGATTCTGTTAAAGCCGACGAATGACACCGGTTCGCAGGTGATTGTAAACGGTGAGGTACTGGGAAACATGAGTGCGCGGGAATATTTTTCCCACAAAAAAGAGCTGATCCCGGACATCATGAAAGCGTACCATGCACTGGAAGAACAGTATGATATCATTGTGATCGAGGGAGCCGGAAGTCCGGCGGAGATCAACCTGAAAGCCGATGATATCGTCAATATGGGAATGGCAAAGCTTGTGGATGCACCGGTGCTCCTCGTCGGAGATATTGACCGCGGCGGCGTTTTTGCTCAGCTTTACGGTACCGTAGAGCTTTTAGAGCCGGATGAGCGCGACCGCATCAAGGGTCTGATTATCAACAAATTCCGCGGGGACAAAACCATCCTGGACCCGGGCGTTGTGATGCTGGAAGAAAAAACACACATCCCGGTGGTCGGCGTGGCGCCGTATCTCCACATCGAAGTGGAAGACGAGGACAGTCTGACCGAGCGATTCACCAGAAAAGAGGAGATCGGTCTCATTGACCTTGCGGTCATCCGTCTCCCGCGTATTTCAAACTTCACCGATTTCAACCCGTTCGAGCGGATCGAAGGCGTATCACTCCGCTACGTAAGCTCTGTCTCCGAACTGAAAAATCCGGATATGATTCTGCTTCCGGGAACGAAAAACACGATGGAGGATCTGCTCTGGATGCGTCAGAATGGTCTGGAAGCGGCCGTACTGAAGGCGGCTGCGGCCGGAAAAGTAATTTTCGGTGTCTGCGGCGGCTTCCAGATGCTCGGAGATACGCTGAGCGATCCGCTGCATGTCGAAGCCGGCGGAACGATCAAAGGAATGGGACTCCTGCCGATGGATACCGTATTTGCCGGTGAGAAGACGAGAACCCGCGCGGAGGGCGCTTTTGGAAAAACAGAAGGCGTTCTTGCCGGGATCGAGGGAACCCGGATCGAGGGCTATGAAATCCATATGGGAGAAACGGTGCGGAAAGAAGGAACAGAAGCATTCACGTTCATCGATGATCAGAACCGTGCTGATTCGGATAAGCTGGACGGTGCACAGAAAGGAAATGTGTACGGTACGTATGTGCACGGCATTTTCGACAAAGAAGAAGTTGCCGAGCGGATCGTGGAAGCACTTGCAAAGAATAAGGGAATTGCCATGGAGCAGATTCACGGTGTCGATTACCAGACATTCAAAGAGACACAGTACGATATTCTCGCAGATGCGCTGCGCGAGCATCTCGACATGAAGAAGATTTATCAAATTCTGGAAGAAGGGGCATAAAGATGAAGATAGAACTGGAGCAGGTAAGCCCGCACGAGATTGAAAAGAGAAGCTTTGAAATTATCACGGAAGAATTAAACGGAAGAACGTTTCCAGAGGATCAGGAACTGGTTGTAAAGCGGTGTATCCACACAAGTGCGGATTTTGATTATGCGGATAATCTCTGCTTTTCGAAGCATGCGGTGGAAAAAGGCATCGAGGCGATCCGGGAGGGAGCCTGCATTGTGACGGATACGCAGATGGCAAGATCCGGCATCAACAAAAAGGTGCTTGCGCGCCACGGCGGTGAAGCGCTCTGCTTTATGTCAGACGAAGATGTTGCGGCAAGAGCAAAAGAAACCGGAAGCACCCGCGCGGCAGCCTGCATGGAAAAAGCGGCGGAGCTGGATAAAAAGCTGATTATTGCGGTTGGAAATGCGCCGACGGCACTGGTCCGCCTCTATGAACTGATCGGGGAAGGAAAAATAAAACCGGCGCTGATCATCGGAGTTCCGGTCGGCTTTGTCAATGTGGTACAGTCCAAAGAACTGATCCTGACACTGGAAGATACCCCGTATATTGTAGCGAGGGGGAGAAAAGGCGGAAGTAATATTGCGGCATGTATCTGTAACGCACTCCTGTATATGATGGATCAGGACCGCGGATATTAAAAATAGATGAAAAAACGGAAAGCAGAAGTCTTGACAGATTTCGAATCACCGTTTATACTATGGAACATGGAAAAAGGCTTGGAAGGGAACAAGTAGACGTACAAAAACGCGGACAGAAAGCAGCCGGCAGATGAGAGGCGCATGCAGGTTCTGTACGATTCGAATACATCCCGGAGTTGCGCACCGAATAAAACGGGCGGCAGAAGAACTATGATGCACGTTTTTAGTAGGCTGCGACGTAAGAGACGAACGTTACAGCGTCAGGGTATTCAGAGGTTTTGGATACCGACAAAGGCAGCTGCCGTGAGACAGCTGTGAAGTAAGGTGGTAACACGGGAGATACGGGCTCTCGTCCTTTGAATCGGAAAGGACGGGAGTCTTTTTGTATAAAAAACTTTGGTCCCAAACGGTAACACATACCCGAAAGTCAACCGAAAAAAGGAGAAAAACAAAATGCAGATTTATGACGAACTGATCGCCAGAGGCCTTCTGGCACAGGTAACCGATGAAGATGAAATCAGAGACCTGGTAAACAATGGAAAAGCAACGTTCTATATCGGATTCGACTGCACCGCAGACAGTCTGACCGCAGGTCACTTCATGGCACTGACCCTGATGAAACGGATGCAGATGGCAGGAAACAAACCGATCGCCCTGATCGGTGGCGGCACCACCATGATCGGTGACCCGTCCGGAAGAACCGATATGAGAAAAATGCTGACCCGCGAGGAGATCGACCACAACGCAGAGTGCTTCAAACGTCAGATGGAGCGTTTCATCGAGTTCGGCGAGGGAAAAGCTATGATGCTCAACAACGCAGACTGGCTGCTGAACCTGAACTATGTAGAGCTGCTCCGTGAGGTAGGTGCATGCTTCAGCGTCAACAACATGCTCCGTGCAGAGTGCTACAAACAGCGTATGGAAAAAGGTCTTTCCTTCCTGGAGTTCAACTACATGATTATGCAGAGCTACGACTTCTATCACATGTTCCAGAAATACGGCTGCAATATGCAGTTCGGCGGCGATGACCAGTGGTCCAACATGCTGGGAGGAACCGAACTGATCCGCCGTAAACTTGGAAAAGATGCCTATGCAATGACCATCACCCTTCTGACCGACTCTCAGGGCAAGAAGATGGGTAAAACCGCAGGAAACGCTGTATGGCTTGACCCGAACAAGACCAGCCCGTTCGATTTCTACCAGTACTGGAGAAACGTGGACGATGCCGATGTCTTAAAATGTATCCGTATGCTGACTTTCCTGCCGCTGGAGCAGATCGACGAGATGGATTCCTGGGAAGGAAGCAAGCTGAACGAGGCAAAAGAGATCCTGGCCTATGAGCTGACCTCCATGGTACACGGCGAGGAAGAAGCAAAGAAAGCGCAGGAAGGCGCACGTGCCGTATTCTCTACCGGAAGCTCCGAGCATATGCCGACCAGTGAAATTTCTGCAGAGGATTTCACGGACGATAAAATCGATATCGTAACCCTTCTTGTCAAAGCAGAGCTTGCAAAGACCAGAAACGAAGGACGCCGTGCCGTAGAGCAGGGCGGTGTATCCGTAGATGGTGAGAAAATCACAGATCCGAAATATGCCGTAGAAAAAGCAGCCTTCGGCGAGGACGGTATCGTTCTGAAAAAAGGAAAGAAGAATTTCAAAAAAATTTGCGTTAAATAATTAAGTGTGCTATTATAAAAGAATGGATTCCCGGAAGAAATTCCGGGACACACTGAATTATTTGGAGGACAAACAGTCATGGAAAAATATGGCGTAAACGAATTACGAAAGATGTTTCTTGAGTTCTTCGAGAGCAAAGGACATCTTGCTATGAAGAGTTTTTCGTTGATTCCACACAACGATAAAAGTCTTTTACTGATCAACTCCGGTATGGCTCCGCTGAAACCTTACTTCACAGGCGCAGAGATTCCGCCGAGAAGAAGAGTAACAACATGCCAGAAATGTATCCGTACCGGCGATATTGAAAATGTAGGAAAAACAGCCCGTCACGGCACCTTCTTTGAGATGCTCGGAAACTTTTCCTTCGGTGATTATTTCAAACACGAAGCAATCGCATGGTCCTGGGAGTTTTTAACACAGGTAGTAGGGCTCGATCCGAATCGTCTGTACCCATCCATCTATCAGGACGATGATGAAGCATTTGATATCTGGAACAAAGAGATCGGCATCCCGGCAGACCGTATTTTCCGTTTTGGAAAAGAGGACAACTTCTGGGAGCATGGCGCAGGTCCGTGCGGTCCGTGTTCTGAGATTTATTATGACCGCGGAGAAAAATACGGCTGCGGCAAACCGGGATGTACCGTTGGCTGCGAGTGTGACCGTTACATGGAAGTATGGAACAACGTATTCAGCCAGTTCAACAACGACGGCGAGGGCCACTACACCGACCTGATCCAGAAGAACATTGATACCGGTATGGGACTTGAGCGTCTGGCCGTTGTCGTACAGGATGTAGATTCCATCTTCGATGTCGACACCATTCAGGCACTCCGCAACAAAGTATGCGAAATCTCCGGAAAAGAGTATGAGGAAGATCATGAGACCGATGTTTCCATCCGCCTTATCACAGACCATATCCGTTCCGCAACATTCATGATTTCCGATGGAATCATGCCGACCAACGAAGGAAGAGGCTACGTACTGCGCCGTCTGATCCGCCGTGCAGCACGTCATGGCCGTCTGCTTGGCATTGACGGACTGTTCCTTGCCCGCCTTTCCGCAAGCGTAATCGAAGGATCCAAAGACGGATATCCGGAACTTGAAGAGAAAAAAGACTTCATCTTCAACGTTCTGAACAACGAGGAGACCCAGTTCAACAAAACCATCGACCAGGGACTTCATATCCTCTCCGAGTTCGAAGAAAAAATGCAGAGCGAAGGCAAAAAAGTTCTGGACGGACAGGATGCATTCAAACTGTACGATACCTACGGATTCCCGCTGGATCTGACCAAAGAGATCCTCGAGGAGAAGGGCTACGGCATCGACGAGGACGGTTTCCATGCAGCAATGGAAGAGCAGAGAGAGCGTGCAAGATCGAGCCGTGAAGTAACAAACTACATGGGTGCTGATGCAACCGTTTACGATGAGATCGACCCGTCCGTAACAACTGAGTTTACCGGATACGATCATCTGGAGGATACCTCCAAAGTAACCGTTCTGACGACAGAGACTGAGATTGCAGAATCTCTGATGGAAGGCCAGAAGGGAACCATTTTCGTAGAGAAAACTCCGTTCTACGCTACCATGGGCGGTCAGGAAGGCGACTGCGGTATCATCAAAGGAGCAAATGGTGTATTCGAAGTAGAAGATACCATCAAGCTCCGCGGCGGAAAATACGGCCACGTCGGTGTCATGAAATCCGGTATGATTTCAAACGGCGAGAAAGTTACGCTTCAGGTCAACGAAGAGGCAAGAAAAAATACCGAGAAGAACCACAGCGCAACACACCTTCTGCAGAAGGCATTAAAGACTGTTCTCGGTGCACACGTAGAGCAGAAAGGTTCTCTCGTAACCCCGACCAGACTCCGTTTCGACTTTGCCCACTTCCAGGCTATGACACCGGAAGAACTGGAAAAAGTTGAGAATCTGGTAAATGAAAAGATTCAGGAGCAGATCCCGGTTGTAACCGACATCATGGATACTGAGGAAGCAAAGAAATCCGGCGCGATGGCTCTGTTCGGTGAGAAATACGGCGACAAAGTACGTGTCGTTTCCATGGGAGACTTCTCCAAAGAGCTTTGCGGTGGTACCCATGTAAAGAATACCGCTGAAATCGGACTGTTCAAACTTGTTTCTGAGGCAGGCGTTGCAGCAGGTGTCCGCAGAATCGAAGCTCTGACCGGACCGTCTGTTACTGCATACTATAAAGCACAGGAAGAGAAAATGCATGAGGCAGCAGCTCTCTTAAAGACAACACCGGCGGATCTCCTCGAGAAGATCGCTCATCTGCAGGCAGAGGCAAAAGCACTCCAGGCAGAGAATGAGTCCTTAAAGAGCAAACTGGCAAAAGAAGCGCTCGGCGATGTTATGGATAAAGTAACCGAAGTCAAAGGTGTAAAACTTCTCGCTGCATCCGTACCGGATGTCGATATGAACGGACTGCGTGACCTTGGCGACCAGCTGAAAGAAAAACTGGGAAGCGGCGTTGTTGTTCTGGCATCTGCAAAGGACGGCAAAGTAAGCCTTCTTGCCATGGCAACACAGGGTGCTATGGATAAAGGAGCACATGCAGGTAATCTGATCAAAGCAATTGCTGCAAAAGTTGGCGGTGGCG
>ERZ780151.2079-NODE-2079-length-12321-cov-1.991766_pt1 | contig 12321 bp, 10 predicted proteins | sample MGYA00510983_ERZ780151 | MGnify/ENA primary metagenome ERZ780151 (study PRJEB29588, sample SAMEA2144623) | human gut metagenome | biome: human gut; feature: human-associated habitat; material: faeces | place: Denmark | collected 2008/2010 ... | reverse complement strand
ATGCTCTGCGATTCCCATAAGCTCTACATGGGTATATCCCATTTCCTTCACATAGGCTGCCAGGGCATGTGCGAATTCTCTATAGTTATAAAATCCTTTTTCGTTTTCCTCTGACTGCGGATGCTTCTTCCATGAACCCGGATGAACCTCATAGATTGCCATAGGCTCTACCTGCTCATCAAACTTCTCTCTGTTCTTGATCCATGTGGCATCCTTCCATTTATAGTCTGTGATATCTGTGATCCTGGAGGCTGTACCCGGACGGAGTTCAGCTTCATTTGCATAGGGATCTGCCTTATAAAGCTTCTCTCCATGCGCACCCACGATAAAGAATTTATACAGCTGTCCGATCTTTGCCCCCGGAACAAACACTTCATAAACACCGATCGGCCCAACCTTCTCCATCGGGTTTGCTTCTTCCTCCCAGTCATTAAATTCACCAATTACAGAAACAGACTGTGCATTCGGTGCCCAGACCGCAAAATATACACCCTTTTTTCGTCTGTATGTAGTCGGATGGGCACCCAGTTTCTTATATACTTCATAATTGGTTCCCTGTCCAAATAAATATTGATCCAAATCTGTAAATTTCATACTCACACCCATCTGGAGTCCTCCCTTAACTTCGGTTTCTATCTTTTTTGCAGATACTGATTCCATAAAATAATACTGTAACAGGATATCTTACGTTACTGTTCACTCCATTCTCAGTAACGTAGCCAAAATTCATTCCAGATTGCCTGCGGCAATGGAATTTTGGCATATGAACAGTAACTATCTTACAGCAAGTTCAATCAGGAATACGAACTGACTTTTAGTCATTCTATAAGCCTTATTATACCAACGGACATTCCATACGTCAATTAAAAATATGTGTATATTTAACAATTTTTTTATATATTTTATGTGTTTTTTGTAAAAAACATAAAGAGCAAAGAAGTACCTTTGCTCTCTTCTTTGCTCTTTCGTATGTTCGTAATTACTCTGTATGATCCACACTGCAGGATTGCATATGTTTTTTATTCCGTTCCATCTCCGTAATCTACAGAATCATCACTGTAATCTTCCGAATCATCTGAACTTCCATCACCAGAATCCGAGCCGTCATCCGAACTATCATCCGAAGAGGAAGTCTCTAAAGATGCATTTACTTTCTTTACAATCCGAATAATCCTCACTTCCGTCTGAGGAATCTGTGCTTCCGTCAGAAGAATCTGCGCTTGCATCAGATGTACCATCTGTTCCGTCTGCAGAAGCTGCTGCATCGGAACCGCCCTGATATCCCGGCACATCTCCATTACTGAGTGTACTCGGCCAGAAATCCACATAACATGCATTCTGTAAGGTCACATTCTTGGCTTCTGCCATCTCACTTACCGTTACCAGTTTATATCCCTGTGCAATAAGATCCGGTATCAATCTCAAAGCAGCCTTTACAGATGGCTCATGAATATCATGCATCAGGATGATAGTTCCATCTGTCAGATCTCCATTCATTACTGCACTGTAATCCGCATCTGCATCCAAAAGTTTCCAGTCTTCTGTGTCCAGTGACCACATAAAGAACGGCTTATTTACAGTATTATAAATATCTGAATTTCCGTCCCCGTAAGGCGCACGCGCCACACTCGCAGCCTGGCCACATGCCTGAATCAATGCATCATCTGTATCAGAGAACTGCTTTGCAACTGCGTCAAGATCAATTGTCGTCAACTGTGTATGATCCCATGAATGACTTCCAATCTCACAGCCAAGTTCCAGCATACGTTTTGGCGCATCCGGATATGAACTGACATTCTGACCAAGCATAAAGAATGTTGCATGAGCATTATTCTGTTCCAGACAATCCAGCAGTTCATCTGTATACTCTCCCGGACCATCATCAAAAGTCAGTGCCAGCATCGGACGTACCTTACTCGGATCATAAGATCCGTCTTCATTAAAGTAATAATCCTTCACTCCCTTTTCTACCCATCCTGTCTGTATATATCCGTTTTCGTCAAAAGAATAGGTAACACCATCTATATCCTGAAATCCATTTGAAAAATATGTACCATCTGTATTCTGATACCACTTTCCGTTAGCATCCTCATGCCATCCGGCTGTCATCGCGGCAATCTTATCTGTATCTGATTTACCCTTCAATGGCTGTCTCACCGCAGCATCGGAATTTGCCTGAACTTCCTCTGTATCTGCCTGAGCCTGTACAGTCTGATCACTGTTTCCGCCTCCGGCTACATGATGTGCGATCGGAATAATAATTCCTCTCACCATAAACACCACCGCCAGAATCATGCCAATAACACAAAGTCCGATCTTTGTATAATGCCTGATCATCATCTGGCGTTTTTTTCTGCGCATTCTTTCGCGCAACACCCTCTTATCCATGGTTTCCTTTCCCCGCTTCTTTTTGTTAATTAGTCCCTGACAGCGTACATCACAGTACGGAGTAATCCACTTTTATCAATAATCATAACTCATTTATCAGGTAAATACAATGCCAATTATTCACTCTGATCAACATCTTCCGTACCTAATTCCTCTTCCAGATTCTCATCTACATCTGAATTGTCCTGTCCGGAATCATCAGTATCTTCATCTGATACATTCTGATCACTGTCCTGTTCTGCATTTTCTGCCACAGCATCTGCATCATCTGCCAGCACATCACCGTTTGCGACTTTCTCACTCACACTCGCATTTTTTATAATGAACTCCTCCACTCTGAGAAGTCCGACTGATTCATCTACATAATCCTGTCCGTAAGTTCCAACCAGCTCTGCAATACTGGAAACACCCATCTGTTCTACCAGTTTATCCTGCAGCTGAAGGCTCTCTTTGTCGTCAAGTGACAGTCCCTCTGCATCCATAATCCCCTGCACGATCAGGTTCTGCTTAACCTTACCCTCTGCATACTGCTGACATTGTTCATCAAAATCATCCTGCGAAATACCCTGACTGTCTGTAAACTCTTCCAGAGTCATGTCGGCCTGTTTTGCATAAACTTCCATGCTCTTCTTAAATTCAGAAACAGCCTTATCCACATCTTCCTGTGGGTATTCTTTTACTTCAGAGTTCTCAAGCACTGTACTCCATGCAGTATTCTTAAGAACCTCCTGCGCAGATTCTTTTGCGTTTTTCTCAAGCTCACTGCGAATACTCTCACGATAATCATCTACTGTTGTATAATCAGTGTTCTTTGCAACCCATTCATCTGTAAGTTCTCCTTCACGCCGCACGTTCTGCACCGTAACCTTGTATATAACTTCCTTACCTGCCAGAGTTTCGTCTGCATAGTCTGACGGAAAATCAATTTTAATCTCCTTTGTGTCACCCTTTTTCATCCCGATCACACCATTTTCAAATTCCTCAAACATCTGTCCGTCGCCGATCACAAAGTCATAGTTATTGGCAGTACCACCGTCAAAAGTCTGTCCGTCTTTAGTGCCTGTATAATTTACAGTCACCAGATCCCCTTCTTTTGCCGCATCAGATACAGGTTCTGCCTTATCTTTCAGATTCTCATCGATCTGCGCCTGTACATCATCATCAGTGATCGCATCCACCGTATTGTCCAGAGTCAGTCCTTTATATTCTCCGATCGTAATATATTTCTCTACATTCTCAACAGAAACAAGACGCGTAGTTCCTGTCTCTGCTTTCTTCCCGTCAGCAGCTCCTTCGGTCTTTGTACCGTCTGTGATAACAGCACCGCCATCACCACACGCAGATGCTGTCAGTGCAAAACAAACTGCAAGCATGGCAAGATATATTTTTTTCTTCATAATAATCAATACTCCCTTCTACATTCCAGGTACCGGAGTTGGTCTTGAAGAATCCCATACTTCCGATACATCAAAAAGATCACTGAGCATTTCCGGATTATAATACATTCTGTATCCATCCAGATTTCTTCTTCCCTGTCGAAAATAATCATCTGTAATCTGTACAAAATACTGACTGGAATCTACATTACAGAAATAGCGGTATCCCTGACTCTTATAAAACTCATATTTCTCATTGTCTGCCGAATATCCTTCCCAGCTTCCGATATCCGCACCAAATGCAAAAATGATCATATCTGTTTCTCCAAGTATGGGAGCCACATATTTCTTCCATTTTTTATCATCTCTTTTCAGATCATCCAGAGAAGTGGCAGCCACATCCTTATGTCCCCATGTATGGCTTGCAAATTCCCAGCCTTCTGCCTTCATAGCCTTAGCTACCTTTTTTGCATTTTTCACTTCCTGCTTATAGTTAAAATCCGGATGATCTTCCAGGAATTTTTTCTGATCATCCTGCAGTTTTTTTCCGGTCTTATATGCAATATCCGTACGATATCCCAGAACACCGTCATAACCTGTCATTGCAAGGATTCCCTTTCTTCCATGATAGGAAAAATCCGGATGTTCTTTTACAAAAGTATCGATCAGCGGAACCATATCATAATCCCCTGTGGAAACACTTCCGTCATCCTCAATATATTCGTTCTTGACCTCACCATTGGAATCCACTACAAGTTTCGATGCGAAACCATCTCCGTCCATATAGTGATAATAACTCACATCATCCTGAGAAAGCACAAATGGAATTTTTCCCGGCGGCAGCATAATACTGCCTCTGGACATAGTTCCGTCCTCATTGATAACCGCCATGTCGTGCGGACTGACCATGACATATCCCTTATCATACATACTCTGTATGATTTTGTTAAACTCATCAATTGTTGTCATATACTGGTTATATCCATTACTGTCTGAATCCCCGTCAAATGCTCTGGCAGTGTCTTTGATCAGTGTATGAAAGAACACGTGCGTGATCTGCTCCAGCGGATATTCTGTACAGGTGGCTTTCGTATTTTCGTAATCCGCAACTGCACTCTGCATATCCGTATTACTTTCGTAATCCGGCTGACTCTTAAGCAGTTCTATGGCGCCATCATAATCATACTGTACAGCCATAAGTGCTGCCTGCTCCATAGGATTTTCCTGTTTCTCATCTGCCTCTTCTGTATCTTCGTTGTCAGTCTGCTCTCCCTCATTCAGACCATCATCCTGCTGTGTATCTTCTGTACTTTTCTCTGTATCAGCATCCTGTTCATCAATTGTCTGCTGTTCTGTTTTTTTCTCAGTTTCCGCATTTTCAGCTATGGAACTCAGAAATGGAATATCCTGTTCAAACGGAATGAGCCCACATCCGCTTACTCCTAACGAAATACTCAAAATAGCTGCTGTTACACATGCTATCCTTTTTCTCATATATTGTCCCCTTTCAGTTATGCACAGAGATCATACTCACCCCATAGTTGGAACCGGCACCGGTCTGGAAGAATCAAACACAGACTGTGCATCAAACAGATCTGAGAGAAGTTCCGGATTATAGTACATTCTGTATCCGTCCAGATTTCTTCTTCCCTGCCGGAAATAATTACTGCGGATCTGCACAAAATACTGGCTTGAATCCACATTACAGTAATAATTATAGCCCTGGCTCTTAAGATATTCGAACTTCTCCCCCGAATAATCTTCAACACTGGTAAGATCTGCTCCAAATGCAAAAATAATAATATCTGTTCCGCCTATCAGAGGATCAACATTCTCTTTAAACTTCTGTGTATCTGCCTGTAATCTCTCCAGACTGATCTGACTTACATTCTGATGTCCCCATGTGTGGCTTGCAAACAGCCAGCCTTCATCTTTCATAGCCTGCGCTACTCTGGCTGCATTTTCTCTCTCTGTATTCAGATTAAAATCCGGATGCTCATCCAGCCATTTTACTTTATCTGCATCCAGATCATCCGGACGGGTTTCATAACTGCTGTCTGTGCGATAACCAAGAATTCCATTGTAACCGGTAAGGGCAACAATTCCTTTAGCACCTCTGTAAGAAAAATCAGGATGTTCCTCTACAAAACGATCGATCAGAGGAACCATATCATAATCGCCTACAGAAATACTGCCATCATCTTCCACATATTCATTGCGGATTTTTCCTTCCTCATCTACGATAAGTTTGGTTGCAAATCCGTCCCCGTCCATATAATGATAATAACACACATCATCCTGCGAAAGCACAAACGGTACTTTACCCGGAGGAAGGAGAATCTCCCCTGCATTCATATTCCCATTTTCATCCGCTGTCGCCATGTCATAAATGCTGACCATGACATATCCCTTATCATACATGCTCTGAGTAATCTGGTTAAATTCATCAATCGTTGTCATAACCTGATCGTAATCTCCTGACTTGTAATCCCCGTCAAAAGCCTTACCGGTATCTTTGATCAGAGTATGATAAAAGACGTGTGTCACCTGGTCTAACGGCCAGGAAACGCAGGATTCCTTCTTTTTCTGATAAACCTTAACCGCATGCTGAAACTTCTCACTTGTCTGATAAGTCTCACTGTTTTGCAGCATACTTATGGCTTTATCATAATCATACTGTTTTGCAGCATACTTTGCCTGCCTGTAAAGAGTTTTGTCCTCTTCACTCAGTCCATCTGTATCCTGAACTTCAGGTGTCACCGCATTCTCAGCTTCTGCCTCTGCATTTGTCTGCTGAGCTGTTTTTTCTTCTTCTGTTTTCCTGTCTGCAGATTTCACCATCTGCGCAATCTTAACCTGCTGCTCACTGACAAAATTCTGCAGTTCTTCCCCGTAAAATCCTATTCCAATCCCAATTGCAGCGGCCGCCACCACCACTATGCAGCCTGCGATACGCAGTCTTTTTTTTCTGCGGCGAAGTTTATTGCGGCGTTCCAGTCTGGCTGCCCTACGGGCTTCATAAGCTTTATTATCATCAAAAAAGAAATCTTCGTCCTCGCTTGCTGCCGGAGGTTCTTCGTTTATCTCTTCTGTATTTGGTTTTTCTGCATTTGGTTCTTCTGCATTTAGTTCTTCTGCATTTGTCTTTTCTGTATTTACTTTTTCCTTATCTGAAAGTCGCTCCTCTTTCTTCTCAGAATCGGGCTTTAATTCGCTCATGCTTTTCTCCTTTTTATCATATCCGTTTTTTACTCACAAATTATTCTGTCACAAAATAACTCCACAATTCCCGTTACATATATTATAACCACACATTATGATTCCATCCTGTAAAAATGTCTTTAACTGTTCCGCATATTTACCATTACTGTTCGCTCCGGCAAATATTGTCGCATTACAGTTTTGCTACAATTATAACCTTTCATAATGTAAATTTCTACCGCTTTCCATCCATTAATTCTTTTTTTACAATTGCGTTTTACCTTATTTAATGATAAAATAATTTTTATGCAATGGACTGTCCGTACCAACAGTCCCTGTGAAAACACATACATTAGGGAGGATGCAAATGAGTACAGTAACAATAGTCCTTCTGGTCATTCTTGTTATCCTGATCGCTGCACTGATCGGTTTATATTTCTTCGGAAAAAAAGCCCAGAAGAAACAGGAAGAACAGCAGGCTCAGATTGAAGCAACTAAACAAACCGTTTCCATGCTGGTTATCGATAAAAAGAGGATGCCACTGAAAGAATCCGGACTTCCTCAGATGGTAATTGAACAGACACCTAAACTTATGCGCCGTTCCAAGCTTCCAATCGTTAAAGCTAAAATCGGACCAAAGATTGCGATCATGATCGCAGATGAGAAGGTTTTCGACCTGATTCCGCTTAAGAAAGAAATCAAAGCCGAAGTAAGCGGTCTTTATATTGTAGGCGTAAAAGGAATCCGCGGTTCCCTTCAGACACCGGCTCCCAAAAAGAAAGGTTTCTTTGCAAAATTCAAGAAAGACAAAACTGCCAGATAAATGCAGTCAGACATATAAACTAAAGGTCAGTGAATCGTGTCATCCATACACACAGATCACTGACCTTTTTCTGTTTTGATCAGACAGATATCTGCAACGAAGCAGAGAACTTACCAGATCTGATCAAATTGTAAAATTCTTACAGTCCTTTGGCTGTGCCTTAATCGCAAGATAACAGTCTGCCACATGCTCCTGGTTCATATCAAGCGCATAATCCACTTTCATATCAAGACCGCCATCACTCTCCTGCAGATTCAGATTCGTCGCCGCAATCCCCATTTCAATGGTTCCATAGGGAGTGGTATAGTAAGTCATATTCTTCTTACCCTGTTCAAAAACCATATGAACATTGACCACACCTTTCTTGCGGACCTCCATTCCCTTCCGGGAAATTTTTATGTAATTGACGGTAGGTTCTGCAAAATCCTCCATGACTTCCTCATAGCGCAGATAATGACTTCCGTTCCGGAAATAATACTGTCCCGGTACAACAATCTCCAGAGGTTCCTGTTCACCGTCTGCATCCATTGTCTGAAGTCCCCTTACATGAATCAGCACTTCTTTATCCATTCTTCTCATACTCCTGTTTTTATGTATCTATATTATAACCATTCAGCAATCTGCTGTTTTTAATACTTCTCAATATCTATTTTTTTCGTCATCTCCACATCATATGGAAGAATCGAATTGGCAAATGCCTTAAACTCATCTGCCAGATCACTCACATAGAAGCGATACGGAAATTCATTCTTCTCTGTACCTTCACCGGCAAGTCCTTTTTCCTCCAGAAGCCTTCCCAGCTCCAGTGCGGTTTCATAAGCCGGATTCACCAGACATACTCCGTCTCCCATGATCTTTCTGATGGTGGAACGAAGCAATGGATAATGAGTACATCCCAATATCAGTGTATCCACCTGCTTATCCTGAAGTTCCTTCAGATATCTGGCAGCGACCTCATCAGTCACCGGATCATGAAGCCACCCTTCTTCTACCAGTGGCACAAACAGCGGACATGCTTTGCCGAAAACAGTGATCTCCGGATCCAGATGCTTCAGATACTCTGCATGTATCCCACTTCCTACAGTTCCCACAGTACCAATGATTCCTACCCTCTTATTTCTGGTCTGGGCAGCCGCCACCTTCGCACCCGGTTCTATCACGCCAATGATAGGAATGTCAAACTCATCCCTCACTGCATCCAGGGCAAAAGCGCTGGCTGTATTACATGCAACCACAATCGCCTTTACCTGCTGCTGCTGAAGAAAACGAATGATCTGCCGGGAATACCGGATGATAGTTTCTTTCGATTTACTTCCGTAAGGCACTCTCGCCGTATCACCAAAATATACGATTTTTTCTGAAGGAAGATTACGCATGATCTCACGCGCAACAGTCAGCCCTCCCACACCGGAATCAAATACTCCTATCGGTGCCTCTCTGTCTATTTTCATTGATTTCTATTCTCCATCTCTATTGATTGTCTCACTATTCTATCACCAATCAAGAGCCTGTGCAAGCCAGAAGGATATCTTTATGTCATCTTTCTGTCCTTTATTTTCCTCAGGGAACTGCGAGAAGCAGAATTTCGGGTACAATGTCCCCCACCATGCAGTAACTGCAGTCTGTTCCTGTCGTCTTTCAGCGATTTTTGCTATCTTCCCGGACATTCCCGGCATTGCTCTCATCATAAGAACACCAACAGCTGCCACGAACAGAACAAACGACAGTTTTCTTCTTAATTTTTTGTTCTTACTCTTTTTATTCATCATTGTCCCTCTCTCCTGTTATATCTTATCAGTTACCATATCTGCCTTTGTTATTTTCCTATATATTTTCTTATTTTATATGGAATTTCCAGGCAGCACTTTAATATTTGGATTATGCCAATATTTTCCTGATTTATACTTCCACTTCCAGACTTCCATTTCTGATCTTCACAATCGGAAGTCGCAGGATTTTATCTTCTTTATATTTTTCATAGAAAAGCTCTCTGAGTGTCACAGCCGTAATATTTCCTCCTGACATTCTGTTTCGGATCAGTCCTGTAATATATTCTCCTGCTGATGAATTATCCTCCCCATGCCAGTTCAGGATCTCCCCTGCGTCCTCCGCTTCAAACACATAAAGATCTTCCCCCACAAAAATCTCCTGTTTCAGATAATCCAGCACCATTCTCCATCTTCCGTCCTCCACCAGTGTTCTCCCCATGACCAGAACCTGCAGATGCCCCATATCAAGAAGTTTTTCCTGTGACTGATCATACATTTTTTCAATCCGGGTGAAATCAGCACCACTGATCTGCAGAACCCGGGAACCGCCATCTTCTTCCTCTTTTCCCTGCCCCGTACTCTCAGAAAGATCCGGCATCCCATAGGTAAGACAGATTCCTTCTTCTGAGGCATCCACGCCAAGTGCCATAGGATACATTCTCTTCTCCGGTTCCACAGCCGCACCACATCCGCTCATAAAAAGACTGACTGACAAAATCCCGGTCACCACACTGACAGCCCTTTTCCTCTGCTTCCTGCGGTGTCCCTTTCCTCTGATAAACATATAAAACTGACAGATGAGAATTCCCGGGACGAAAATATGCGCCAAACACCATCCAAAATAATCCAGTATTCCTTTTCCCTCTTCTTCCAGAAGCGAAATCAGGAAAACCAGTGCCGGAAGCCAGAACCTCCCCCTACCAGGATGAGATTTCCCGATAATCTGATTTCCATAATACAGCAGACTCCCTATTGCAAAAAGCAGGCTGTAAAGCAGAAATCCCATCCACAGGATGTCAAATCTGGCCAGTACATTTCCCGGAAGATCTGCGCCTGCCAGCAGAGGCAGGACCGGATAACTTTCCGCCGCTACCCTGTCATATCCCAGAACTGCCGGAAGCAGAAGCTCCATTCCAATAAGAATCCCGCCAAGTGTCAGGATCCCTCCTGCCACCGTCTTTCCCGCACTTCCGTATTTCTCCACATTTCCCAACAGAAATGGCAGCAATGCCACCGGCGAAAAGGCACACAGAGTTCCATAAAAAGACTGACGGACATTTCTCACTGTAAGCTCCTCCCACCGGATTCCTCCCATGAGATATTCCGTTTTTGCCTGTGGCACACAAAGTATCATCATTATCATAATCCCGCCAAGAAGCAGACCACCTGATACTTCCGCCATTCTTCCTCTTCTCTGTACACCTTTGCAGGTTCCGACAGAACATACCAGAACCGCCCAGAATGCGATCCATCGGCCGGATACTCCTGTGATCAGCTTTACAGGAACCAGCCTCCTGAGAAGTGCCAGCAGATATCCTCCCGCCATCAACACATAGATCAGAAAAAAAATCCCGATCAGCCTTCCCGCAAAAGCACCTGCAGACTTTACCGGATCTTCAAATGAAGGTGTCAGCCGTATCAGCCAGATTACATAAAACCCAAGCAATATCAGCGCAAAAATCATTCCCGCCACTGCACTGATTCCGTTCATTCCACCCTTTCCGAAAACGCAGAGCATAAATGGTGCCAGTAATGCCAGTATCATCTGCCTGTACAGCTGCCTGTGGGAAATTCTGTTATTCTCTGCAAATCTCATGAACCGGACTCCTTTCTCTTCAAACGGATCTTCTGCTCCTCTCTTGCATAAAGCGGTCGTAATACCCTCTTGCGCAGCGGAACTCTCAGAACCCCTTCTCCTCTGCTGCCCTTCTGTTCTTTCTTTATAAAAGGAACCAGATAAGGAATACCAAAACTTATCAGGCCTGCCAGGTGCCCTATAACCAGATATACTCCCAGCACGCTGATCTTTTGTGCATATCCCAGCGCCCGCAGCGCCGCCGGGCGGGCACGGAACCAATCAAAAATTGCCTGATAGCGTTGTGCCGTCATTCTTTGCCCCCTTGTGTGCTGCGTCCAAAATCTTTATAATAGAAGCATACCATCCGCACCCGCCCTTGTCAAACACAGGGCCATGCGTTTTTTCAGGAGGGAATCCCTTGTTTGGTTTTGCTAATTTTCTGCTGTTGGCGCTCTTTGCCGCAGCGGTTTTTGACCTGATTTTTGCCCTTGCCAGGGGCGGCGGGCTGCGCGGGGCGTTGCACGGCCTGTGGAACACGCCGCACCTGTTATTTGGGCAGCAGCTGGCCGAATGGCGACTGCAGCTTGGCCGTATTCTGTTTGCCGCCGGGCTGGCCGCGTATGAGATCAGCGTGGTGTTCTGCAACAGCATGGCGCGCCAGAACTGGGCGTGGGTGCAGGGCGTGATGAGCCCCGTGCTGGAATGGCTCGCGTTCCTGTGCTTTGGTGCCAAGATTTTGTTCGGCACCCGCTACACCTGGCGGGAGCTGCTGGCTGGCGGAGCGCTGTATTTCATTGCCCGCTGGGTCTATTTCAACAGCCAGAACATCTGGTGGATCGGCATTGTGGTGGCGGTGCTTGCCGCTAAGGATGTTCCCCTGCGCCGCCCGTTGCAGGTCTATTTTGCCAGCGGCTGTGCCGCCATGGCGGTGGTGCTGGCACTGCACTTTGCCGGGATCGTTGCCCC
>ERZ780151.2050-NODE-2050-length-12502-cov-5.470877_pt1 | contig 12502 bp, 10 predicted proteins | sample MGYA00510983_ERZ780151 | MGnify/ENA primary metagenome ERZ780151 (study PRJEB29588, sample SAMEA2144623) | human gut metagenome | biome: human gut; feature: human-associated habitat; material: faeces | place: Denmark | collected 2008/2010 ... | reverse complement strand
GACAGCTTATTCAAGTGCGCCAGTTTATGGCTTTCCTCTACTTTCTTTCACACTAGTATCTTTGATACAGTACCATATCCGCATCGCGCCCGAGTTCTTCATACCCCTGTGCCTGACACATTCCATCAATAATTCCGCCGCTTACTGTGGCAACATAACGGCTCTCAAGCTCCGTCAGGTGTTCCGAAACATATTGAAATTCACAGCAGCTGATGCCAAATCCCTTGGGCGTACCGTATAACAGCTGCCATTTCAGGCTCTGATTTCCTTCCTCTGTCACATCTCCCAACGTCCAGATCACCACATTTTTATAATCCGGAACCTGTTCTGTATCCACAGACACTTTTTCTGCAAAAACCTCACTCCAGTATGCAATCTGTTCCTGTCGTCCTTGCGTCACATAGGGGACCTGATAATCATACGGTTCCACTGCTTTATAGCTGTACAGGTAAAGAAAAGCCGCTCCCAAAAGCACCGCTTTTTTATAATATTTTGTCTCCAGCATGCTAACAATAAAAATTCCCGCTGCGATAAAGGTCAGAAAATGCTTGCTGCCCTCTGTCATCTTATACATCAAAAGATGTGCGAATAACATCGCGATCAGGCTCAGTGCAAAATGCACTTCTATGATCAGCTGGTTCGTTAACTTCTTTTTCTGTTCTTCCGTCAATGTGTATTTTCCGAAAACCGCCGTACGAACAGCTTCGTCTGCCGGTTCCATGACGATCTTCTCCGCACGGACAGCCCTGCGCAGTCTGTTCCGGTCACAGATACTGTTCACTGCCAGGATTCCCAGCAGGATCAGATAGCCGTCAAAAAAGGCTCCCGAAGCCAGACCGCTTTGCGCCCCGGCGATACAATGTCTGACAAATTCCAGTCCTTTCCAATGTAACGTCCCGAAAAAGTTACGGAAACCGGCACCGATCCCATCCGTGAAGAACGTCGTGATCCAGTCGGTATAAAACAACGGTGTAAAATATTCCGCACCCAGGTAATGTTTGATCAGCACATACAGGATTCCCGTCACTGCCACCACGATCACAGATCCGATGCTCCCCCATTTTCGATCCTCCCGGATCCAGAAAAAGCAGGCAAGCGCCAGGAACAATAACATATACGGCCGCATCAGCACAAGCAGCACAGAGATCACAAACATAGCGATCAGCTTGCCTTTACTCTCTTTCTGCAGATAGCTCATTGCCAGACCATAGAACAGGATCAGCATACTGAAACAGATGACTTCCGGCATACCGGAGAGCATGTATCTTACGAATAACGAATACAGTCCAAACAAAACCGTCAGGATCCCCAGCTGCTTCCAGGTCGGCTTTACCAGCCAGACAAATACGAACATCGTAACCGTCATCAGAACAATGTTGCAGATCACCGGTGACAGCAGATTCCAGCCGAACACCAGTCCCCACAGGATCCAGGGGAATACCAGCACGGGACTCCAGGCTGCGAAAGACAGCTGCAGCGCATGGCTTTCGTTAAACCCGAAATACCCCATGGGAAATCCGTAATTCACAATGCCTTCCACTTGTTTAAAATAGAATAATTCATCATTCCATTCCGAAGAAGGCAAATAGACCTGGCCGATGCTTCTCCCCTCTGCCGCCGTCCGGATCAGACAGCATACCAGCGGAAGCAGTGCCATAAGTACCGCCTTAAGTAAGGTAATATAACGTTTGTCCTGTTTCCACCAATTTACAAAACGTGTATTTTTCATATGGTCTTGTCTTACCCTTCTGTTCAAAATCTTTTATTTCGTTTTTCACTTTATATTTACCTATTCAGACTCACGGGTCCTCATCTGTTCCGAGTCCGATTCGCTCACGGATCACATACTGGGGAGAATTATTCATGCTGATGTAGATACGTCCCACATATTCTCCGATCAGTCCCAGCATGATCATGATCATGCCGCCGAAAAATACCAGTGCCGCCATCAATGCGCTGAATCCCATGGGAACATTGGGATTCACCAGTCTCTTGATGATCGTATAGATTCCATAGAGAAAACCCAGTCCTGCGAAGCCCACACCGAGAGATGTGGCGATCCGCAGCGGTTTCACGGAAAATGCCGTAAATCCGTTGAACCACAATCCCAGCAGCTTCTTGAGCGTATAACCGGAATTGCCCTCTTCCCGCTCTCTGTGACACACCGGCACGTTAGTAATGTTTTTCGTGGCACGGAGCACCAGTCCGATGACATAAGGATACGAATTCTCATAGCGGATCATATCCTCCACCACGAACCGCTTCACCGCAAAATAGCTGGAAATATACAGATTCGCGGGCTTGTTTAACATCATCCGGGTCATCAGCTCATTGACCTTGCTGCCCAGATTCCGAAATGCAGAGTGCTGCTTGTGTTCATAACTGGCGTATACAGCATCAAAGCCTTCCTCCAGCTTATTTAGCAGCTTATCCACTTCATCGGCGGGGGTCTGTCCGTCATCATCCAGGCAGACCACATAATCTCCGTCGGAATGCCGTAGTCCTGCCATCAATGCCGCATGCTGTCCGAAATTTCTGGCGAATCCAATGCCCTTGATATTATCGTATTTTTCACACAGATCCCGGATCGTTTCCATTGTATTGTCCGGTGATGCATCATTCACCAGAAAAATATCATACGTATACTGTGTCAGTTCCTGCATTTTTTCGCGGATCTCCGTAACTACATGGGGCAGCGTATGCTCCGAACGGTAGCAGGGGATCACAAAACTTACTTTTTTAATTCTGTCCATTTTTTGTTGCTTGCTCCTTCTTAATCTGCCGGATTCACGGCTGCCATCCAGACAATATCCCGGTACACACCGTCAATACACACATCGTCTCTTAACAGTCCTTCTCTGGCGAATCCTGCCTTTTCATAGCTTCGGATGGCCTGCAGGTTCTCCGACAATGCCCGCAGGTAGACCCGGTGCAACTTTTCCTGCTCAAAACAGTACCGTAACATCAGCTTTGCCGCCGCTGTGCCGATCCCGCGGCCTCGGGCGCTCTCTTCTCCGATGAAGATTCCATACTCCGCCTTATTGTGATGTCTGTCAATATCCCGGATATACACAGATCCGAGGGGAGTATCCCCTTCCAGATCGCAGATGATCATCTGCACCACATCTCCGGTCTCCACATGGGTCCGGATCCAGTGCTCATGGGACTGTCTGGTAAAAAGCTCCTGATAGATAAAATTTTTGCGCACGGCATCGCTGTTACGCCATGCCACGATCCGGTCCGTGTCCTCATGGGTCATGAGGCGCAGATAGATCCCGGCCTGCGTATCCCGGTAGTTCTTCTCAGAAATTGCTTTCGATGTTTTATTTTCCGATGTTTTATTTTCTGCTGTTACGGTCTGCATTGTGATCTCCTTACTGTCTGTAAGCATTGCACAGTTCGATGACTCTCCGGATCTCATCCTCCCGCATCTCGGGGAACAAAGGCAGTGTCACACAGTGCGCTGCCAGATATTCCGCATTGGGGCAGTCTCCCGGCTGATATCCCAGATCCGCATATGCCTTTTGCAAATGGCAGGGAACCGGATAGTGCATGTTGCACTCTACATCATGATCTGCCATATAGCGGATAAAGTCCTCATGATCCGGCACCGTGATGACGAACAGGTGGAACACCGGTGTGGTGTTCTCCGGATGATGCTGCATGGTGATCAGAGGATTCGTGATCTCCCGGATATAGCGGTGTCCGATCTCCTGACGTCTCTTCGTCCACTCCGGCAGATATTTCAGGCTTACGCTCAATACCGCACCCTGCAGTCCCTCCAGTCGATAATTATATCCAATCTCATCATGATAATAACGCACATCGCAGCCCTGATTTTTCAGGCGGTCAATATGCTTATAGTACTCTTCCTTCTCACAGGTGACACTTCCGCCTTCTCCGAAAGCATAGAGATTTTTGCCCGGATAGAAGCTAAAGCATGCCAGGTCTCCCAGGGTTCCCACATTTTTCCCCTCAAACTGTGCCCCATGGGCCTGTGCGCAATCCTCCACCACGAACAGACCGTGACGGTCTGCGATCTCGCGCACGCCTGCATAATCGAAAGGCTGACCGTAGAGATGGACACCGATGATCCCCTTTGTCCTCTCCGTGATCTTCGCCTCCAGCACGGAAGGATCGATCTCCCAGGTATCCGGCGTGCAATCTGCGAACACCGGCGTGGCTCCCGTATAGCTGACACCCCATGCCGTAGCAATGTAGGTATTTGCCGGTACGATGACTTCATCTCCCGGTCCCACTCCCAGGGCCAGCATGGCCAGATGTAAGGCGGAAGTACCGTTGTTCACACCGCTGGCATATCGGCTTCCCACATAAGCGGCAAACTCTTTGTCAAACGTATCCGCATATTTTCCGCCGGAAAAGGCAGTCTCCCTGCATACCTTCTCAATAGCCTCTCTGTAGGCATCCGCATGTGCTTCTACATCTCTCGTCAGATCGATTCTCTTAATATGTGCCATTCTGTCGTCCTTCTTTCGCTTATATGTGCTTTTTGATATAAAACTCGTTGAATAACCTTGCGATCTGTACCAGATAATTACAGATCGTCTTGAATACCTTAACGGTAGTATTATAGTCTTCCTGCCACTCCACCGGATAATCCAGTATGGTCACGCCCCGTTTCTCCGCCCGGAGCAGGAATTCGATCATATAGAACCATCCGTTATCCCGGCTGCAGCCCTCGATCAGTGAAAGTGCCGTCTCTCTGCGGACAAACGTGAATCCGCAGATGGCATCCGTGGATTTCATCCGTAAGAACAGCTTTAACAGAATCAAAAGTCCCTGGGATGTGATCCTGCGGTACCATTTTCTGCCCCTGGTATCGGATTCTCTGGCAAAACGGCTGCCGTTGATATACTGGATCTCGGGTTGCGTCTCGAAGAGGTGAATAGCCTCTCCCAGATGCCTAATATTGGTGGAAAGGTCGATGTCCATATAGCCTACCACATCGCCGTGGCTTACTTCCACACCTCTGCGGAATGCGGCGCCCACACCGCGGACATTGATCCTCTCATATTTTACTTTATCATATTTTTTACACAGATTTTCTGCGATCTGCGGTGTCTCATCCTCGGAACCGTTATCCACGATAATGATCTCATAGTCTTCAAAAGCAATGCTTTGCAGATATTCCACCGTGCGGGTCACACCGCTCTCTAAGCGCAGACGTTCATTTAATACCGGAAAAATAATCGTAAACATCATTTTGTCAGTTTTTCCACTCCTTCGATTACGTAGTGCTGTCTCTTAAAGCTCATATTCAAGATCACGGACAGATATTTGAAGATCAACGTCAGCATGACGGACATCATGAAAAATCCAAACGATATCAGCGTCATGAGACTCATCCAACCTTCCACGGGACGTACCGTGCTGAAGATCGAATACACGATCCAGGCAAACATGATCATCATCACAGAGAACAGGATCACACTCACCAGCATAGAGAACTTCTCCAGGACATTGGTGAAAATGATCAGCGTATCCAGTGCAAGACTGCTGCGGGTGCTGCGCTCCTCCCGGTTCCTGGCACTGCCTGCCTTCTTTTTATTCTCATAGACCAGCGTATCCGCCTTTAGTCCGCAATTCATATACATCGCCTTGCGGTAAGGAATGTACGCATTCATCTGATTCACACGGTTCACTGCGCGGCGGGATATGATACGGAATCTCTCCTGACGCAGCTTATGGGTATTACGGCTTCCCAGATTATATACTGCATAGAACAGCCGCGAGGTCAGTGCCACATCTCTCCCCGGAGCGGCTGCCACCACATCATAGCCTCCCAGTGCTCTGTCATAAACATCCATGATCAGTGACGGCTCAAAATCCGGCAGGCATCTGTCGAATTCGAACAGGAAATCTCCCACTGCCAGGTCTCTTCCGGCATTCATGGCCATCTCAACTCCCTGATAAAAGCTTAAATTGATCATGCTCACCACATGATTTCCACTGCTTTCTTCCAGAAATCGATGGATCTCCTCGATGGTATTGTCCATGCAGCAGTCATTCACACAGACAATCTCATATTTTTCGAAATGTTCTTCCATGGTGCCACAGACCGTATTCAGGAAATCACGGATGTGCGCACCATCGTTGTGCAGATACAGCACGCAGGATACAAAATTTTTCTCTTTATTCAGGATTGCGGTTCTCTCCATAACGTTTCCCCTATATCTATTATTATTTATAACCACTCGGAATGGTTATCCTAATCTAAAAAAGGATCCAGATCATATACCGTGTTGATCTTGCCGGATAAGACGCTGATGAAGGTGGGGTTCTCGGATAATGCCCGGATCACGGTAGGTCTCGAATCATCGATCTCTGAAGCCTTCAGGATCGGCTTCATGGAGAACAGTGATTGCTCATAGCTGAATGTATACTCCTCCCGCAGATATTTCCGGGCCAGCGTAGACATATACTCCCAGGCACTCTCCGGTCTGCCGGGACAGTCGTTGCAATTCCCCAGCCAGCCGCTTCTACAGATATTGCCGTCCGCCCCCACGCAGGAGAACTGCGGTGTAGCATCGTAGCTTGTCTTATGCGGTGTAAAAGTCACCGAAGTCAGGGAATGATATCCCGTCCTGCCGAAAGGCATAATGGAGAAAAACGGTCCATCCATTACTGTAAATCCGATGTCCCTGAGCTTGTCACCTGTTTTGCACAGGATGATCTCACATAATTCATACTTCAGTCCGAAGGGTTCTGCCGTGACTCCCTTTACCTTTTCCAGCACCTGATTCACGGAAGCGTAAGTGGCATTCAGCACAAACGGTGCCCGGTATACCTCTCTATGGTCCTCATGCAATGCGGTGATCTCATAGCAGTCTGATTGTTTTACGATCTCTGTGATCTGCCGCCCGAAGTGCAGCTTCACTCCCGGATATTTCGCGATCTCCTCCATCAGATGATCCCGCAGGATATGGGCATCGTAGGTATACTCCTCGGTGAGAAAAGCTCCGTCGCACAGCCCCGGCTGGAAATATTCTTCCACAGGAAGCGCCTTACAGGGAATCCCTCCATCCCGGCAGAACTTCAAAAATTCCGCCGCATCCGTCCAGGAAAAATGAGCGGAAGTAGCATAAATCTGTTGAAACGCGGTATGAAGACAGAAGGAATAGTCCTCTGTAAAACGTTTGAAATATCCGGCGGATTTCATGGCCGTAGACAGCGACCTCGGGTAGTGATATCCCATGTGTACCCGGGCCTGATTGATATATGTGGCTCTGGTAAAAGGAGCCTCTTCCATCTCCAGCACCTCTACCTGCTGCCCTTTTTTTGCACAATACAGCGCCGCATACAATCCATACAGCCCTGCTCCTATGATCAGTTTGTCCATTTCTCTATCCTATCTCTGTCCCTGTTTTATCTCTGTCTCTGTTTTCTCATTTTCCGTCTTCCGGCCTGTTCCGCACATCAGCGCCACCAGATACGGCAGTGCCAGCATCACCGGATAGACATATCGCATCTGCACCGTGGGGCCTAACAGCATCGTCCCATAATATCCGGCGATCACCGCCAGTGGCAGACAGTATCGCTTTCTGTCCACGATCACAAGTATCGCCGCCAGTGCCAGATACAGCCACAGATAACTGCCTGGCACGAACAGATATTTCAGTACCGGAAGCTCCAGATAACTGTTCCCGTCCGCCCATGTCTCCAGGCGGTCATACAGTCCCGGCCATTTGCTGTCTTTGTAGATCCCTCTGTTGTTCAGGGTATCTTCTTCCCATCGTGTCTGTATATATCCGAGGCCCTCTCTCCCCTGCACTTCATTCACCGCCGCATGGGTGACATCAAAGGGAGATAAAAATCCTGCATCCACTGCCAGTGCGGCATTGATCATATCTCCGGGATAAGCTTTCAGCAGATGAAAATAGGTCCGCAGGAAATCTCCCGAGCGATAACGCACCACATACGTGTTGGTATGTCGCTTTACCGGATCCGCGATGCCGGGATCATAATCCCTGTAAGCCTCATCCAATATAAAATCATTCACCAGTGCCCGATCCTGCTCCGACATGGTACCGTCATCCGCAGGGAGTACTCCCACTCCTCCGTGGTAGATCATGCAGCGGGCCATCTGCTGGATCGGCATACTCAGCATCTCTCTCCTGTCTCCCTGTTCCGCGTGCGTTGCGGAGAACACTGCGGACAGCACAAAAAGCCCTATACAGAAAGCTGCCACACTTACCGTAAACAGTCTCCCCCAGAGCTTCCTCGCTCTTTTTCCAAAGCATACTGCCAGAAAAAGAAATGCTAATAGTACAATCATAGCATATTTTCCGTTATTGCGAAACAGTATCATTCCCACTGTTCCGATAAAAAACAGCAGATCCCGGACTCCGGGACGCCATTCCCTGCGGTCCTCCAGCAACAGATCCGTCAGACTGATCAGCTGCAGCAGTAAAAAAGCACTGAATACCGTATCTTTTGTCATGCTGACACTCATATACCAGTGGAACGGGAAAAACATTCCAAGCAGCAGCATCACGATCTGCCAGCCTGCCGCCACCTGCCGTCTGTGCAATACCAGCACACCGTAGGACATGCTGCCCGCCAGCAGCAGCATCTGCAGCGCAGTGTACAGTGCCATTCCGGCATTCATACTCCCGAACAGCTGCGTTCCCAGCCACAGCATCCCATGTAAAAGCAACGTGTGCACGATCGGATGATGATCAAAATAATAATGCTCCACGATCTGTCCGGTCTGTACCGGTGCATCATAGGCACAGATTCCCGGGTAATATGCCAGATATACCGGAAGCCATGCAAGGCATAACAATAACAGACTTCCGAAAAACACCTGTGCCCCGGAGCGGTTCTGTATCCACGCGGCAGATCTGCAGAACACGGCATTGTCTTTACCGGTATTGTCTTTACCGGCACCCTCAGGTGACGGCCTCTCTGCCACACGATAGACCACAAACGTTCCGATCACACCCAGTAGGCATCCCAAAAGCACGGTCCACAGCAGAGTGCTTCCCACATATCCGGCCGTCCACAGGATATTGCCCGCAGCCGCCAGATCTTTTTCTGTTTTTACGAAAAATACAAACAGACATCCCAGAACGCAAAGCAGCACACCGCCTCTGCGTCTGGGAAGTATTCTCTTCTCCTGCATATTATAATCCTTTACGTTCCTGATGTTCCCCATGCACACGGTTCAGACGATACTCGAAATCCTTCCGGTCCTTGGCCGCCATAACTTCCAGCATCATACCGGAGAAAAACGACTGGATCCCCGCCAGCAGAATGAATCCGCAGGCGATCAGCGTCGGGAATCTCGGCACCAGTCCCGTATTCAGATACTCCAAAAATACCGGAACAAACAATATCACCGACACCGCTGCCAGCAAAAATGCCAGCATGCCGAAGAAATGCATGGGTTTATAGTTTTTATACAGCTGCAGCATCTTGCGGATCACGCGGAAACCGTCACTGTAAGTATTCAGCTTGGACTCGCTGCCCTGGGGACGGTCACGATATTCCACCACCACATTCTCTACCTGCATGTTATAGTTCACCGCATGGATCGTCATCTCCGTCTCGATCTCAAATCCTTTGGAGAATACCGGGAATGTCTTCACGAATTCATAACTGAACGCGCGATAACCGGTCATGATGTCCTTGATATCGGAATGAAACAGGCCGTTGATCCCCGCACGCATCAGACTGTTGCCGAAATTATGAAACGGCCGCTTATTTTCCGTAAAATAAGTAGACGACAGGCGGTCTCCCACCACCATATCCGCCTGATGCTCCAAAACCTTTGCCACCATCTCCCGGGCACAATCCAAAGGATACGTGTCATCTCCGTCGATCATAAGATAGCATTCCGCATCAATCTCACGAAACATTCTGCGAATCACGTTTCCCTTTCCCTGGGCATATTCATGACGTATGATCGCTCCCGCTTCCGTTGCCAGTTCCACGGTACGGTCGGTGGAATTATTGTCATATACATAAGTCACCGCCTCCGGCAGGAACTTTTTCACATCGGATACCACCTTGGCGATCGTCTTCTCTTCATTGTAGCAGGGGATCAATACTGCAATTTTATCCATTTTCCATTCCTCTTATCTCTGCGTGTTAAAAGTGCTTATACAAAGTTTATTGTACCACGCTTGTTCCATTACAGCCACTATTTTTGCTTTTTCCCGCGTATTTTTCTTGGGGGCGGGCAAAAGCTATGATATAATGAGCCTCAAGGAAGAACAAGTGGCTTCGAAGCAGACATTTGTTTTTCTGGGCTCATTAGCGAACGAATATCCTGCGAAGCAGGATGTAAAGTGCGATAGCACGAATTCGTGAGCTTATAATGCAATGAGCGCAAGTGAGCCAATATGCTTGCATAATTGAAATTTGTTGTGGTTACGGAGGAATGGTTTCCATGAGTGGATCTCAGAACAGATCTTGTTGTAATATCATTTACCGCCTGGGGCTTAACATTGTCATGCTTCTGACACTGTTGCTTTCCATGCTGCTGTTCGCCGGCAGCTTTCTCACGACCTGTTATGCCGACAATATGGAGACCCAGCAGGTTTTGCTGCGTCCGGACAATCCCCTGTGGAATCTGTTGGAGCTGGCAGGCTTCGGATTACTGTTTTGCGGATGTCTGTATCTGTATGAAAAAATAGGAGAGAAATTCCGTCGCGGACTGCTCGTTTTTACTTTGACCTTTGTATTTGGGCTTGGTATCCTGCTGATCCTCTTCGGACGCACGGTTCCCGCAGCGGATGCTCTGTCTGTATACAATGCGGCTGCGGAGTGGATCCTGGGAAATACTGATATTATCCACCCCACCGTTTCTTATCTGTCTTATTATCCACAGCAGATCGGGCTGATGGCTTTTTTGGAGCTGTTGCTCCGGATCTGGAATCTCACCGGCCTGTCCGTACCGGCCTGGCACTTTATCAAGCTGGTCTATGTCTGTCTGTTGTGTGGGGCGATCTGGTTCCAATATCTGTCGCTGCAATATCTGTGGCCGGAGAATTACAAGAAGATCTCTTGCTGTTATCTCGTCTTGGTATGCTGTAACCTGCCCATGATCATGTACAGCTCCTTCGTCTACGGCGAGATTCCTTCCTTCGCTGCATTGTCGGTGGGATGCTATCTGCTGTTACGGTTGCTGGGGGGCGTCTCTCCGGGCGGCTCCTATCAGGACAACGTCTCCCCGGGCGGCTCCTACCGGATAATTTTCACCGGCTTCGGCAGCATCCTGTTCCTCACACTGTCTGTGATGCTGCGCAAGAATTCCCTGATCCCTGTGATCGCAGTGTTGCTGGTGCTGTTGTTCGAGGCATTGCGTCCGGGGCGGAACGGTAAGATGCGTCTGGGACTGCTCATCATGGCGGTATGTCTTGCTGTTACTTCTGTGGGGATTCTGCCGCTGATACAGAAATGTTATGAGAAAAAGGCGGGTAATACGTTAAGCTCCGGAGTCACCGCCATGTCCTATCTCGCCATGGGAATGCAAGAAGCTTCCCGCGGCTGCGGCTGGTATAACGGCTTCAATATCGATACTTACGATACCGCCGGCATGGATACTGCTATCGCCAACGAGATCAGCCGTCTGGCGATCGACGAGCGCCTGACCTATTTCCGGGAACATCCCGGCTACACAGCGGACTTCTATCTTCACAAACATTTATCCCAGTGGGCGGACGGCACCTATGCCAGCCGACAGGCTACCCTGGCTACCTACGGAGGACGGAGTGCATTTTTTAAAGAAGTCTATGAAGGTTCTCTCATTGGGGGATATATCGAATGGTGCAATGCATGGCAGAATGTTCTGTATCTGGGCGTGTTGGTGTTCTGTATCGACAGTCTTAAGAAACGTCGGAAATCCAAAGTTGTCGGGCACATGGCTGACCAAACGGCGGGGCATACCGCAGGGTGCACTGCGGACCACATGGCGGATCAGCTTGATGCGGATCAGCTCGGTGCGGATCAGCATGGCGCGGATCGGCATGGCGCGGACCGGCATGGCGCGGATCGACTTGGTACGGATCGGCTCTACGTCTACGTCGGCCTCATTGCCGTACTGGGAGGTTTTCTGTTCCACACCTTCTGGGAAGCCAATTCGCGGTATATCTTCTCTTACAGCCTGTTGCTGATGCCCTACTGCGGGGCCGGGGTCTATACCGGGATCTGCCGGATACGGGATGGGGTACGGTCGAGATTTCATTAACATTTTCCATGCAGTATTATACTTAACTTACTAACTTGAAAGTTTACGCGAGCAATGAGCCGCGCATAGGAAAACTGCCAACAGCTTCTGTATCCTTTTTTCCGCCACAGCGTGGGCACAGGAGACAGGATCAAGCTTCTCTGTGCCCTTAAACCAAGGTATGGGGCGTTACACACAAAATTTGATAATTACGCCCCGCGTATCGCAAACTTCCGGGGCTTAATTGACTAAATTTGATGATTACGCCCCGCGTATCGCAAACTTCCGGGGCTTAATTGAACATAATTG
>ERZ780151.2033-NODE-2033-length-12595-cov-3.121372_pt1 | contig 12595 bp, 8 predicted proteins | sample MGYA00510983_ERZ780151 | MGnify/ENA primary metagenome ERZ780151 (study PRJEB29588, sample SAMEA2144623) | human gut metagenome | biome: human gut; feature: human-associated habitat; material: faeces | place: Denmark | collected 2008/2010 ... | reverse complement strand
CCCATTTTAATTTTTAATGTTAAAACGGTGTAAAGTAAATCTGCTATAAGTCATAATGCTTTGCACTCGGCTCTCTGAAGCGTGTCAGGGAGAGAGCGGATAAGGCACGGTGAGTAAGAAAAGTGTACACTTCCATCTTCTTATACCCTCTTCATCACGTCATCTCAACTCCTATTTTGTAACAGTGAAAAGGGTCTACTTTTCTTTATATTTTGTTATACGACCTTTGAATATTGATTTTTTTGTGTTTTTAAGCGGTTATGGCTGTAAATTTATGTTAATAGTTTTGCAAGTGTAAAATGGATAACTTATCTTTGCAACACCTAAACAAACTAAAAGCTGAATAGCCGGCATTGCTCAAGCCTATAGCCAGAGCGGTGGGCAGAGATGCCAGTGAAAAGCCAAAGAAATTATTAAAAGCCTAAAGATTTGCATGAAACACGAAACTAAAAAATCATTGTTTGCCGGCCTTACACTGGCAACATTCCTGGCCTCAATGCCCGCTGGGGGCTTTCCAGCCAATGGCTCGGCGGCTCTGACAGGCTCGTTGAGACTAACCATGCCGCAGCAGAAGACGGGTGTTAGTGGCACCATCTTAGACGCCGGGACGGGCGAACCCCTTATTGGTGTGAGCGTTGTGGTGAAAGGAAACAACAAAAAGGGTACGGTGACCGACATGGAAGGCCACTTCACACTGGATGTTCCGGCCGGCACAACGCTGGTGCTGAGCTACGTGGGATTTCAGTCTCAAGAAGTGAAAGCATCCACCGGCATGGCCGTCAAGATGCAGGAAGACCGCAACAATCTGGAAGATGTGGTGGTGGTAGGTTACGGAACGATGAAGAAGCGTGACCTTACCGGATCCATAACGTCGCTGAAAACGGATGCCATAACGTCGGTGATGGCCGCCAATCCGCTCGAGGCACTGCAAGGAAAAAGCACTGGTGTGGCTGTGTTCACCAATACGCAGCCGGGCGCTGAGCCCACCATACGCGTGCGCGGCTCTGCTTCTATCAACGCAGGAACCGACCCGCTCATCGTGGTAGACGGCTTCCCATTGGTTGATGGCAATATGAACGACATCAATCCGGCCGACATCGAGACCATGGAAGTGCTGAAGGACGCTTCGTCTACGGCCATCTATGGTTCGAGAGGTGCCAACGGCGTAATCATGATAACCACCAAAAAGGGCTCGGAGGGACGCTCTAACATCAGCGCACATGCCAACTTGGGTGTCACCACACCGGGACGGTTGATAGACCTGATAGACGGTCAGGACTTTGCCGACTATATCACTCAGGCTTATAAGAATGCCGGAAACGGTACGCCGGACCTGTCGGGCTTGGGCAAGTATAACACCAACTGGCAGAAGGAATTTCTTGAAAACTCAGCCCTCACGCAAGACTATGGCGTGACGTTAGACGGCAGCAACGGCAAGACAAACTATATGTTGTCGGGCGGATACTATAATCAGGACGCCTTGATAAAGAACCGCGGCTACGAGAAATTCTCTGTTCACAGCAACCTTGACCATAAGTTCAACCACTGGCTCACCATCGGTTCGAGCATGCAAGTGTCGGTTTCAACCCAAAACACGGTGCCCATCGCCCTCTTGCCCGATGTGTTCCGCTTTGGCTGGCCCACCGAGCCGGTGTATAACGAAGACGGTTCGTACCACATAGTGAGCGTGGGCGAGTTCTTCAATCCTATATGTGACAACGAGGCTTGGACCAACCGCACCAAGCAACTGCGCTTCTTGGGCAACTGGTATGCGCAGGCTCAGATAACCAAGCACCTGAGCTATAAGCTGAGCATAGGCTATGACACAAAGACATCAAATACCTATCAGTTCCACAGCTCGCAGAACCCGAAGTCTATTGCTGCCGGTCTGACCACCAGCACAGGTCAGCACGCATGGTATAGAACACGCAGCAAGCTGATGGATAACATCCTTACTTACAGCAACCAATGGGGCGACCACCGCATGACGGCACCCGCCGTATACTCTTGGCAGGACTATAAGTACAACCGTTCGAGCATGTCCGGTCAGTTCACCAACGACAAGTTGCAGGCTTTCGACTTCTCCGGCGCCGTGCAATCGTCGCTGAAGAATACGAGCGACATCTATTCCAACAGGCTCATATCCTATACCGGACGCGGCACTTATGCCTATAAGGACAGGTATATGTTTACTGCCACCATCCGCTTCGACGGTTCTTCGCGCTTCGGTTCCGACACTAAGTGGGGCACCTTCCCATCGTTCGGCGTGGCATGGCGCGCCTCTGAGGAGCCTTGGCTCAAGGACAACAAGGTGGTGACCAACCTGAAGCTGCGCGGCAGCTACGGTATTACGGGTAACCAGGAGATAGGTAACTACAACTCACTGGCCAAGCTCTCTACGGGCAACAACGGCAACTACTCTGACGGTACCGGCACGCTGGTGGGCTATTATGAGTCGGTGGGCAACACCAACCTGAAGTGGGAGCGCACAAAGCAGCTCGACCTGGGCTTCGACTTGGCACTCTTTGACAGGGCCTTCATAACCCTCGACTATTATAACCGCAAGACAACCGACCTGCTGTACAACGTTCCTATCCCCTCAACATCGGGCTATTCTAACGTGCTAAGCAACATTGGACAGGTGGATAACCACGGTCTGGAGCTCTCAGTGAACGGTGATGTGGTGAGAAACAAAGACTGGCGCGTGAACTTAGGCGTGAACTTCACCACCAATAGCAATAAGATTAAGAAGCTGTATGGCGACGTGCAGTCGGTAACCATCAACTCAGGAACGGCCGGTATTGCGCAAATCCTGCGCGTGGGCGACCCTGTTAACGGCGTTTACGCACGCCACTCACTGGGCATCATCAAGGATCAGGCCACACTAGACTGGTATAAGAAGTATGTTCCCAACACTGCTTCGGGCCTCTCGCTGGGCGATGAGATGTATGAGGATGTAGATGGCGACGGTTCTATCACCATCAAAGACTATAAGTGCATCGGCTCTGTTGAGCCACGTTACTTCTACGGTTTGAGTCTGCAAGTGGACTATAAGAAGTTCTCTCTCAAGGCTTACGGACAGGGAGCATGGAAGTATGCCTCTATTTCGGGCGCCGAAAATGCTTCTACTTCAGGCACTAAGTGGTCGATGGGTTACCAGGATTGCGGCAGCTATGAGCTGTGGGCAGAAAGCAATGTGCGTAATGTGCTGGGCATACCCTCACGCTATGCCTACGAGAGGATGTGGAGTGAGGCCAACCCCGACGGCTCTTTCCCACGCGCAGGTGCTAAGGAAGTGTATCTGAGCGACCGCACCAACGGCGACTGGAACTACTTTGTAGTGAAGAACATAGAGCTGAGCTACGACTTCTCTTCATTGCTGAAGAATCTGAAGACGGTGCGCTCACTGGTGTTCAACGTGAACTTCCAGAACTTCATCACCACAGCCAACCATCGGGGTTATAACCCAGAGAATGGCGACGTGAGCAACCCTTGGGGTAAGACGGTGATGTTTGGAGTGAGTGTGAAATTCTAATCTAATAAGAAGGAGAAACAAAGATGAAATCTATTAAATATATTTTCATGGGCTTAGTAGCTGCTGCTTGCGGCATGACGATGGGCAGTTGCAGCGGTGACCTGGACGAGCATCCCTACACATTCATCGATCCGGGGAGCTTCTATCAGTCGGAGGAGGAGACAAACGAGGCACTTAACGGTGTGTACAACAGGTTGCGCAATATGTATACCGCCAATTCTTGCCTCTATTTGGCCAACATAGAGCTATATACAGAGCAGGCTTGGCCCTCGTACAACAAGAATGCCATGCACCTGCTCAACCACTGGTATGACGTGAATAATGCCAGTACGGGCAACTCAGACCGTGGTGTTTACAGAATATGGAGCGCGGCTTACGACTGCATCAACCGCGCCAACTTGGTGCTGTCTCGTGAGAAAGGCGTGCAGATGAGCGACGAGGCGCACAACCGTATCATCGGTCAGTGCGAGTTTCTGAGGGCTTATGCCATGTGGCATCTCATGCGTTTGTGGGGAGGCGTGCCTATCATCACAACGCCAACCAACGGACTTGACGGGCTGGAAGTGCCCAGAAACACTATCGATGAGTGCTATGACGCCGTGACAAAAGACCTGGAAGACGCTGCTGCCAAGTTGCCCCAGCGGGGAGAGAGTGGCTACGACGTGTGGCGGGCATCGCAAGGCGCATGTTACGCATTGTTGGGTGAGATTTATCTCTACCGTGCAAGCATGAACAATAACAATACTGATTATCTGACAAAATCGCGCGACTACAGCAAGAAAGTAATCGATTCGGGCAAGTATTCACTCATGCCTGAGTTCACAGACCAGTATTATTGGTTCAACGCCAATGCTAAGAACAACCAGGAATCTATCTTTGAGCTGCAGTTCTCTGCCACACCCGGACAGTTTAACCAGATGCACATACGCTTCGGACTGGGCCGTACCTATAAGTCGATGGGCTGCTATCAATATGCGAGAATGGGCGTGAGCGGCTATCTCTATCGTGAGATGGTGAACAACGGAGATAAGCGTGCCAAGGCTCTTCTGTCTTCGTTCAAGCTCAACGACGGCACAGAGTGCACCTACGACCCGGCTACTTGCCATTGGATTCCGGCCATTACCAACGACCGCAATGCTGAGTACAGATGCGTTTTCAACTGTAAGTACTTCGACAACCGTACAGATGCTTCGCTGGAAATGCCGTGCGCCAACTTCCCCATGCTGCGTTATGCAGAGGTGCTGCTTAACTATGCTGAGGCTTCTAACCTGCTTAAGGGTGGCGACGGGATTGCCCAGCTCAACCTGATACGCGAGCGCGCAGGGCTAAGTGCCTATTCTTACACCACGCAAGCAGCTATGGACGAGGAGATTTTCCAGCAGCGCAGATTCGAGTTTGTGGGTGAAGGAAAGATATTCTACGATGAGTTGCGCCGTGGAGTGCTTGGGCAATACGCCTCACAAAAGTGCAAACAGGGCAAGGCCGACGGCATAACCTACTTTGATGCCGATGATGTGGACTTCAAGGCAGGGCGCCATTTCTTGTTCAAGATACCGCAGGGCGACCTTGACTCTAACCCCGCATTGGTGCAGAACCCTGACGCTCAGCCTGAACAATAGGTCTTAGGGCTGAAGTTTAAATAGCAGGAAGGGCTATGAACGCAGGCAGATTGCCTCAACGTCATAGCCCTTCTTGCTTGATATATTAGCTTAAGCGTCACACCATGTTAGGCGGCCCAAGAGCCGTTGCTCTTCATGAGTGCTTCACCGTAAGCCTCCATTGCCTCTACGAAAGCGGCACCTAGCTTCTTAAACATACGTTTCATAGCTTTTGTCATCCTGTTCATAATCTTTCCTTTCTTCTTTGCGGGCACCCTCATCGTGCCCTTTGTTCAACATTATATTATCCTGAAATACGATGCAAAGTTAATGCCTGGAGAGCTAATGTCCTAGTGCTTGTGCAACGTTTTGCACATTTTTAGTCGATTATTTGATGCTAATCAAGTTCTTGTGTGCGCACACAACAGCGTCTAGGCATGCTTTTGTCACTGTCAGAACGCAAAAAGGGAGCACTCCAAATGGCGTGCTCCCTGCCTCTTATTGGTTGTTTGTGGGGCTCTAAGACCCGTTGCTATGGGGCTTAAACTACATGGCAAAGACGTTGAAGCCTCCGTCTACTACAGCCACCGTGCCGGTTACGAACTTAGCGGCATCGCTCATGAGATAGTGAATCGTGCCACACAGCTCTTCCGGTTGGCCCATCCTGCCAAACGGAGTCTGGCGTATCACGTCCTTGCCACGCTGTGTGTAGCTTCCGTCAGGGTTGGTAAGCAGGGCTCTGTTCTGCTCTGTGATGAAGAAACCGGGTGCGATGGCGTTTACGCGGATGCCCTCGCCGAACTTCTTGGCGGTCTCTGTGGCCATGTAGGCTGTGAAGTTTGAGATGCCGGCCTTGGCTGCGGCATATCCGCAGACGCGTGTCATGGGGCGGAAGGCTGCCATAGACGAGAAGTTGATGATGCTTCCCTTGCCCGCCTTCACCATGGGCTTGAGAAACACCTGAGTGGGTATCACCGTGCCGGTGAGGTTCAGATTGAGCACCTTCTGGAACTGTTCGGGGTCTAAATCAAAGAATGTCTGGTCGGGACCGATGGTAGCTCCGGGCATGTTTCCGCCCGCAGCGTTGAGCAAGGTGTCTACTTTGCCATACTTAGCTACTATGTCTTTGCAGTTCTGCTCAACCAGTTCGCGGTTCATGACGTCTGTCTTCATGAACTCGCAAGCGCCGCCTGCCTTGCGAATATCGTTCTCTATCTCGTGGCCAACCTCTTCCTTACGGCCCAGGATGATGACTTTCGCGCCGTTAAGTGCAAGATATTTGGCGATGCAACGGCCTAGGATACCGGTTCCGCCGGTTATAACAACAACGTAATCTTTTATATCAAACAAGTTGTTCATAGTGTTATATTTTAAAGATTTATATGTTTTAGGTTTACTCAAAGAAGCCCGGCTGATGGTAAGGCTTGCCCAGTTCGCGGTCTACCGTGGCTATAATGCCCTGCACTTGTCCCATGGCAAACATACGTCCGAGGAACGAATAGCCTGCGTTATAGCCTCGCTTATCGTCTCCGAGCATGGTCATGCCGTGGTCTACGCGCATGGGCAGACGGGCTATGTTGGCGTTTGCGCTGCGCTTCATCTCTTCCTGCTCGAATATTCTGGCCAGTTCTATCACGTCGGCACGGCCACCCAGGTGGCTCGCTTCGGTGAAATCGCCGTTGGCAAACACGTGGCAGCTGCGCAAATGCACGAACCATGTGCGCGAAGCATACTTCTTTGCCAGCTCAACTACATTGTTGTGAGCACCGGCCGACAGGCTTCCCGCGCAGAAGGTGAGTCCGTTATGCGGGTCGTCTACGGCCTGCAAGAACCACTTAATGTCGTCGTCGCATGTCACGATGCGTGGCAATCCGAGTATCTGGAAGGGTGGATCGTCCGGGTGAACGCACATGTACATGTCGCATTCATCGCATACCGGCATGATAGCGGCAAGAAAATAGCGCATGTTTTCGCGCAGTTGGTCCTTGCTGATGTTGTTATAGCGAGACAAAAGTTCCCTGAACAGCTCTATAGGATGCTCGTCGCCCTCCTTGAAATTGCCGCTCACGAAGCCTTGTGTCTTGATAACGATATTCTCTACGAGCTGATGCTCAGCCTCGGGAGTCATCTTCTGGCGCAGCTGCTCCACCTCTTTCATCACGTCTCTGCCGTTGGGCTTGCCGTCGGGTCCCAGCACTTTAAACTTCGCCCAGTCGTCTTTGGCTCCCTCACGCTTCAGTATATAGATGTCGAAGTAGGCAAATTCGGGTATGCTGAAGTAGAGGTTTGTCGTGCCGTTAGGGTTGGGATGGTTTAAGTCTGTGCGTGCCCAGTCCAGCACCGGCATGAAGTTATAGCATATAGTATGTATGCCTTCGGCCGCCAGGTTGCGTAAGCTCTGTTTGTAGATGCTTATCTGCTCGTCGCGGTCTGGGCCTCCGTACTTGATGGTTTCGGTGACTGGGAGCGACTCAACCACCGACCATCTCATGCCATACGACTCGATGTAGCTCTTCAGGTCATGTATTTTCTCACGTGTCCACACCTCTCCGAGGGGAACATCATGCAGGGCTGTGACGATGCCCTCCACGCCTATCTGCTTTAGCATGGCAAGAGTGATGGTGTCATTCTTGCCAAACCATCTCCAGGTTCTTTCCATTTGTTTGTCAATTTGGTTTGTTATAATAATTAGGTAATATGTCAGTTTGCGGGCTAAGGCATGAAGATTAGTTCTTCATGTCAAAGCCTATGCGCACTCCATTGTAGTTTTTAGATATGTCGCTGATGACTTGTGCGGTAGAGTTTCCGCTCAAGCTGGCCAGCGTTTGGAATAAAGTGAGCACCTTCTTGCTTTCAAAAAGAATGCTGATGCCCGATGTATTGCGCTTTGTATAGCCCTTCAGGTTGATGATTAAACCGGCAAAGTTAATCTCCTGATTGCTCTCGTCGAAGGTGTAGTTGCCGCTCCAGCTCTTACCGTCTATCTTGGCAGAGAACGTACCATCCTGCTTAAAGGTTACGTAAGTGTTGCTGCTTGAGAAGCCTAGCTGGCTGTATTGCGTCTTGAGCTTGTTCTTTACCTCAGTGGCGGCCACCTCTCCACCTGCCTTGGCCAGTGCGTTGTCAGATGTAAAAGCGCATCCCGGGCCGCTGTATCGCCATGTTCCGACGAGTTGCTGGGCGGTAACTTTGTTTGTGCCGATAACGGATGAGAGAATGTTTCCTACTGTTTCACCATTTGTTATGGCTCCTAAAATGCTGCTGACGGCGTTTCCTGCTGCCGATGAGGCAGTTCCTGTAGTGCCAATAGTGCCGCATGAAGCCATAGACAAGGAGGCTGCCGCAGCTAAAAAAAATACCTTTGCTTTCATTGTTGTGCTATTATTATATTTTTTCTTCTTGCATGCAAAGTTACTGTTTTGTAGGTAAACGAACAAGAAAGCCTGGCTTAAAATAAGTTGGTTTATGCAGTAAAATCAACAAAAAGGAGCTTTAAAGCCACAAAAAGTTAGTTTCTTTGTGGCTTTTAAGTGTATTTAGCTATTGTAAGTAGCAGGTTGTGGGAAAGTAACAAAAACAAGTCTGTCAATCCGTCACCCTTTGTGTCTTGCGCAGAGAGGGGTGCTGGGCCAGTTGCTCTATGCGGTATTGCCGTGGTGTCTTGCCTGTAAACCGATAAAAAGCCGAGTAGAAACTTTGCCGGTTGGCAAATCCCACCATATCAGATATGTCCTCCATATTAAGGTCTTGGTAGCGTTTGTCCACGAGCAATGCCATAGCTTCCTCTATGCGGTAGCTGTTTACGAACTCAGAATAGTTTTTGTGAAACCTCACGTTGACCACGGCTGAGATGTAACGTGTATTGGTGTTGAGGTCCTCAGCCAGTTGTTTGGCAGAATAGTCTTTGTCTCTATATCTTGCTTCGACAACTATTTTCTGTAGAATCTCCCTCTGCAAAGCATCCATCACGGTCGGACTTACAAGGCTTCTATAAGCGGCTTTCTTTTCTTTCTTCTCTTGAATGTTGTACTTAGGCATTTTTGTGATTCTTAAAAATTTGACAAGCTTTCGAACAAAACCCACTTTCACTCTTCGGGTCAAATGTAAGAATAAATATTCGAAGTAGCAAGTTAATAATACTTAAATCGTAAAAATGCCATCAAAGTGATAGCCCTTAATGCATCCAAAAACGCTTAGTTATGTCTATAAACTGTCCATTAGAGCTTTTCTTATACATCCTCTGATTGGTTGTCTTGCTTTTTAGAGGTCCCAAATGTCTCAAAAATGGCCCAATCTTAAGGTAGTCGAAGTCGTTTTTGTTGACGCATTCAGGAATTCTTATTTTGCCGGAATACCATCCCACTTTGAAGGTTGGGTGCTGCCGGTGTATGTAGGCTGCCAGTTGGTTTATGCTTTCCGGTTCGGCATCACCGCCCATAAAGCTCACGCAAGTTATCTCTTTGCCATATTCGCCTATCATCTTTTCCAGCGCATCAGCATTGAGAGGCTCTCCCACATCCTTCCAAAGGAAGGGGCTATGGCACCCCGGACAGTGGCACGGACAGTTGGATATGTTGATGGCCAGCGTCACCTCATCGGGTATTTCTTGGAAAACTATGTCGGTGTTAACGTATTTAAGCATCTTTGCCTGGTTGTTTATAGCTCTCCGGCAGCCCTCGCAGGGTGTGCCGGAGAGTCTGTTTGTCATTGTTTGTCAGTTGTTTCAAGCTTTCACGTCCACCTTCACTTTGGGCATTTCGGCCTGTTTCTGCTCTTGTTGTGCCTCGCAAGTAACATACTTGTCTGTTGTAGCGTAATAGCGCCGGTGAGCCTCCTGCTGTCTGGGAGCCGAGAAGTTGCTCACGCGCTTCAGGTATCCTATGATGCGTGTCAAGTAGTCTACATTCTTGCTATGGCAGCATGGGCACTCCTTGAGATAGCGTTTGTCGATGTGTCCGCAGTCGTTGCACACCGTGTTAGGGATGTTAAAGGTGAAGTAGTTGCACCCTTCCTTGGCTGCCACGCGCAGCAACTGGCGGTATTGCGGCTCAGACAGATGTTCCTCCAGGTTCATGTGGAGGGCCGAACCGCCCGTGAGATGCTCGATATAGGGCGCTCCGTGCAGTTTGAACTTATCCAGAATGGTGAGCGAATTATCCTCTACCACGTAGAAGTAAGAGTTATAGCAGTCGCGCGGAACGAAGTAACCATCCTCTCTGTCCCACTTGGCGTGCTTCACGCCCACGTTCTCGGCCGGTATCATCTCGCAGTTGAACATGGCTTCCTTAGAGCGATACTTCTTGTTATACTGCTCTACGAGGCCCAATATGCCTTGCACGAAGTGTAGATAGTCATCGTTTGGCGTAATCTTAAGTCCCATAAACTCGGCGGCTTCCACCAGTCCGTTGATGCCGATGGTGAGATATTGTCGTTTGATGTTGATGTATCCGGCGTCGAAGAGTGGCAGCATGCCGTGTGCCTGCAGCTCTTTGAGGTTCTCGTTGTAAGCCAGCTGCACCTTATGGCACAGGTCTATGATGTGTGAGAGATACCCCTTATAGTCCATCTGATGGTTTACGGCATACTGTATGCACCTGTTCAGGTTGATGGTGAGCACGCTCTTTGAGCCTGTCGACACACCTCCTGCGCCCAGCGTATAGCTGAAGCCGTTGTCTTGTATCTCGTTGCGCAGGCGGCAGCAAGAGCTCAGCGAGTCGGCGTTGTCGCTCATATAGGTGAAGAAAGAGTGGCCTTCGGCATACATCTCTGCCGTAAAGTCGCCCCATTCCTTATCCTTGCAGTCGCCGTTTTCGGTCAGCAACGCCATGGTTTCTACGGGGAATGTGAGCACCGTCTTGGTTCTTTCCTTGTTGAACCACTTCATGAAGCGCTTCTGCAACCAGCTCAGTCCGTCCCAGTCGGGCTGACTTCCGTCGGGGAAGTAGAAGTTTCCGAAGATAGACTGGAAGTAATATTTGTCGTAATAGCTGATGTTCCAGAACACGGCCTGATAGTTTCTTGCGCCCGTGGGTTGGTTGAGCGAGTAGACAATCTGCTCGAAACAGTCGGTGATAACCTTGTCTATGGTACGCTTGCGCAGTGACAAGTCAACCACCTCGTCGGCCCGTTTCCAGTAGTCCTTGCCATATTCTTTCTGTATGAAATAGTTCATGTACATCAAGAATTCGGGCGTGGCGCAGGCACCGGCCAACATGCTCGACACCATGAACACCATGTTGATGAATCCTCCGCAGAAGCTCTTCAGATTGGTGGGTGCCGTAGAGTTTCCTCCGATAGATGTCGTACCGCCGATGAGCCAGGGATACATGGTGATGCTGGCGCAATAGTTGGCCAGGCTGGTTTCGTCGTTCTTGTATATAAAGTGGTGTGTGAGCTTGTCTATATACTCATCAGCCAGTTCCTTGCCATACATCTTCTTGATGCGTGAGGTGAGCAACCGGCGGTTGAGCCTGATGAAGTTAGACTTGGGCAGCTCGCCTATGAGCGTGGCGATGTTCTTGTGCTCAACGTTGGCATTGGCGTCATATTTAGAGCCTGTGGCAGCGTTTGAGGCGTCGCAATACTCCGTTAGGAACTTCATCTTGGCCAGTGTTTCACGGTCTTCGGTGTGTTCTTGGCGGTAGATGATGAAGCTTTTGGCCACCTTATAGTAGCCTTCCTCCATCAGGGCCGTCTCCACCTGGTTCTGGATGTCCTCTACGCGTATGTCGTTAGTGATGTTGAGCCGTGAGATGATCTTCGAGATAGAGCTCAGGTCTACCTCTTCTCCCACGCTCTGAAAAGCTTTCATGATGGCGTTCATAATCTTGTCGAGCGAGAAGCTCTCCCTGCTGCCGTCACGTTTGGTGATTGTGAAATTCTTGATTTCCATTTCTAAATTTCTAATAGCGTTGTCTATGCTTGATATTATATTTAATTCTTGAAACTTTATCGCCTTTGTTTGCTATATCGTTATTCGGTAGTTTGCCCTACGTGTTGTGTAAAAGTTTTCTACTTAACGATGTGTCTAGCCTGATTAACAGTATGTTACATTTTTCATTAATATGAAAAGTTGTCCGTTTTAGAAAACATTTTTAGTTTTGTTTCCGTCAGAGTTGTCTGAACAGGCAGATGTTTTCGACTGCAAAGATAGTAAAAATCACATAACCTGCAAGGCTTTCACGCATCTTTTTTGGCACTAAATTTCGCTACAACTTTCGTCATTTGGTGGAAGCATCTCTTATTCTGAAAGTTATCTCGCGTTGCTTCAAGTGAAAATAATTTTTGCCCTTGCAGGCCAGCTTCGCTCATGCTGTGTGTGGTCATCGGTCTTGCCGCGGGATGAACCATTATGCGCTGCTCCCTGAAAGGTGGACTGTGGCTTCTCTACTATGCCGCGGAGTGCATGGCTCACCCGATAAATCTAGGGGAAAACTTTTTGATTCTACAGAAAATTTATACC